>JGI994J12354_10000270_pt1 | contig 51082 bp, 65 predicted proteins | sample IntmicLarv3ML3BL_FD_12354 | JGI IMG/M metagenome (IMG submission 12354) | reverse complement strand
ATGAATTAGGAAGAGACACAAGTATTAATGTTATTATTAAGGAAATTAGAGGAAAGGCACTAGAATATGAAACGGAAAAGTTAGTGGCAACTCGAATGGATTTTGCTGCAGCGGCAAAGCAAGCAAAGGACTGGTTAAAAACGCAAGCAGTATTACATAATCCAGACCAAGTAGTTGGTGGTAATTCAAAAAATGTTAGCGTGTTAGGAAACAAAAATATAAATTCATCAATAGGATCCCAATGGAGATGGAATAGAGCTGATAGTTTATTTAAACAAATATACGAACAAAGCCCAGAATATACCAAAAGAGAATTGGGGTGAAGTATATTTAAATATAGTATTATCAGTGGCAGAGTAAAGAGAAAGGGGTATTGAGGTGATTAATGCTAATATGAAAGAAGTAATGAAAGACTTTGTAAAACATGGAGATGTAAGCGAAGAGACGATAAAGAAGTATGAAAGTGTTGTAGAAGAAGGAGTAATAGAGTTTTGGAAGGAATATGGATATGGAAGTTTTTATGGAGGATTCTTTCAGTCGATTAATCCAGATGATTACATCGAAGTAATGAAAGAGTCTATTACAGAACATAATCATAAGTCAATTCCATTATTCATCACAGGGATGTCAGACCTTATAACTTGGGAAGAGGGGTATATAAGGGCGTTATACTATAGATTTGCCAAGATAGAAGGGGCAGGAAAGGGAATTGATATATTCTTTAAGTACTTAGAGTACCCTGAATTTGTAGCAGAAAAACTAACAATGGCTCCGTATTATGAAGCCAAAGAGAAATATGGAGAACTTGAATATGGATATGCTTTCGGTTATGTACCATTGTTACCGTTAGGCGGTAAAATGAGTGTAGACAATTTAGATAGGGTAAGAGTAAAAGAACATATTATGATAAATGCAGCGCTAGTGGGGCAAATTGACTATTAGAATTTTTATATGAATAAACAAACCCTAAAAATTGAGTTATATCATTCAAAGGGTTTGTTTTTTTAAGTATTTGTAAGTGCACTGCGCTGAAAAAACAACAGTGGACATGCTACCATATGCATAGAAAACGCTAGTAAAGGCATATAAAATGACAAGAGCAAACTAGAAGGAATAGTTATGACTTTGAATAGTCAAAACGGCTTTGTCAAGTTAAGTGTGCAAGTAATTTTTCAAAGGGCTGAATATTTACGAATACGAGGATTAATTTTATCATTAAGGAGCGCATTCTCGTTATGGAAAGCTCCTTTTCTGGTTACTTTCCTAAAACTTGAATGAATTGCCTCAATCGCATTGGTGGTATGAATAACTTTGCGAATATCAGAGCCGTAATCAAATAGTTGTTCAACATGTGCCCAATTACGCTCCCATACATCTATGGCTCCAGGATAAGCTGAGTAATCTTTACAGTATACCTCAAAGGCTGCCTTAGATGCTTTCAGGTTACTTGCTCCATACACCTTCCTCAACGATGATGTGTGTTTCTTATAATCTTTCGTTGATACATATTTTAGTGAATTGCGAACTAAATGAACGATACATCTTTGGACTATTACTTGGGGAAAAATAGATTTAGCCCCAGTTTTTTACATTAGCTTTCTTTTTAAGTAAGTCGTTTTTTGTGTGATTGGGGCAGGTTAACGGGGCAAATTATGCGTAAAAAGCAATGTTAGGTGACGCAATATCGCGAATTGGAAGGGGTAATTTAAAGAAAACTGGAAAAAAATATGATATTTTTTAAAATTTTGTGAAAATCAAGGCCCAATTGTGCTATATTAGTGGTAGCCTTAAAAAAACTACCGAAATTAATATACCAAAATTATCTAATATTATTTTTACATCTTAGATGTCATGAGTGCATATGGTGCTCAATAGGTTGTAAAGGAGCAAAAATGTTAGTTACTTTAATTACTCGTAAAAGGATTGATACTTTAGTATTACCCGAGAAAATCCGGGGTCAATTTTGGTTGTACGAACAAAAAGAAAACACAGCTACAAAACTAATCAGTATTGAAGCTAATGACGAAAACTGGATGCTAAAAGCAAATCGCAGAGTTTTAGTATCGGAAAACGGCAAGAATAATCTACGTAATGTAATTTTGAAACCTATGAGCATCTACAAGCTAAAAGTAATTAATAGCGATGGTGATGCTTTTGTTTTTGCTGAACCAAATACCAAAAGTCGTCAAGTATATACTAAAAGAATGGTAGTCAATAATTGCGAAATCAGTATTGGTCGCGAAAAAAGTAACGACATAATAGTAAATAATGACTTTGTATCTTCCAGGCATGCTAAATTAACATTTTACGATAATAAATGGTTTTTTGAAGATTTAGGAAGTGCTAATGGTTCTTTTGTTAATGGGTTAAGTGCCAAAAAGAAAGAATTAGTGTTTGGTGATGTATTATGGATAATGGGGTTAAAGATAATTTTCGGCAAAAACCTTATAGCAATAAACAACCCAGATTTCCAAGCAGAAATAGCAACAAATGTTCTTATACCATTTATAAATCAAAATACTGAAATGATAGAAGTAGATGATGACGATTTTGAGATGGAACCTCAAGAGTATTTTTATCGTTCGCCGAGATTTAAAAGGGATATTGAAGAAAAAGTGTTTAAGATAGATTCTCCTCCTACTAATAACAATAGTGAGGAAATGCCTTTTATATTAGTTGTTGGACCATCGGTTACCATGGGTATGGCTTCGATGACTACGGCTCTTTTTGCGATAAACAATGCCATGACTAACGGCAACATTCAAGCAGCGATTCCTTCGATTGTGATGTCTAGTAGTATGTTGTTAGGAACTATATTGTGGCCGATTCTTTCAAAAAGATTTGAGAAAAAACGCAAAGTGACAAAAGAGGCGTTGCGACAGAAAAAATATAAAGAGTATTTAGATCGAATTTCAGTTAAGTTTAGTGAAGAAAGCAGTATCCAAGAAGAAATTATGCATGAGAATTTCATAACTATTCAAAACTGTGTTGATAGAATTGTGAATGTTGAAAGAAACTTATGGGAAAGAGGAAGTGGACAAAACGACTTTTTACAGTTGAGAGTTGGTATTGGTGATGGTGAACTACATGCGGAGATATCTTATTCTGAGCGTAGATTTACAATTGATGAGGATAACTTGCAAGAAGAATTATATACGTTATGTGAAAGACCAAAAATATTATCTGATATACCAATAACTTTATCTCTATTTGAAGATTATGTTTCAGGGATTATTGGCGATAGGAAAAAAATCATCGAGTTTGTTAAGAAAATGGTTTTCCAACTNGTGTCGTTTTATAGTTATGATGAAGTTAAACTAGTATTTCTATATGATAAAAATGAAGAAGCGGATTTCGAATTCACTAAATGGTTACCACACACTTGGAGCAACGACAACAAGTTTAGATTTTTAGTGACTGATACTAATGAGATGAAAGAGGTATCAGCGTATCTAGAAAGAATAGTCGGTTATCGACTTAGTGTCAATGAAGGTGAAATGGCTGATGTTGCGCCATATTATATCGTGTTTGCTATGAATAAATCGCTTACTGATAAAGCGGAATCATTAAAGATACTGTATACAGCGAAAAGAAACCTTAATTTTAGTATAGTGAACTGTTTTGATGAATTAAAAAACTTGCCAAAAGAATGTACAATGGTGGTCGAACTGGAAGGAAATGAAGGAAAACTTTTCGATAAGAATGATATATCTGGTAAGACAATAAAGTTTGTTCCTGATTCGTTACCTGCGATTAATCCTGAGGATTTAGGTGTGCGATTAGCTAATATACAACTTGACAATCTAGCCAATTCTTTCAAATTACCTAACATGGTTACTTTCCTTGAAATGTTTGAAGTGGGTAAAGTTGAACATTTGAACTCACTAACACGATGGAAAGAAAACGACCCTACTTTGTCTTTGCAGGCTGAAATCGGAATTGATACTTCTGGTGAATTGTTTAAGTTAGATTTGCATGAGAAGTTTCATGGACCACATGGTTTAGTAGCGGGAATGACAGGCTCAGGAAAAAGTGAATTCATTATTACTTACATTCTTTCACTAGCAGTGAACTATCATCCAGATGAAGTAGCATTCATCCTAATAGATTACAAAGGCGGAGGTATGGCGAAATCCTTTGAAGAGTTACCGCATACAGCCGGAATTATAACAAATCTAGATGGAGCTTCTATCAAACGTTCCCTAATTTCAATTGAAAGTGAATTGAAACGTAGACAAGCGATTTTTGCTGAAACAAGCAAAAAAATAGAGGTTAGTAATATAGACATTTACAAATACCAAAGGCTTTATCGTGAAGGATTAGTAAGTGAACCGTTACAACACCTATTTATTATTTCGGATGAGTTTGCAGAGTTAAAAACGCAACAATCTGATTTTATGCAACAACTTGTTAGTGCAGCTAGAATAGGCCGTAGTTTGGGAATCCACCTTATTCTTGCGACACAAAAACCTTCTGGGGTTGTAGATGACCAAATTTGGAGTAATAGCAAATTTAGAGTATGTTTAAAAGTTCAGGAGCGCAGTGACAGTATGGATATGCTCAAACGTCCTGATGCAGCAGAGTTAACAAATACAGGTAGATTCTATTTACAAGTAGGTTATAACGAATTGTTTGAATTGGGGCAATCTGCATGGGCTGGAGCTTTGTACTACCCTTCTGATAAAGCAGTGGTAGAAAAAGACAACAGCGTTGTTATAATCGATAAAAATGGACGGACGATTCGTGAGGCTAGAAATGATAACAAGAAGGGATCAAGTCAACATCAACAAAAACAACTTGATTCAATTGTTGATTATCTAAAAGCAATTGCGTTTGAAGAAAGGATTAAGGTTAAGCCGTTGTGGCTAGAACCGATTTCACCAGACATATTATTAAGTGATATCAAAGCAAAATATAGAATTTCTGAAAATAAGTTTGTTCTTAATCCGCTTGTTGGAGAATATGATGACCCAGCCAGACAGAGGCAATCAGCGTTACAAGTTCCATTATCCAAGGAAGGAAATGTAATAATATATGGTTCTGCAGGAAGTGGTAAAACAACTTTCCTTAACACTCTAATATATTCTTTGATAACGGAACACACTCCTAATGAAGTAAACATCTATTTATTGGATTTTGCTTCTGAGACGCTACGTGCTTTTGCTCACGCGCCTCACGTTGGTGATGTGGTACTGTCGTATGAAACTGAAAGAATAAATAATCTTTTCAAAATGATAAAAACAGAATTGGATAAACGTAAAAAACTATTCGCAGACTTCGGTGGCGACTATGCTTCGTATATCAGTGCTACTGGTAGTGAGATACCATCTCTTGTTGTTATGATTAATAACTTTGCGGCTTTTACAGAGTTGTATGAGGAAAAAGAGGAAGCGGTATCCTATCTTACTCGCGAAGGAACTAAGTATGGAATTTATTTCGTTTTAACTGCTTTAGGAACTGGAGCAGTTCGGTTTAGATTGTTACAAAATTTCAAACAACTATTCGTCTTACAACTAAATGATGTTGCTGATTATTCAACAGTTTTAGGAAAAACAGATGGTTTATATCCATCACATTATGGTGGAAGAGGACTAATTAAGCTTGGTGATTTATATGAATTTCAGATTGCTCAAGCAACAAGAGAAGAAATCTCATTCGCCTTTTTCCAAAGAGAAAGTTTACGCTTAAGCGAAATGTGGGAAGGCACAAAAGCAAGTAAAACACCAGTATTGCCAGAAGATGTTGATATGGAATTCCTAGCGCAGTATATAGACAATAAGAAAGTGTTTGACATGCCAATAGGTGTTGAGAAAAGTTCATTACAGGTATATAAATATCCATTTGGGCAATCATATATAAATAATATCTTATCAATAAATGATGAAGGGCAAGAATTCTTGTATACATTAGGACTGTTTGCAGAAAGATTCTTTGGTCTAGATGTTACATTGATTGATGGAAAACAAGCATTAGCAGGCAGAGAATTAGCGGGTATTCACTACTATTCAGATGCCAATGACAATGAAAAGGCCATAGCTGAATTGTTCGATTTAGTGTTATACAGAAATAACACCTACAAAGAGGCCCAAGAACAAGGTATTACGTTAAGACCTTTTGAGCGAAAGCTGGTACTTATTAATTCAATCCAATCCTTGAAGAATCAAGTGTCGGATGAAATTAAGGAAAAATTGGGTCTGGTATTGGAAAAAGGAAATGTTAAATATAACATTGTTATCATCTTTTTCGAACAAGCTAAAAATGTGGCAATGTACTCATTTGATTCATGGTTTAAGGAACATGTTTCTTCAAGTGAAGGAATTTGGATAGGAAATGGAATTACTGAGCAGTATCAATTGAAACCAAACAAAACAACAAAAGAAATGCGTGAGGATGAGCGAACTGGCTTTGGCTTTGGTGTACAAAAGGGCAAGGCTGTCAAAATTAAGTTGTTGAGTTTGGAGAAAGGAGATAGCGTAGAAGATGAGTAAAGTTTTGGTCGAAGTTGTTGTACCAGCAGCCGATACGAAATTTGATATATATGTTCCGCTCGATGTCAGGATGAGTGAAGTAAAGTCGTTGATTACTGGTATAGTTAGCGACCTCACTGAAGGAAAATTTGTAGGTGATGAAAACTCAGTTTTATGTGATTTCGAGACGGGAATTATTTTCAATATTAACATGATTGTATTTGATCTTGGCATTAAAAACGGATCAAAACTCATGCTGATATAAACCAAACTGAAAGGAGAAAAGTATGGGAAAAGTAATTAGAGTTACACCTGAAGAACTTGAAGCAGCTGCAAAGAAAATGCATGAACATTCTGCGACATATACGCAGATCTATCAACAACTTATGCAAGAAATTGGCGCCATGGGTTCGGCTTGGGAAGGTGAAGATAATGTTGCCTTTGTCAACCAAATTAGTGGTTTTTGCGAAGAACTAAAAGCAATGGCTGATAAATTACAACTTGCTGGTGATGCCCTTATTCAACAAAAGACAAACTATGCAAATCGCCAACAAGCAAATATTGACCAAGCCAAGCAATTGGCAAACTAGAGAAAAGGAGAAACTATATGGCTGGACAAATTCGCGTTAATACCGCTCAGGTAGCGCAAATTGCATCAAGCGTTGAAACTTTGAACAAGAAACTAAGTGAAGAGTTAGTGACAAGCCAAACAGCAGTTAAGGGTCTTTCTGCAACATGGGAAGGCGAAGCTGCTCAGGCAACTATTGCTGCATTTGATTCGTTTGCTTCGAAGTATTTTCAAAGTTATTATGATGTAATCGACAATTATGTTAAGTTTTTAAGAGTTAATGTAGAAACTGGTTATTTTGACACAGAAACAGCTAATTCAAACATATCAGACGTATTTAAATAGAAATGATATCGTATGCGCAGGGGAGAATTATTCTCCCTCTGCGTGTTAGCTAAATTTGAAAGTAACACCTTAGGGTTTTATATAGAAGTGATTATGAAAATGAAAGAGGGTGTTTGTTGTTTAATTATGGTAGAAGNAAGAAATGATTCGAAAGCCGTACAGGCAGTAACTAGTTGGATNGAGAAAGTTACTTGTAGTGTTAATGATAATGATAGGAGGGAGTGGGTGTATGTTTGAAAAAAATAAGGACAAGACTAATGAGATGATTGAGTATGTTAATGATAAGTATGATGATTATTTCACTTACAAAGAACCTTTTGGTGGGGGAACGGGAGAGGATGTTAAACAGATGATTGTCAGTTCAGCAAAAATCCCTGGTGAAGATATATGGGTGGAATGCCGACAAAAAAACGGTGTTGAAGTGTTCGCCGATAATTATGTGTATGTAAAATATGCGAATGAAACCACCAAACTTATAGAAGAAATATTAGCGACAGCAACAGGTTGCAACGTAATTGTTTCATATGGTGTGGGATTGAGTGGTGTTATTAATTCGTTTACCAATGAAACGACATTTCAAGAGTTTATCAGTAGTAGTGAATCGAATATTGGATTTGTTGCTGTTGTTTCAAAAGAGTTCGACTTAGACAAAGTTACTTTGAAGGAAAATCTTAGAAAAGAATTTACTTCTAGAAAAATGATTGTAGATATTGGGCAAATCTATTTTGCTCAAAATGATGAACAGTTTTCAAACCCTTCACAACTTCCAAATAAAGTGTTAAACAACATGACACGATTATTATTCAAAACTGAAGATGGTGGTACATTAGGAAACCTAGAATGGAGTTGGAGGTAAATTTATGGATACAATTATGCCGGGATATGTAATTGATGATACTGGAGCGGCGACAAGTACAACGATACCTAGTTATATGCTGGATGAAATAGATACTGCAGCCTTTCTTAATGGTTATATTTATTTAGATGCACAGTCTCCTGCTTATCAGAATTTAACATTAAATGAAATATATGCTGCAACCATTAATTCCGATGCTGGTAGCGAAGCAGCAAGGATAAACGATTTTTTGGGAGGCTATATTAGTTCAAATCCGTATTATGGAGAGATAAAGTTGGTTAGCCAAAGTACTGTTGATGGCAAAACGCCGTTTAACTTGTTGGTTTCCTGTGCCTTTGAAGACCCTCAAGGAACAGTGTTTGTTGCCTTTAGAGGAACAGGCGATGGTAGGTGGGTTGATAATGGAGTTGCAATGAATGAAATTAGTTCATTAATGCAACGGATGGCAGCTGGCTATTTTGACCATGTTATTGAATCAAATGGCTATCATCTAACGGGTAACAGAATTATTGATACAGGACATTCAAAAGGTGGCAATAACGCCCAATATTCGACTTTGAATTCAAGATACGGTTATTTGGTTGACCGGTGCATCTCGATTGATGGCCAGGGATTTTCTACCCCAGCGATTAATAGCATAATTGCAGAAAAAGGGCAAGATTATTATGATGCCCAGACGGCTAAAATGATTTCAATTAATGGAGAAAATGACTATGTGCACGATATGGGAAATGTAGTAATTGATCCATCGGCGCATACGATATTTGTAGCTACGCCAGGCGCACATGACTTAGGAGGATATCATCACTTAGAAGAAATGATTAGTGACTTTAGACTCAATTGGTTATTAGATGAAAACGGTAATGCAGTTAGCGTTCCTCAAGGACCAATTGGTAGATTTGCTAGAGAGATTTCCCAGAATATGATGACTCTAAATGCCGAGGATTTGGAAGATTGTTCTTTGACGATAATGTATTTACTAGAACTTGTAATGGGTGATTCATATACAGATAGCAATTTCACGTTTGGGCAAGGTGATGTAAAAAGGGCGAGTTTAGAAGAAATGCTTGGCTTTATCGTCAATGGAATTCCAATGATTATAAAGACTGCGAATAATTCTGAAGCCATAGAGGAATTAGTTGGCAATTTGATCACAAATGCCGTCAATAAAGCTTTGGACAGTGAATATCCAGAATCTAATTTGTTATTAGTTTTTATTGCTATTCCTATAATAACAATTGCAGCAGGACTTCTTGAGGCAGGTCTTTTGGTACTATCGTTTTATCTTAAAAAGGTAGAGAGAATTCTAGATGCTATTTCTGCAGTAAGTGAAGGGGTTAAAAAAGTTGCTGCTTTTGTCTGTGAGGCGGTAAGTAACTTTATAGAAAACGCTAAGGAATGGTTCAATTCAAACCTTAATGCTGGATATGCATATGCTACATCAGAACCAGAGATTATTATTGATACAGCAAAAATGAAAAACTATGCTAGCAGATTGGAAGCGGTTAATAAAAGATTAGTGAATCTAGATAATAGGATAGACAGAATGTACGGGAAAGTTGGTTTGGCAGATTTACTTAGTTTGATGAGAGCAGATTATAAAATTGGAAAGAGTGTTACGATTACTAAAGCCGCAAGCTATTTAAAAACTACTGCTGAAGACTTTGAAGCGGCTGAAAGAGCAATGATGCGCAAACTCAAGTAATACTAGCGTTTGGAAACATAAACACAACTAGGTTTATTTAGGAAACAAATTTAGATAAGTGCTAGAATACAACAACTCAATTGGAGGTGAAATAATGAGTGAACTAAGCAGTATAAAACAAGAACTTAAAAATATCATTGCTGAACTAGAAAGTATCGAAGCTGGAATTCGCAAAGATTTCAAAGGGGTAGGCAGTGAAGTGTGTGCGCATTGCATTAATTACGTTATAGTTTATAGATTGCATAAAGCGAGGAGTAAACTCAGTAATGTGGACACATCAAGAATCTCTGCTGAGTTTTTGGCAAAACAGGGAAAGGCAGCTTAGGGTTGCTATTTAGGAGGGAAAAATGGCTGGAGAAATAAGAGTAAATACAGACTTAGTAAACATTGCCGCAAAAAACATAAACAATTACAACGGGAATATTAAAGTTGCTTTTGATTCTTTGAACAAAGTAATGACTAGCTTAGGTGATTATTGGGATGGCAATGTTGGTGAAAATGCTGAAACAGCATTTACTGGCATTAGAAACGCCTTTAGTGAAGAAAGGTTTAGCGTGATGGAGAACTATGTTGTTTTCTTACACACGCAAGTTGAACAAGGCTATATTGAAACTGAAACAACTAATACAAAGTTAGCAGATGCTTTCAAATAGGAGGTAGTATGGCAAACGAAATTAAAGTAAATCATAACAAATTAGAAGCGGCAGCAAAAGAAATAGACACCTATCTTAGTTTGCATATAGGAGAGATGAAAAAAGCCTCTGGGGAAGTGGATACACTGTCTACTTCATGGAAGGGTGACGACTCTATCCAATTTAGGGTAAACTGGAGTAGACTAGATGATAAGGGGTCAACGTCAGAACAAATGATTACTGCCCTAACAGACTACGCGGAGTTTTTACATTTCAGTGCTCAGAAATATAAGAAAGCACAAACTGATGCGATAAACAGAGCGAATAGAATACCTAAATGGTAATGTTGAGTATCATGAAAGGCGGCTTTTATGAGTAAGATATCAGTTAAGAAATTTGGAAGCAGGATTGTTGTAACGAATAAACTGATTCAACCAGAAGCGATAAATGAGCGTGAATTAAACGCTCTTTCAGCCGGTTTGATGAGCGGTTTTCTGCCGGTTGTTTCTGAAAAGAAAAAAAAGGATTCGTTTTTAGTGTGTACAGTAGTATCCTTGATTCCACTAAGTACATATTTTGCTGGCATTGTATCAAAGAAAATGTTTTTGAATGTAGTGACGCAAATTGTTGGGCTTGTGAAGACATGTGAGAATAATTTGATGAATGCCAATAACCTATGTTTATCAATGAAGAATATATTCATTGAACAAAACTCTAAGGAGGTAAGTTGTATTTTCTGGCCTGTTGTTAATAATCAGGCTGCTCAAAACCCTGCTGTTTTTTTGAAGGATTTGCCATATTCGGTTATCTTTAATAAAAAAGATGATAATTCATATGTTAAAGAATACATTGCATTTTTTGAAACAAACAATCCATTTTCAATAAATGGATTTGAACGCTTTATTTACGAGCTCTCAGGAAAGCAAATTGTTAATACCGGAGGCCCATCAGGATCTACTAATGAAACCAGCGGGCAAAAGAAGTTGCCTAGTACAATAGGTTCTTTTGCAGAAGTAGGAAATATTGCCTATAATCCTTTTGGCAATTTGTCTGATGCTGATTCTGCTTTGGGTGATAAAACTCGGACCAAGCGTAAGGAACAAAATGCCGAATCAAATGTGAGAGCGAATTATTACATAGATGATTTAAGGAAATCGGAAAATGAAAAGAACCAGCGAAATGGCACAACAGTATTGGGCCTAGGTGGCGATAGCAGTATATATCCATATTTGGTTCGAGAAAAAACAGGTGAAAGAGTAGTTGTTGATAAAGAAAGATTTCTGATTGGTAAAGATGAAAGTCAAGTTGATGGAGTGATTTTGGGTAATACAGCAATAAGTGGTATTCATGTCGAAATAATTACTCACATGAAACACTACTATATTATTGATAAGAATTCTACCAACAAGACTTATATCAATAACCAATTAATTACTCCTAATGAAACATTCGAAATCTTTGCTAATACTAAAATACGATTAGCCAATGAGGAGTTTGTCTTTTATCTGTAACTAAATGGGAAGGCGAGTGATAAGATGCAATTATTAACCACATACCTAACTGACATAGGTATAGAAAAAAGGCACAACCAAGATAGTTTATGTTTGCAAATTGCTAACACTCATTTGGGTGAAATTGTATTAGGTGTAGTTTGCGATGGTATGGGAGGTCTAAAAAAAGGCGAGCTCGCAAGTGCAAGCGTTGTTTTAGCTTTCAGTGAATGGTTTAATACTGAACTACCTCAATTGCTTTCACGAGGTAATATAGTTAATGATGTTTGCTATCAATGGTCTAATATTATCCAAGAGCAAAATCATCGAATCAGCGAGTATGGGAAAAATAATGGAGTTCAATTAGGCACAACCTTGACAGCGCTTCTAATACTTGAGTCAGGGCAAGTAATAATTGGGCACGTAGGAGATACAAGAGTATATAGAATGCGTGAGAATATTGTACAGATGACCGAGGATCAAACGCTCGCAAATTTGGAGATAAAGCGAGGTAACTTAAGCGCAGAACAGGCTGAGGAGGATTCAAGGCAAAATATTTTATTGCAGTGTATAGGAGCATCAGTAATAGTTGAACCGGAGTTTGTGGTTGATGTAATGTATGAAAATGACGTTTACTTGATGTGTTCCGATGGGTTTAGACATAAGACTTCAAACGAGGAATTATTTGATACTTTCAATTACCAGAGTATCGTAAATAAAGCGTCGTTAGATGCGGAACTTGAAAACTTGTTTAGTGAATTGATGTATCGTGATGAAAGAGACAATATTACAGCTATTGTGATTCGAACATAGATTGCTATTGCAGAAAGGGGGATGGAATCATGGCGCAGATTAATTCAGTAATTGATGATAAATATGAGATATTGAAGCTTATTGGACAAGGTGGAATGTCAAAAGTTTACTTAGCGATGGACAAACGGCTAAATAAGCAATGGGCAGTAAAAGAAGTTGAAAAAAACAGTCAAGATGCTAATAATTCAATTATCGTTCAAAGTGTTATTGCAGAAGCAAACATGATGAAAAAACTAGATCATCCTGCCTTACCTAGAATTGTTGACATTATCGAAACACCAAGGTTGATATACGTGGTCATGGATTATGTTGAAGGGGAGTCATTAAATAAAATTCTTGAAGAGTATGGCGCTCAATCACAGGATTTGGTAATTGACTGGGCAAAGCAACTTTGCAAAGTGTTGGATTATTTACACACCTTAAATCCGCCAATTATTTATCGAGATATGAAACCGTCCAATATTATCCTGCAACCCAATGGTACAATCAAGTTGCTAGATTTTGGCATAGCTCGTGAGTACAAAACTAATAGCTCAGCCGATACTGTTAGTTTAGGTACTAAAGGTTATGCGGCCCCAGAACAATTTGGAGGCAATGGACAATCGGATACTAGGACCGACATATATTGTTTAGGAGTGACACTTTATCACTTGATAACTGGCCAAAACCCTTGTGATCCTCCATATGAACTTTATCCAATTAGAAATTGGAATCCAACTCTTTCGGGGGGAGTGGAGAAGATAATTCTAAAATGCACTCAACTCAACCCCGCAGATCGCTACCAGAATTGTACAGACTTATTTTATGCATTTGAACATTATGAGAAAATAGATGATGCGTTTCAAGTGAAACAGAAAAAGACTTTGCTATTGTTTTTTGCAATCGTAGCAACTTGTTTATTCTTTTTCGGATTTGGGATATTTGGTAGAATTGTAAGTGCTAACTTGACGAGTGCTGATTTTAACAATACTATGCAATTAGCCGCAAAAGCGACTGATAGCGAGAAGAAAATTGAGTACTATCTAAGGGCAATTAAGATAAGACCTCTTGCCATAGAAGCGTATGATGGTTTGATAGAATCCTTCAAAAATGATGCGAATTTCTCAGTTGAAGAAGCAAAAAAACTTGAAGAACTAGTTAACTTGAACTTTGAAGAGTTAAAGAAAACTCCACACTATTCAAGTTTGGCATTTGAGATTGGAAAGTTGTATTGGTATTATTATGAATATGGAAAAAGTGATGTCAGTGATAACCAAATAACTAGAATGAAAAGTTCGATTCAGTGGTTTGAAGATGCCGTTAATTATGGCACTAGCGATGATGTTTATTATCAAATGGCCGTGACTTATCGAGATGTTGGAAAGTTTAATCGAGATATTACTCTTAATGTTGAAGAAGCTTCTGATAAAGGAGAATATATCAAGTATTTTGAGAATATGAAAGAACTGTTGAGCATTGTTAATAGCGATGAAAGTGAAATAGTTCAATTGGAATTATATCGATTGGTAATATACTCAATTGAAACGTATTCACGTAAATTTAAACTGGATGGAGTGCTTAAGGCAGACGTGCAGAAAACTTTCGAAACTGTTAAGACGAGACTAGATGCTATAGAAGTTACTACCGAAAAAACGGAAATGATGAAAGATGATATTGTTAAACGCTTGGTTAAAGCGCAAAAAGCAATTGATACATCTTTCTTCGAAGCAGAATAGGGGGCGTTATTGTTGAATGCACAGGCATGGGTGATATTAAGCACGACATCTTTTGTACTAGCGGCTATGACGCTAATATTAGTATTAGTTCTGTTTTTTCACTTGGGTATTTTTACGATTATTTGTGATTTGACGGGGATTACGGCTACAAGGCAGATTAAAAAAATGAGGTTGGAGGAGAATTCAACAAGTCGCTATAAATATGATCCTAATTCATTTAGGCATGGTAAAAAAACTGAGAACATCAAAATAACCCATGAATTGATAAACGGCAGTAATAATGATGCGATAAAAGAAGATTTGAGTTACACAGATATATTGATAACTGATGAAAAAAATGGTAACATTAACATACTAAACGAACTGGACTACCAAACTACAGTACTATCACAATATTATAATGATTCAACAACCATATTGAGCAATAATTTCGAAAACGAAAATTTTTTAGTAGAAGACGAAAAAGATGTTCAAGAGGAATTGCGGTTTTTTGTGGAAGAAGAAATTGTAGTTATTCATACGGATGAGAAGATTGACTGAGAAAAAGGATAATATATAAGTGGGGTAAAAAAAATGAATGATAAAATTGTAATGATGTTGAAAAAAAGGTCGACTAAACTGGCAATGATTATTCTTGTTGGGTGCACTGTATTTTTCGGTGGTATTTTCAGTAAAAGCCACCTAATGGTACATAATATAGATGCAAGAGTTACTCAGATCTTTGTGCCTGTATTGGGAAATGAATACACAGTTGAAGGTCTGAACAGTAATTTTTTAGGTCGCGAAGTAAAAATCAAGGTAACTGATGATGTACGCTTTGAAATTAGGGAAATAATTAATGGCGTTCAGGGCCCTTGGGTAAAGGAAATCGTTTATGATGTTTCAGCAGAGAAAAAAGACCACTTTTATCAAATAAAAGATGCTAATGCTAATAATGCGATTTCGGAAAGATTTGTTGTTCATTTTGGAATTGACACAGTACTTCCTGAAGTAACAGGCTTTCTTTTTGAACTAGATTCTAATGAATTTGAGAGATACAATTACTCCTTTGGTTTGACTACCAAGCAAAGAGTTAAGGTTACAGTGAATGCTAATGATTTTGAAACTGGAACAGGTATTGAAACTATTAAGTTATATAAATATTCTGATGGTGCAACTACGGGTGAAGAAATAGCGGTTCACTATAATGATGTGATTAACAATAAAATGGTATTCTATTTACAGGTCGGATTTAAAGGAACAGTTAAAGCAGTGGCTATTGATAAGGCTGGGAATACTTCGCCTGAAGTATTAGCTACATGCGAAAACTCCAATTTAGCTTCTACAACTGGCCATATTGAAATTGAATCAAAAGCACCTGCGGATGTTGTCTTCAATGTCAAACCGCTTGAAGGGGTGGCTGGATATTCTCATTACGAGATTTATAGCGGTGATGTCGTTGTAGATTTCTCGGTAAGTGATGTTGACTCTGGCATTCATCAGATTGATGTTTTGGTGAATGGCGAAAATTGCGAAGGTTTCCCAAAGACTTTTACATCTAGAATGAATGATACGAAAACGTACTCGATTGATACTAGAGATTATAGTTCTAAAAATGGAACATACAAAATTCAAGTTAAAGTTACGGATAACGCTGGCAATTTCAAGGAGACTACAAAAACTGTCTATAGGGATGTTTCGGCTCCTAAAATAAGCGCTATTGAGTTTGACAAGACAGAATATATTGAACAAAACAAAGTATTGAAAAATGTAAATGACACTGATTACAGTTTCTACTTTAAAAGCGATACAGTTGTTAAAATAACCGCGACAGATACAAACTACGGGTCAATGACAGAGTCTACTGTTGCTTCTATTACCTATAAAGTTGTTGATGAGGAAGGAGTCGTACAATACTCTGGCACTAAAACGACAACAAACGGTACTATTACTTTCACGATAAATCAAAATTTCAAGGGGCAAATATTTGCATATGCTACTGATGTTTTTGGTAACACGTTGAAAAATACCGGCACTCCAGCTGGTGATTATTTGGACAGCGATGGATATGAAAGATTAGGCGGAATAATCATTGAGAACCTTAACAAACACAACAATTCATCTGCAATAACAATTGTTCCAGGTGCTACTTCTTGGTACCAAACAAACGTTCATGCATACACATATACTGGAACTGGAATCGCAGATAATAATCTAGACTATAAGATAAATCAAAAAGTACCTCTTTACAAGGGCAGTGCAAATTTTGATGTTACACTTGAAGATACTTATTCTGGAATCCGAAAAGTTAAGTGGACAGTTATTAGTGGCCATGGTGATGATGTTGTAAAAACAATAAACATTGATAACGATGGGAAAGTAACTGGCAGTAATGCGGCGGATTGGCAAGTAGTTAAAGTAGACAATATAGTAACTAAATTGACGAATGCTGATTTAGTTGTTTCTGGCGATAGCAATGATCTGGTTTTGTTGATAGAACTTACCGATAGAGCGGGTAATATTAGTTATGATTACTATATCTTTGGAGTTGATAAAACCTCTCCAAGCATTATGGTGAGTTATGATAATAATGCGCCAGTTAGTGGTAAGTACTTTAAAGAAAATCGTATTGCGACAATCACAATCGTAGAAAACAACTTTGATTCTTCCAATGTTGTAATCAATGTAACAAATACAAGTGGAGTTAATCCAGAGATCTCAGAATGGACAAGTGAAGATGGAATTACGCATACAGCGACATTGGTTTATTTTGCTGATGGAGATTACAAGTTCGACGTAAGCTGTACAGACTTGGCTCAAAATGCTAATTCAAATGTTGACTATGGAGAGTCTGTTTTACCTACTGAATTTACTATTGATAAAACAAAACCTATTGTTGGTGTCTCTTATGACAATAAAGACGCTAAGAATGATAATTATTATAAGGCAGATAGAGTGGCAACTATTACTATTATTGAACAGAATTTCGATCCTAAAATGGTAAATATAATTGGGGAAGCGACTAAAGATGGGAAGACAATTAGTTTCCCTAAAATTAGTGAATGGTCCTCGGACGGTGATGTTCATACAGCTACAATTGAATATGTTGATGATGGAAAATACACATTTGATTTACAAGTGACGGATTTAGCAGGTAATGGGTTTGATAACTATGTATCCGAAATATTCCATATTGATAAGACAAAACCAACGCTTTCAATTACTGGAGTTAAGGATAATTCTGCAAATAGAGGAGATATAGTACCTGTTGTTAATTTCTCAGATACCAACTATGATGTGAATGGCAGTTCCTTATCTTTGAATGGAGAGAAAAATGGTGTGCTAGATCCTTCTGGAAATTATTCAAATACTGAACATGGGGAAGAGTTTACTTTCCATAGTTTTGAAAAGAGCAAGGAAGCTGATGACTTATATACTCTCACTGCAAAAGCGACAGATTTAGCAGGAAACGAAACCGTTGTTACCATTGATTTCTCAATCAATAGATTTGGTTCGAGTTATGTGTTTAGTGAAAGCCTAATGGCCATAAATGGAAAGTATATAAAAGATGAAATTGATGTTGTTGTAAGAGAAGTTAATGTTGATGGTTTAAAGAATGGAAGCGCAGGAATTAAGGTAATAGTGAATGGTACCCCGATTGATTTAGTAGAGGGAACGGATTTCACTGTAAAAGAAATTCACAGTGGGCCAGGAACTACGTATGAGTATACAATTGACAAATCAGTCTTTGCTTCAGAAGCTAGTTATTCAGTCGTGCTTTATTCAGAGGATATGGCTGGTAATGTTAATGAAAATACAGACGAAAAGAAGGATGCTGGAATAGTGTTTGGAATCGATAAAACGCAACCGATTATTACTTCGTTTGATCTTGAACCAAACAAACAATATGCTGTTACTACTAAAACCGCAACTTTCTCTATCAAAGATAATTTAGTACTTAGCGATGTTAAAGTGTATGCTAATGATAAGGAATTGAAAGTTAAAAAAGATGGTGAAAAATATACTATAAGCATTCCGAAGTCTAATTCCAAACAAACGATAAAAGTTGTTGCTATTGACGCTGCTGGTAACGAGACAGTAATGGATATTTCAGATATTTTAGTAACTTCCGATAGTTTCGCACGCCTGTATAATAATAGCCTGTTGTTTTATGGATTATTAGCATTGATTTTCATAGTAACTGGTGGAATACTAGTGTATACAAGACAAAAGTATGGCGATGAAATTGATGCATATGGGTGAGAATAAAAATGAATGATAATACAAATCTGTTTATTGTGATTAGTGTTGCTAACTTAATTGCTACCACCACATTACTAGTATGTGTTGTACTTTTGATGCTTGAGATAAGAAAGAATAAAACAGGCGAAACAAAAGAGCCATCTAAAACTAAAAAAAAACCTAAGAGTTTTGAATTTGCAAATGTTATAAATCGTAAGAATGCAGTTGTTGGCGTAGTGTTTTGTCGCAATTGCGGACAAGAATATGATTCCACATTGTTTTCGTGCCCTAATTGCAAAACGCATCGCAATTAAGGAGAATTAAAAGAGTAATAAAACGATAGTACATACGACGCCTAGGTTATGGATGAAAATAGGCGTCTTGTACGTTTTAAAACGATGTTAAATAATTGCAAAGTGAATCAGTTTTATATTGACAGTTTAAGGATGTTGTTTTACAATGATAAGGCTTATGTTGAATATGGTTCCTGTAAGGGAGCCAATTCAAATGAAAAAATGTGGCACACCTGGAAATGTGGGTCATAAGGAAGAAAGGAGGAAGTATTGAATGCCAACAATTAATCAATTAGTGCGCAAGGGACGTGAAAGCAAGGTCTGGAAGTCTAAATCTCCAGCTTTAAATAGAGGATATAACTCTTTGAAGCGTCGTCATACTGATGTAACTTCACCTCAAAAAAGAGGAGTATGTACTCGTGTAGGGACGATGACGCCAAAGAAGCCTAACTCTGCGTTACGTAAATATGCTCGTGTACGCTTGAGTAATGGAATGGAAGTAACTGCTTATATTCCAGGAATTGGTCACAACCTACAAGAACATAGTGTGGTGCTGATTCGTGGAGGACGTATTAAAGACTTACCTGGTGTTCGTTACCATATTATACGTGGAACTTTAGACTGTGCTGGTGTTGCAGAGCGTAACCAAAGCCGTTCCCTATATGGAGCGAAAAGACCAAAAAAATAACCGTTGATTATGAAAGGAGGACTTAAGAATGCCTAGAAAAGGACATATAGCAAAAAGAGATGTTTTGCAAGATCCAATTTACAATTCTAAATTGGTAACACGCTTAATTAACAAAATCATGATCGACGGAAAAAGAGGAGTCGCTCAAACGATTTTGTATAACGCTTTTGAAATAGTAGAAGAAAAAACTGGAAAACAGCCAATGGAAGTGTTTGAACAAGCATTAGACAATATTATGCCTGTTTTAGAACTTAAAGTTCGTCGTGTTGGTGGTGCTAATTATCAAGTACCAGTTGAAGTAACTCAAGAAAGACGTTTAACTTTAGGTTTACGTTGGATGGTTAACTATTCGCGTTTACGTAATGAAAAAACTATGGAGTCTCGCTTAGCTAATGAAATCATTGATGCTAGTAATGGTGTTGGTGGTTCTGTTAAGAAACGTGAAGACACTCATAAAATGGCGGATGCGAATAAAGCATTTGCACATTATCGCTGGTAGGAGGTTGTTTAGATGGCACGTGAATATTCACTAGAAAATACCCGTAATATAGGTATCATGGCGCATATCGATGCTGGTAAAACAACCACTACTGAACGTATTTTGTACTATACCGGTAAAAACCACAAAATTGGTGAAACTCATGATGGAGCTTCAACGATGGACTGGATGGACCAAGAAAAGGAACGTGGTATTACTATCACTTCTGCAGCAACAACTGCTACTTGGAAAAATAACCGTGTTAACATCATTGATACCCCGGGGCATGTAGACTTCACTGTTGAAGTTGAACGTTCCTTAAGAGTATTAGATGGTGCTGTAACTGTACTTGATGCTAAAGCAGGTGTTGAACCGCAAACCGAAACAGTTTGGAGACAAGCATCAACATATGGAGTTCCTAGAATTGTATTTGTTAACAAAATGGATGCTACTGGTGCAGACTTTTATATGTCTGCTAAATCTATCGTTGATAGATTAGGAGCGAAATCCACCCCGATTCAATTACCAATTGGAGTAGAAAACTACTATTCGGGAGTAATTGATTTAGTAGAGATGAAAGCTTATGAATTCTCTACTGATCTAAAAAAAGATGACGAAGAGATTGAAATCCCTGCTGACATGAAAGATAAAGCAATTGAATATCGTAATAAGATGATTGAAATGCTAGCGGATTTTGATGAAGACTTAATGATGGTTGTATTGGAAGGTGAAGAACCAACAGTAGAAATGGTTAAGCATGCGATTCGTATTGCGACTATCACTGGAGAGTTTTTCCCAGTAATGTCAGGTTCAGCCTATAAGAATAAAGGTGTAGTTGAAATGCTAGATGCAGTAATTGATTACTTACCTTCACCGTTAGATATTCCAGCAATTAAGGGAACCCTACCTAATGGCGATGAGGCTGAAAGACATGCTTCTGACAAGGAACCATTCTCAGCATTAGCATTTAAGATTATGACTGATCCATTTGTGGGACGTCTAACTTATTTCAGAGTTTATTCTGGAATTGCTAAATCTGGCTCTTACGTATTGAATGCTACCAAAGATGAAAAAGAACGTTTCGGACGTTTGATGCAAATGCATGCTAATCATCGTCAAGATATTGAAGAAGTTAATGCTGGTGATATTGCAGCAGCAATTGGCCTAAAATATACGACAACTGGAGACTCATTGTGTGATGAAAAATCACCAATCATTCTGGAAAAAATGGTATTCCCTGAACCAGTAATCGAATTGTCTTTAGAACCAAAATCAAAACAAGACCAAGATAAAATGGGCTTGGCATTGAGTAAATTAGCAGAAGAAGACCCAACTTTTAGAACTTATAGTAATAAAGAAACCGGCCAAACTATTATCGCTGGTATGGGTGAACTTCACTTGGATATTATTGTTGATCGTCTAAAACGCGAATTTAAAGTAGAAGCAAACGTAGGGGCACCTGAAGTTGCTTATCGTGAAACAATTCGTGGCACTGCTGATTGCGAAGGTAAATTCGTACGTCAGTCTGGTGGACGTGGGCAATATGGACATGTATGGATTAAGTTTGAACCAAATGAAGTTGGTAAAGGCTTCGAATTTATTGATGCAGTAGTTGGTGGAACAGTTCCTAGAGAATATATTAAACCAACTCAAGAAGGTATTGCTGCTGCTCTTCCAAATGGATTATTAGCGGGCTATCCAGTAATCGATATTAAGGCAACTCTATTTGATGGTTCTTACCATGATGTCGATTCTAATGAAATGGCGTTTAAAGTAGCTGCTTCATTGGCCCTTAAGGAAGCTGCTAAAAAATGTAACCCTGTAATTCTAGAACCAATTATGGATGTAGAAGTTACAGCTCCAACTGAGTACCTTGGTGCGGTTATGGGAGACATATCAGGACGTCGCGGACATATTGCAGATCAGGCAGAGCGTCAAAACGCAATTGTTGTTCGGGCTATGGTTCCACTATCAGAAATGTTTGGGTATGCAACGGATTTACGTTCATTTACCCAAGGTCGTGGTAACTATATGATGCAGTTTGATCACTATTCTGAATTGCCTAAGAGCATAGCTGAAAAGGTAATCAAGAAGAACTCTGGCAACGAGTAAAACATGTTGCAATATTTACTAGATTAGATTAGAATAAAAATGGCTAAAAACATTTATTTATTAGGAGGAAATTAACAATGGCAAAAGCTAAATTTGACAGAACTAAAACACACGTTAATATCGGTACCATTGGACATGTAGACCATGGTAAGACTACTTTGACAGCTGCTATTACTAAAGTATTAGCTAAAAAAGGTGGCGCTAAGGTTATGAATTATGATGAAATCGATGGTGCTCCAGAAGAAAAAGAACGTGGTATTACAATCAACACAGCGCATGTTGAGTATGAAACAGACACACGTCACTATGCGCACGTAGACTGCCCAGGTCATGCTGACTATATTAAGAACATGATTACTGGTGCTGCTCAGATGGATGGAGCAATCCTAGTTGTTGCAGCAACTGATGGACCAATGCCTCAAACTCGTGAGCATATCCTATTAGGACGCCAAGTAGGTATTCCTAAGATGGTAGTATTCTTGAACAAATGCGACATGGTTGATGATGAAGAATTAATCGACTTAGTTGAAATGGAAGTTCGTGAACTATTAACTGAATATGGATTTGATGGAGACAACAGCCCAGTTATCCGTGGTTCTGCATTAAAAGCTGGTGAAGGCGACCCTGCTTGGGAAGCTAAAATCGATGAACTAATGGAAGCTTGCGATAGTTGGATTCCTGAACCTCTTCGTGAAGTTGACAAACCATTCTTAATGGCTGTAGAAGATGTTATGACTATTTCTGGTCGTGGAACAGTTGCTACTGGTCGTGTAGAACGTGGTCACTTAAATCTTGGTGAAGAAGTTGAAGTTGTTGGTATCAAAGATACTAGAAAAACAGTTGTTACTGGATTAGAAATGTTCCGTAAGCAACTTGACTTTGCTGAAGCAGGAGATAACATTGGAGCATTACTTCGTGGTGTAAACCGTGATGAAATCCAACGTGGTCAATGTCTTGCTAAGCCTGGAAGCGTACATCCTCATACAAAGTTTAAAGCGCAAGTATACGTTTTAACAAAAGAAGAAGGTGGACGTCATACTCCATTCGTTTCTAACTACCGTCCTCAGTTCTACTTCCGTACAACTGATGTTACAGGTGTTATTAACTTACCTGCAGGCACTGAAATGGTTATGCCTGGTGACAACATTGAAATGGATGTATCATTAATTCACCCAATCGCTGTTGAACAAGGTACTCAGTTCTCAATTCGTGAAGGTGGACGTACAGTAGGTGCTGGTAACGTTACTTCAATTACTGAATAATTGATCCACAAAATAGTAAACGCAATCATAATAGATTGCGTTTTTTGTTTGCATTAATGTGCGCTCAATTACCAAGGACGATTCATATCGATATCATTCCAGTAGTAAATATTCTCGTCAAATAAGATTTCCATTTGAGTGTATATAGAATTACTATTCTTTACAGGATAGATGTAACCACAGAACATAACGCCGTTATTGCTATAATATTCATCAACGAATTCATACTTCCATTCCCCGATATTAATTTTAGAGGCGAAAGTTTGTAAAGAAACCTCAGTTCTAGAGTGAAGCGCTTTATTGAAAAGTCCACTTAAGAAACGAAATTTATTAAAAAGAATAAGGTCGCTACATAAATCAACGTTTGTAAGGCGTAGTTCGGACTTCCCAGCACCATAAGCAGTTTCATAAGGGTTGTTAGGATGGCTGGGACAAACCCAAAATCCACTGTCATCGAACTCAAAGACAAGATCGTTGTTTTCAAAGCGAACTTTATTCAAAAAACAATCATGTAATATTATCTGTTTCTGAGTGCCTTTTGATATATGTTTCCACATATTAATGTCCCTCTTTCCGTGAATATTATAGCATGGAATTAACAAACATTCATTAGTGAGTGTGATTGTAAGAGTATGCTAAAATGTTTATAATACAGGTATGATGTGGAGATGGAATATGAAAAAAACGACGATACTATTTGATTTAGATAATACTTTGATTGATCGTTTAGAAGCTGCGAAGAAAACGTATTATACTTTTATTAATGAAACATTTATTGGAGCTGATGAAACGTTTAGGGATGAGGTTTTTGCAGAGTTGTTTGAGTTAGATCGAAATGGTACTACACCTAAAGAGGAAGTATTTTTTCCGATTGAACAGAAATACAATTTGGAAGAAGGTTGGGCACTGAACAAAATTGAACGTTGGTCTAGTGAATTAGCTGGGAATACCATCACCTTTCCGGGAACGAAGGAAACGTTAGAAAAACTGAAACCCTATTACAAGTTAGGTATAATTAGTAACGGCTCGGTGCAGGCTCAAAGCATGAAACTGGAAATTTCTGGAATAAAGCCCCTATTTGAAATGGTATTATTTACTGGCGAAATTGGTATCTATAAACCAGACCCAAGAGTTTTTTTAGAAGGGTGTAGAAGAATTGGCTGCCAACCTGATGAATCGTATTATGTTGGCGATAACATTCCATTTGATATAGAAGGTTCTAGAAATGTAGGGATGGCACCAATATTTATTTGGAGAGATGACTCTTTTAGTGTTGAGGGTGTTCCTCGGATATATTGCATTGAGGAATTGCTTGGCATTATTTCAATATAAATATAGAGTAACTTCATTGCAGCGAAAGTTGTTATTCTTGTTTGATAGGAGATGAACATGATTGGAAAACTAAAATCAATTACAATGATGCTTGGTTGTCTTGTTATGGGGGCGATTCTGGTTGGGTTGCTATATTCAGAATACAGAGAAGTAGAGATTTTGAAAGATAAGTCAAGGTACATCATTAATGATAAAGAGTACCCTTTGAAAGCTTTTGATTTTAAGGATGATGCACAATACATAGTATCAGGTCGAAACCCATCTAGTAGTATGTGCAACGTGGATACTTATGAAATTGTTACAGATCAAACTATGATAAAAGAGAATATCAATAAGTTTTACATAGATTATAACGTCCGCTCAGATGATCCAACTATGTGTGGAACGATAGTGATTTACGAGAATGGAATCGTGGTTCATGTGAATTACGAAAACGGAAAGGGAACTAATAGTTTACTTGATTATGGCACTTTGCAGTTTGAGGAAATAAACAAAGAACAATATTTGTTATTACACAATTCAAAATCACATCATATTGAGTTTAAAGAAAACTATACCCTAACTTGTAAAATTATCGAAGGCGTACTAATTGGCAAGGTGTATGTACATGGAGAAACTTCGGATGGTGAAATTACGACTCACGAAGTAACAACGTATGTTTATGACGTGGAAAGCATAGAAGTTTCTAAGAATAAAGAAGGAATTCTGGAAATTAGGAAGTATAATAAGGATGCTAAGGTTGTAGAAACGTGGGCATTTGAAATTAAGAAAGATCAATTAATGAAACAAAGTGGTTGAACTATCGGTATTGATCGATTATTCGAGAATGAAAATAATTAAAAAAGTTCTTGCATCTGCTAGAGCTTTTTGTTATTATATCGTTACGACCGTGTGGACATGCGAGGTTGCTGAAACACCGAAAGCCGTTGTCATGGCAGTGTAATTCAGGTAATTCGTATCGAGCGGGTCTATCATGGATATAGACAGTGTAAAAGGAGGATTTCCATGGCAAAAAATAGTGTACGTATTCGCTTAAAAGCATACGAGCACAGAAGTCTAGATGCAGCTAGCGAGAAGATCGTTAAAGCGGCTCAAGATCATGGTGCTAAAAAGGTGGTTGGACCTGTACCGTTACCAACCGAAAAAGAAATTATTACAATTTTACGTGCGGTACATAAGTATAAAGATTCTCGTGAACAATTTGAAATCAGAACTCATAAGAGATTAATCGAGATTGTTGGACCTACAGCAGAAACAATTGACGCGCTAAGTCGTCTTGAACTGCCAAGTGGTGTTGACATCGAGATTAAGTTATAGGCGTGGAGGTGAAAAGCATGAAAGGTATTTTAGGACGTAAACTTGGCATGACTCAAGTCTTCACAACCGATGGGGAATTAGTCCCTGTAACTGTAGTTGAAGCTACACCGAATATTGTGTTGCAAAAGAAGACAATTGAAAATGATGGTTATGTAGCAGTTCAATTAGGATTTGAAGACATTAAAGAGCGTAGAGCAACAAAGCCAGCGATTGGCCATGCAAAAAAAGCAAACACTGCTCCAAAGCGTTTCGCTCGTGAAATTGCTGGAGAAGAAATGGCAAACTTAGAAATTGGCTCTGAAGTAAAAGTCGATATATTCAATGCTGGAGATATCGTTGATGTTTCAGGAGTTTCTAAAGGTAAAGGATTTATGGGCGCTGTTTATCGTAATAATCAACATTTAGGGCCAGCATCGCATGGTTCAGGACATCATAGAGGAATTGGTTCATTAGCGACTGTTGGTCGTAACAATGGTTACATTAACAAAGGTCGTGCAATGGCAGGTCATGAAGGTGTTCTTAACACAACAGTGCAGAATTTAGAAGTGGTAAAAGTAGATGTTGATGGAAATTATTTGTTAATTAAAGGTAACGTTCCAGGACCGAGAAAAGGCTTAGTGGTTGTTAAGACAACAGTTAAACCAGTTAAATCGGTTCCAGCTAAAGAACTAGTTGACTTTAGTGAAAAAGTAATCGAACCAGTAGTGGAAGAAGAGGCAATTGTAGAGGTTAATGAACCAATCGTGGAAGAAGCAGTTGTTGAAACACCAGTGGTTGAGGAAGTTACACCTGAAGTAGTAGCAACTGAGGAAACAACAGTAGTTGACGAGCCGGTTGTAACCGAAGAAGTAAAAGAGGAGGAGTAGGACATGCCAAAGTTAAGTATCATAGATAAAACTGGTAAAGAAGTTAAGAAACTGACTTTATCTGATGCGGTGTTTGGAATTGAACCGAATAAACAGGCAATGTTCGACGCCATCGTCATGCAACAAGCTTCAATGCGACAAGGTACACATGATACCAAAGGTCGTACTGAGGTAAGAGGAGGGGGAAGAAAGCCATTCCGCCAAAAAGGAACAGGACGTGCTCGTGCTGGTTCAATCCGTGCTCCACAATGGAGAGGCGGAGGAATTGTTTTTGGACCAACTCCAAGAAGTTATGCTTATAGTATTAATCGTAAAGTTCGTCGTTTAGCTTTACGCTCACTATTATCACAAAAAGTAATTGATAGTAGTTTGGCAGTTATGGACAACATAGTGTTTGAAGCGCCTAAGACCAAAGAATTCTTAGGAATGATGAACACCTGCAAATTTGAAGGAAAAACTTTATTTGTAGTTGATGTAGCTGAAGATTGGGACAACGCTTTCCTAGCTTGTCGTAACCTTCCTAATGCTTTAATGACTACAGTTGAAGGAATGAATGCTCTTGATTTAGCGAATGCTGATTTGTTAGTAGCGACTGAAGCGGCTATCAAGACCATTGAGGAGGTATTTGCATAATGTCAAAAGCAAGAGATATTATCATTAAACCAATGATTACAGAAAAATCGATGGCGTTACAATCAAGCAATAATTGCGTAACCTTCTTGGTAGCTAAAGGTGCTAACAAGACAGAAATCCGTCAAGCGGTTGAAGAAATCTTCAATGTTAAAGTTGAAAGGGTTAATGTGATTAATACACCAACCAAAACAAAGAGAATGGGACGTTATGTCGGAACTGTTGGTGGACAACGTAAAGCTATCGTTAAATTAGCTGAAGGTAATACAATTAGTTTATTTGACTAGTTGGTAGAAAATATCGAGAGATGACGCGAGTCTCGGACAACTGCGTAGAAGGAGAAAAAAATGGCGATTAAAAAGTATAAGCCGACGACACCTGGTCGTCGTGGGATGACATCATTATCATTTGATGAAATCACCACTAACAAACCAGAGCGTTCGTTGACAGAAGCATTAAATAAACATGCTGGTCGTAACAACTTGGGAAGAATTACTACTCGTCACCAAGGTGGAGGACACAAGCGTTTATACAGAATTATTGATTTTAAAAGAAACAAGGATGATATCGTTGCTAAAGTAGCAACTATCGAATATGATCCAAACCGTAGTGCAAATATTGCGTTGCTTCATTATGTTGATGGAGAAAAACGTTACATTCTAGCACCTAAAGGTTTGAAAGTTGGACAAACAGTTGTATCTGGTGTTAAAACCGATATTAAAACTGGTAATGCTTCCGAATTAGGAAGTATGCCTGAAGGTACTGTTGTTCACAATGTTGAACTTAAGCCTGGCAAAGGTGGCCAATTGGCCCGCTCTGCTGGCGTTAGTGCTCAAATCCTAGGTAATGAAGGAAAGTACTGCACATTACGTTTAGCATCAGGTGAAGTAAGAAGAGTGTTATCGAATTGCCGTGCCACAATTGGTGAAGTGGGAAATGAAGACCACGGACTAATTAATGTCGGTAAAGCAGGACGCTCACGTTGGATGGGTATTCGCCCAACCGTACGTGGTTCTGCCATGAACCCAGTTGATCACCCTCATGGTGGTGGTGAAGGAAGAACACCAATCGGACGCAAGTCACCAATGACACCTTGGGGTAAAAAAGCTATGGGAGTTAAAACTCGTAAGAAGAAAAATGCTTCGAACAAGATGATTGTTCGTGGACGTAAAGGGAAGTAGGAGGAAAAAACATGAGTCGTAGTGTTAAAAAAGGACCTTTCTGTGATGAAAGTCTACTTAAAAAAGTAGAAAGACTTAATGAGTCCGGGAAAAAAGAAGTGATTAAGACATGGTCTCGTCGTTCTACTATTTTCCCACAATTCTTGGAACATACCTTTGCTGTTTATAACGGCAAGGAACATGTCCCAGTATATGTTACTGAAGATATGGTTGGACATAAATTAGGTGAATTTGTTCCGACTAGACGTTTTGGCGGTCACACTGCTGAAGATAAGAAAGCCGGAAGATAGGAGGAGAAAAGATGGAAGCAAAAGCATATGTAAAAGGTGTTCGCATCGCTCCTCGTAAAGTTCGCTTGGTTTTAGACCTAGTTCGCGGTAAAGATGTGAAAGAAGCAGAAGCAATTTTGAAGTTTACTCCAAAAGGTGCTTCTCCAGTAATAGCTAAAGCGCTTAAGTCAGCGGTAGCTAATGCGTTGAATAACAACAATATGGAAGAGACGAAGTTGTATATTAGTGAGTGTTATGCTGATGAAGGTCAAACCTTAAAACGCTGGATGCCTAGAGCAAAAGGCTCAGCATCGCAAATATTAAAAAGAACTAGCCACATTACAGTTGTAGTGGCGGAAAGAGAATAGGAGGATAAATATACATGGGTCAAAAAGTTAGCCCTATCGGATTACGCGTTGGTATTATCCGTGATTGGGAATCTAGATGGTATGCTGATAAAGAATATGCAGACTTATTATTAGAAGATGTAAAGATTCGTGAATATTTATTCACTGAATTAAAGAATGCTTCAGTATCACGTATTGAAATTGAACGCTCAAAAAATAGAGTTGAAATTTTAATTCGTACTGCTCGCCCAGGTGTTGTTATTGGAACAAATGGCGAGAAGATTGAAGAGTTAAAGAAAAATCTAATTAAAATGGCTGGCGATAAAACAGTTAATGTAAAAGTTCTTGAAATCGCTAACCCTGATTTAGATGCTTATTTAGTTGCTAAAGGTATTGCTGAGCAACTAGAGCAACGTGCTTCTTTTAGAACTTCTCAAAAGAAAGCAATTCAAAAAACTATGAGAGCTGGCGCAAAGGGAATTAAGACATTAGTTTCTGGACGTTTAGGTGGAACAGATATTGCTCGTAGTGAAGGTTATAGTGAAGGTATAGTTCCTTTGCATACTTTACGTGCTGATATTGACTATGCTTTGGCTGAAGCTCATACAACTTATGGCCGTTTAGGTGTAAAAGTTTGGATTTGTCGTGGCGAAGTATTACGTGGTGAAATGGTTAAAGAACCAGAAGCACCAAAGTTTGCTCCTAGAGACAACAATAGACGTCGTCCAGGTGGTAATCGTCGTAACGATTTCCCTAACAATCGTCCAACTACTAGACCTTCTGGACCAGTTGCTCCAATCACTGTAGAAAGTGTTGAGACTCCAGTGGTTAAGACTCCTGTTGAAAGTAAGGAGGCAGAATAGATTATGTTAATGCCTAAAAGAACAAAATATAGAAAGCCTCATAGAGTTAGTTATGAGGGAAAAACCAAAGCAGGTAGAGAAGTAGCTTTTGGTGAATATGGTTTAGTGGCTGAGTCAGGCGCTTATGTAAGTAACCGTCAAATTGAGTCTGCTCGTATTGCAATGACACGTTATATGAAGCGTGGTGGTAAAGTTTGGATTAAAATTTTCCCGCATTTAGCAAGAACTAAGAAACCATTAGAAGTGCGCATGGGTTCTGGTAAAGGTGCTCCTGAAGGATGGGTAGCAGTTGTTAAGCCAGGTCGCGTTATGTTCGAAATAGCTGGTGTTGATGAAGAGATCGCTCGTGAAGCATTCCGTTTAGCGTCTCACAAACTTCCAGTTAAGACCAAATTTGTCCGTAAAGGTGAGGAGGAATAGTCATGACAATCAAAGAAATTCGTGAAATGAGTAATGTTGATTTGGAACACGAAATTGAAAGTCTCAAGGAAGAACTATTCAACTTACGTTTCCAACAAGCGACAGGAACAATTGAAAATCCAAGTCGTATTAAGCAAATCCGTAAAACGATTGCGCGTATTAAAACCGTTATTACTGAGCGTACACTCAGTAATGCAGATTAAGGAGGATCGTACTAGTGGAAAGATCACACCGCAAAGTTTACCGTGGGGTAGTAACTTCAGATAAGATGGACAAGACAATCACTGTTGAGGTGAGCACATCTAAAAGACACCCTCTATACGGTAAGCGCGTAAAATATTCAAAGAAATACAAAGCTCATGATGAACTTAATGAGGCGAAAACAGGCGATACAGTAGAAATAATGGAAACACGTCCATTATCAGCTACTAAACGCTTTCGTTTAGTTAAGATTATCGATAAAGCTGTTGTGCTTTAAGAGGTGAATAACTATGATTCAAAATGAAACCAGATTAAAGATAGCAGATAACTCAGGAGCTAAAGAAGTACTAGTAATTCGTTGTCTTGGCGGGTCTAGAAGAAGAACAGCTTCTATTGGTGATGTTGTGGTTTGTACGGTTAAATCGGCAACACCAAATGGTAATGTTAAAAAAGGTGATGTTGTTAGATGTGTTATTGTTAGAACTAAATACGGTGTTCGCCGTGCTAATGGTTCTTACATTAAATTTGATGACAATGCTGCAGTAATTATTAAAGATGACAAATCTCCGGTTGGAACACGTATTTTCGGACCGGTAGCAAGGGAACTTCGTGATAATGAATACATGAAAATTGTATCATTAGCACCTGAAGTATTGTAGGAGGTGAACTTTTATGAAAATCAAAAAAGGTGATAAAGTAAAAGTAATCACTGGTAAGTACAAAGGAACAATTGGAGAAGTTACTAAAGTTTTAGTAAAGGAAGATAAATTAATTGTAGATGGCGTTAATATTGCTAAGAAACATTTAAAACCGAGTCAACAAAACCCTGATGGTGGAATTGTTGAAATCTTACTTCCAATCCATGTTTCTAACGTAATGGCTTATGATTCAAAAGCTAAAACAACTAGTAGAATTGGCTTTACTGAAGAAAAAGGTAAAAAAGTGCGTGTCTATAAAAAGACTGGCGCTAAAATAAAGTAGGAGGTAAGTAATGAATCGCTTAACAGAAAAATACAATAAGACTGTTGTAGAAAATATGATGAAACGTTTCAATTATTCTTCTACAATGGAGTGCCCAAAAGTTGTAAAGGTTGTTGTTAATATGGGAATTGGTGATGCAATCGCTAATCCAAAAGCTTTGGAAGAAGCTGTAGAGCAACTAGCGCAAATCACTGGGCAAAAACCAGTTACGACCAAAGCAAAAAAATCAATCGCGAACTTTAAGTTACGTGATGGAATGGAAATTGGTTGTAAAGTAACACTTCGTTCAGACAGAATGTATGTGTTCCTAGACAAATTATTCAACATCTCATTACCACGTGTACGTGATTTCAGAGGTGTTAGTAAAACCGCATTTGATGGTCGCGGTAACTATACTTTGGGAGTTAAAGAACAAATTATCTTCCCTGAAGTAAACTATGATAAAGTAAGTATCGTTAGAGGTATGGATGTCGTTATAGTTACAAGCGCAAAAACAAATGAAGAAGCACACGCATTACTCGAAGAATTGGGTATGCCGTTTGCGAAATAGGAGGACTTAGAGAATGGCAAAGAAATCAATGAAATTAAAAGCACAACGTGCCCCTAAGTTCTCAACCAGAGCTTACACACGTTGCGAGCGTTGTGGACGTCCGCATGCTGTATTAAGCAAGTTTAAATTATGCCGTATTTGCTTCAGAGAATTGGCTTATAAAGGTCAAATTCCTGGTGTGAAAAAGGCTAGTTGGTAGTAAGGAGGAAATATCAAAATGATGGTTACAGATCCAATCGCGGATATGCTTACTAGAATTCGTAATGGTGTACAAGCACGTCACGAAACAGTAGATATTCCTGCAAGTAAAGAAAAAACAGAAATCGCTAGAATCCTTAAAAGTGAAGGCTTCATTACTGACTATACGGTTAGTGGCGATTTAAAGAAAACGATTACGGTTACTTTGAAATATAGTGCTGATAATCAAAAAGTTATCAGTGGAATTAAGAGAATTTCTAAACCGGGTTTACGTATTTATGCTAAGGCAGACAAATTGCCGAGGGTATTAAACGGACTAGGCATTGCGATTATCTCTACTTCTACTGGCATGTTGACAGATAAAGAAGCAAAAGCTAAACATGTTGGCGGTGAAGTCATCGCTTATGTGTGGTAGAAAAGAGGTAATATAATGTCACGTATCGGTAATAAAACGATTACCATTCCTGCTGGGGTAACGATTGATGTTGCAGAGGGGAATGAGGTGACTGTAAAGGGACCTAAAGGAACCCTTACACGTCAATTTAGTCCAATTATGAAAATATCAATGGATGCAGGTATCCTAACGGTTGCTCGTCCAAATGAAGAAAAGCATTCCAAGCAATTACATGGAACGACTCGCGCTTTAATCAATAACATGGTTGAAGGCGTATCGACTGGCTTTGAGAAGACACTTACTATTGTTGGTATCGGTTACCGTGCAGCAGTCAATGGTAATAAACTAACGTTAAATGTTGGTTATTCTCACCCAGTAGATATCGTGTTCGGTAATGAAGTAGAAGTTGCATGTAATAGTAACACTGAAATTGTTGTCAGAGGAATCGATAAGCAACGTGTAGGTGAATTGGCAGCAAACATTCGTGCGGTTCGCAAACCAGAACCTTATAAAGGTAAAGGAATCAGCTACAAGAATGAACGTATCCGTCGTAAAGAAGGAAAGACGGCAGCTAAATAGTGGGAAAGGAGAAAAAATAAAATGCTTAAGAAAGTTTCTAGAAATAAAGAAAGAGTACGTCGCCATGCTCGTGTACGTGCAAAAGTCAGCGGCACTCCTGAATGCCCACGCTTGAATGTTTTCCGTTCAAACGCAAATATTCATGTACAAATCATTGACGATGTTAATGGTAAAACCTTAGTTGCTTGTAGTTCAGTAGATATGAAACTAGACAATGGTGGAAATATTGACGCTGCAAAAGCAGTTGGTTCGGAAATTGCAAGTCGTGCGAAGAAGAAAAAGATTAAAAAAGTTGTATTTGACCGTGGAGGTTATATCTATCACGGACGTGTCAAAGCGCTTGCTGATTCGGCAAGAGAAGCTGGACTAGAATTCTAGGAGGCGCAAAAATGGATGTAAATAAACCAAATGTTGATCGTAAACCAAGTGGTGATCGTAGACCAAATACCGATCGTAGACCTAGAAGAAACGACCGTAATGCTCAACAGGAGTTTGAACAAAGAGTTGTTCAGATTAATCGTGTTACGAAAGTTGTTAAAGGTGGACGTCGTTTCCGTTTTGCGGCTTTAGTAGTTATTGGTGATAAAAAAGGACGCGTAGGCTTTGGAACAGGTAAAGCGAATGAAGTTCCTGATGCTATTAAGAAAGCAGTTGAAGATGCTAAAGTTAATATGTTTAAAGTTGACTTAGTAGGTACAACAATTCCGCATGAAATTATCGGTTCTTATGGTGCCGGTAAAATCTTTATGCGCCCGGCTGCTGAAGGTACAGGAGTTATCGCTGGTGGTCCAGTTCGTGCAGTCTTAGAACTTGCTGGTGTTGGAGATATCTTAACTAAATGTTTAGGTTCTCGTACACCGATTAACATGGTACGTGCTACAGTTGATGGTTTAATGAATTTAAAGACTTTAGATAAAGTCGCTAAACTTCGTGATAAAAAACCAGCTGAAGTTCGTGGGTAATCCAAGGAGGAAAATCAAATGAAATTAAATGAGTTGAAATATACCGAAGGTTCCCGTAAGAATTCTAAACGCATTGGCCGTGGACAAGGAAGCGGAACTGGTAAAACTGCAGGTAAAGGACACAAGGGGCAAAATGCTCGTAGTGGTGGAGGCGTTCGTCTTGGTTTCGAAGGTGGACAAACTCCATTAGCAAGAAGACTTCCTAAAAGAGGCTTCACTAACTTTACTAGAAAAGAATACGCAATTGTAAATGTAGAACAATTGAATAAATTTGAAAACGATGTTACAGTAACTCCAGCTATGCTTATCGAAATGGGCTTAGTTAAGAAACTGTATAATGGCATCAAAATATTAGGCGAAGGCGAATTAGAGAAAAAATTAGTTGTTCAAGCTAATAAGTTCTCTAAATCAGCAGTAGAAGTAATCGAAAAAGCAGGCGGAAAAGTAGAGGTGATCTAACGTGATCAAAAACTTGATCTCTATGTTTAAAAATAAGGAAATTCGCAACAGAATTCTGTTTACGCTAGCAATGTTGTTCGTATTCCGTTTAGGCGGAGGAATTCCAATGCCAGGCATCAATACCCAAGCATTAACAGCTGGTATTGGTGACAATGGTTTGTTGGGTATGATGAACTTACTAGGTGGCGGAGCGATGGAAAGATTTTCCGTATTTTCCATGGGTGTAGGTCCATACATCACAGCAAGCATTATCATTCAGTTATTAGCAATGGATGTTATTCCTCAACTTGCCGAAATGTCAAAAAATGGACAGCAAGGTAGAATGCAGATGGACAAAATAACTCGTTACCTAGGAGTAGTTCTAGGATTAGTTCAGGGTTATACTATGACATTTGCGTTCCAACAGAATTATGGAATTCTTACTAGAACTCCTACTATGTCCACTTACTTATTCATTGCAATAGTATTAACTGCTGGATCAATGTTTGTAGTATGGATTGGAGATAGAATCTCGCAATTTGGAATTGGTAATGGTATTTCAATGATTATATTTGCTGGTATCGTTGCTAATTTACCATGGCAGTTTATCTCGGCATATGAGACATTAGTTACCACAAAAACTGGTACTGAAACATTTTCAGGAGTAATGCAGTTTGCACTATTAGTGCTTGTGTATATAGCGATAATTGTATTAGTTATCTTTATGGGTGAAGCAACTCGTAAAATACCAATTCAATACACCTCAAGTGGAGCACGTTCTCAAGGTAAATCGGTTAACTTTTTACCTCTAAAAATCAACTCCGCAAGTGTTGTTCCAGTTATCTTTGCTTCTTCTGTAATGGTTGCTCCGGTAACGGTATTGAGTTTCTTTCCAGCAAACTCGACAACATTACTTATCAGAGATATACTAAATTTTCAAAAACCAGTAGGTTTAGCAATTTATATTACTTTGGTAATCTTGTTCACTTTCTTTTATACAAATCTTCAAGTTGATCCTAAACAGATTGCAGAAAATTTGAATAAACAAGGAACATATATATTAGGTATCCGTCCTGGAAGCGAAACGGTTGCTTATATTAGTAAGGTTTTAAATCGAATTACAGTGCTAGGAGCTATGTTCTTAGCTGTAATAGCGGCACTACCTTACCTACTACCAATGCTCTTAAAAGATATTCCAGCTGCCATTTCACTTGGTGGTACAGGAATTATCATTGTAGTTGGTGTAGCTTTAGAAACGGTTAAGGATTTGGAAGGTAAACTTACTCAAAAAGCCTACCGTGGTTTCGTTCGTAAATAGGAGATGGGATAAATGAATATTCTGATTATGGGTCCAGCTGGTGCTGGGAAAGGAACAATGTCTGATAAGATTGTTGAGAAATATAATATTCCTCATATTTCCTCTGGAGATATGTTCCGCACTGAAATATCAGAAAACACTGCATTAGGCCTTGCTGCTCAAGAGTACATAAATAAGGGAATGTTAGTTCCTGATGAAATTACCATTGAGATGATTAAGCAACGCCTAACCAAACCAGATTGTGCTAAAGGTTATCTATTAGATGGTTTCCCTAGAACTTTACCTCAGGCTGAAGCACTAGAGAAAATGACACAATCACTAGGTATTCCACTTCAAGTTATTTTGAATCTTGAAGTTGGGTTTGATGAACTAGCTAAACGAATTACTGGTCGTCGGATTTGCAAAAACTGTAACGAAATATTCAATATTCACTTTAGACCTTCGAAAGTTGAAAGTGTTTGTGATGAGTGTGGTTATGAGTTGTCGCAAAGAGATGATGATACAGTAGAACGTTTACAAGTTCGCCTGCAGGAATATGAAAATCAGACTATTCCTGTACTAGAGTATTTTAAAGATGAAGGCTTAGCACACAGAATTGATGCTGGACAATCCATCGAAGAAGTTTGGAATGATGTCCAAAAAGCATTAGAGGATTTTGCATGATAAGCACTAAATCAACACGAGAACTTGAATTAATGAAAGAAGCAGGAAGGATAGTTGCTTTAGCACATAAAGCAATTGCTGAGAGTATTGCGGTTGGAGTTACTACTAAGCATTTAGATGAAATAGCTTATAATGTTATTACTTCTCACGATGCTACTCCTTCATTCAAAGGATACAATGGCTTTCCAGCCTCAATCTGTGCTTCCATTAATGATGTTCTAGTGCATGGTATTCCTGATAATACCAAACTAAAAGATGGCGATATTATTTCTGTTGACATTGGTGCTTGTTACAAAGGTTATCATGGGGATAGTGCTTGGACACATGCGGTAGGTACTGTAAGTGAAGAAGCACTTGAACTGATGCGAGTCACAAAGAATTCGCTATTTGAAGGCTTAGCACAAGCAAAACCGGGGAATTATATTGGAGATATATCTCACGCGATTGGAGCTTATGTTCATGCTCATGGATACAGTGTTCCCTTAGAGTATACGGGACATGGAGTCGGAGCAAGTTTACATGAGGATCCTTCGATCCCCAACGACGGTATTGCTGGTCGTGGTGTTTGTTTAAAACAAGGCATGACCCTTGCCATCGAACCAATGGTGCACATAGGAAGACCCCATACTAAAGTTATGTCCGATGGATGGACGGTAAAAACTAGGGATGGAAGTTTATGTGCGCATTATGAACATAGTATAGTAATAACCGAAACTGGCTATGAAATACTAACTCAAATTCCTGAAACGGAGGTATGAAATGGGTAAACAAGATGTCATCGAAATTGACGGTGTAGTAGAAGATACACTGCCAAACGCAATGTTTAAAGTGAAATTATCAAATGGTCACGTTATTATGGCCCACGTTTCTGGTAAAATCCGTATGCATCACATTCGCATTTTACCAGGTGACAATGTAACTGTAGAGATTTCACCGTATGATTTAACACGTGGGCGTATTACATTTAGACGCAAGTAGTCTAACAAGGAGGTAAACGCATGAAAGTAAGACCGTCAGTCAAACCAATCTGCGATAAATGCCGCATTATTAAGCGCAAAGGTCGAGTAATGGTTATTTGTGAAAACCCTAAACACAAACAAAGACAAGGTTAAATGGAGGTAAGAAAATAATGGCTCGTATAGCTGGAGTAGACATCCCTCGTGATAAACGAATAGTTGTCGCACTAACATATGTATATGGAATTGGACCAACTAAGGCTAGAGAAGTTTTAGCAGCTACTGGTATTTCTGAAGATATTCGTTCTAAAGACTTAACAGAAGCTCAAGAAAATGCTATTCGTAGTGAGGTCGAAAATATTAAAGTAGAAGGTGACTTACGCCGTGAAGTTAACTTGAATATTAAACGTCTAATGGAAATTGGAAGTTATAGAGGTATTCGTCACCGTAAAGGACTACCTACTCGTGGTCAAAGAACTAGAACTAATGCTCGTACACGCAAAGGACCACGTCGTACCGTAGCTAATAAGAAGAAATAGGCGCTAGGAGGAAATAATTATGGCAAGTCCAAAGAAAACAACAGGACGCAAACGTAGAGTCCGTAAGAACGTCGCTCGTGGCGTCGCACATATTCATTCAACATTTAACAATACAATTGTTACAATAACAGATGAACATGGAAATGCAATAGCATGGTCAAGTGCAGGTGCCTTGGGTTACAAAGGTTCTCGTAAATCAACACCATTTGCGGCACAGTTAGCTGGCGAAGCAGCTGCAAAAGCCGCAGTTGATCATGGTATGAAGATCGTAGAAGTTAACGTTAAAGGTCCAGGACCTGGACGTGAAGCTGCTGTTAGATCTTTACAAACTGCTGGTCTAGAGATTACAACAATTAATGATGTAACTCCTATTCCGCATAACGGGTGTCGTCCGCCGAAGAGACCTCGTGGTTAATCGTTGAAATATAGGAGGAATGGTTGATGCAAAAATTCGAACGTGCTAATTTTGAAATCAAAGAATATGTAGAGTCTGAACATTATGGAAAATTCGTAATTGAACCACTTGAAAGAGGGTTTGGAACAACGCTGGGAAATGCTCTTCGTCGCGTTCTATTGTCTTCTTTACCTGGTGGTGCAGTTCATTCTATAAAAGTAGAGAATGTCTTTCATGAATTCACAGCTATTCCAGGAGTAGTCGAAGATGTAACTGCGATAGTCTTGAATATCAAGGATTTGATAATCAAGATTGATACTGACGAGGCATATACACTCAGAATCGCTGCTAAGGGACCATGTGTGGTTACAGCAGCAGATATTGAATGCCCAACAGATGTAGAAATATTAAATAAAGATCTTGTGATTGCTACCTTGGCAGAAGGTGGAGTACTTGAAATTGAAATGAAGGCACAAAATGGACGTGGATATGTAAGTGCAGATGCTAATAAAGCATTGTACCAAGGTTCTTCGCAAGGAATTGGTACTATTTACACTGATTCTATCTACACACCGGTGACCAAAATTTCTTATGAATCTGAACCAACTCGTGTAGGGCAAGATGCTAACTATGACCGTCTAGTATTTGAAATCTGGACAAATGGTAGTATTACGCCTCAAGAATCATTGGCTTTAGGTTCCAAGATTTTGATTGATCATTTAGAACTTCTTACAAATGTACATGAAGCAGTAAATGATGAAGAAAGTCTAATTAAGGATGCAGTAGGTGAAAGCAACAATAAAGGATTGATTATGATGATAGAAGATTTAGATCTATCTGTTCGCTCCTACAATTGTTTGAAACGTGCAGGCATTCAAACGGTGGAAGAACTAGTACAACGCTCAGAAGATGAAATGATGAGAGTTCGCAATCTAGGTAAGAAATCGTTAAAAGAAGTTAAAGATAAATTGATTGAATTGGGGCTTGGCTTCAAGTCATTTGAGTAATAAGAGGAGGAAACAATAATGTGGAATCGTAAATTAGGACGCACAGCTGACCATAGAAAAGCATTATTGCGTAATATGGCAACTGATATAATTATGCATGGAAAAATCGAAACAACTGAAATGAAAGCAAAAGAACTTCGCTCAGTTGTAGACGGTTTAGTTACTTTGGCTAAACGTGGTGATTTACATGCTCGTCGTCAGGCTGCGTCTTACGTGCGTAATGTTACTGATAAAAAGACTGGAAAAACAGCTGTTCAGGTGTTATTTGATGATATTGGTCCAAAATATGCAGATCGCAGCGGTGGTTATACTAGGGTTGTAAAAACTGGTTATCGTCGTGGTGACAATGCTCCATTGGCCATCATTGAATTAGTCTAAAACACAAAAGGTTCACTTAAGGGTGAGCCTTTTTCATGCTATAATCAATGAGGTGGTTAAATGAAGACAATTGAGAAAATTAGAGCAAACGCACTTGATAGAGGTATCCCGATTATGAAAGATGATGGGATTTCCTATTTATGCTCATTTATAAAAGAAAAGAGTATCACAAATATACTCGAAATTGGTAGCGCTGTAGGCTATAGTGCTCTTTGCATGGCAAAAAAGAATCCTGAAGTAAGAATAGTAACTATTGAAATAGATAATGAGCGCTTTCAGGAGGCGATTGAAAATATTGAATTACTAGATAATAATAGACAGATTGAGTGCTTAAATATGGATGCGAGAGAATATGAACCGAAGCACAATTTTGACTTGGTTTTCATTGATGCTGCTAAAACACTAAACAAATATTTCTTTGATAAATTTAGCGAATACTTATCTAGTGATGGTTACATTATTATTGATAATATCTACTTCTATGGCTTAGTAGATAACATTGATAATATCAAGAAAAAAAGACTGAGAACGCTGGTTGAGAAAATTCGTGAATTTAAAAGATATGTATTAGAACATCCCGACTACCAAGCAACTTACTTACAGTGTGGTGATGGAATAATAGTTGCCCAAAAAAAGAAGTAGTTACCTCTTTTTGAATACATCATTTTTGACTGGTGAACAAGCACTGTAATCATCCAAATATGTCAGACTCCCATCATTATTTATTTGCAAGGTAACAGTATTATCAGAGGGATTATCACCGAAGTTGAATCCGTCACTTTCAAGGGTAAGTCTATTTCCATTTTGAGTGAAACTGCCAGCAAAGGATTGAAAACCTGCGCAATAATTGAATTTTAACGTAAAGGTCATGTTCGAATTTAAAATGAGGGTTGGGTTATCAGCAGTAGCTTCTGAGTAGTTTACCATATATGTTCCATATAAACCGGGTTGAGAAGAAACAGTATTATTCTCCACATAAATAGTCGCAACCTTGGAACTGGTGTTATTGGAATCATCAGTAACTCTTAATATGATTCGATATTCCCCTGCTGCACTAATGTCATAATCGCCATCAATAACTATTTTATCTGCTAAATCACCGTCGTATTCATCTTTAGCACTAACAAAATCAGTTATTTTCCAGTTTGTGTCGTCAATGTTAACTTTAATTTCTTTGTTTACAGCCAATTCGGGCGGTTTAGTGTCAACTACTTCAAAAGTAAACACAATCTCGGTTTTTTTATTTTTGCTAGAAGTAACTTCATAAGTGACTTGGTAGCTTCCCAGTTTATCCTTATCAATCCCATCATTAATAACCACAATTTCATATTCCTCATTAGTAATATTCGTGACGAGTTCTAGAAGATTGTAGGACGAAAAGACTTCAATTTTAGTTTTAGTTTGCCCCAGAATTGCGGTTTGTTGGGGTTTTTTAGTACAGGCATAAATGCTAATTAGTAAAACGATACTTAGTAAAAATCTGAACGCTTTTTTCATGTTTATTCCCACCTTGTTTTATACAATATGCCAAAAATCTAGTAATTGAGTTTGTAGCATGTATATAGTATAATGCAAGTATAACCAAAAAGGAAATCGTTGCCTGGATAAAGTTGTGTTTTTTTTAACTTGTATAGTATAATGCACTCAGAAGTGAAACGATTTTCAATAACGTTTTTAAGGAGAGGTACAACATGAAAAAGTTAATTTCGTTTATTGCCACAGGAATCACGTTAGCGGCAGCAGTTGTTGCTGGTGCTTATATTATTAAGCAACTAGAAGAAGAGTCTGATGAAGAAGTAAAACTAATTGAAATTGAACCAAGTGAGAAACCTGCAGAGGATGAAAAAAAAAAGGTAGAGAAAACGAAGGCTAAAAGGGAAACACTTACAATGCCGCCTCTTGAAACTGCTAGCAATGAGGAAATTTCTGAAATAATTGAAAAAGTTCTTGAAGAAGAAACAAATTTAATGGAAGAAATTGTTGCTGAGGTTATTGAAGAAAAAACGGTTCCGTTCTTTGAAGAGATAGTTAAAGAACCAACTGAAAGAATTATTACCGAGGAAATACCAATTGTTGAAGAAACCGTTGAGGATGTAGTAGATGATATTCCATTTGTTGAAGAGGTTGTGGAAGAACCAACGGAGACGATTGCAGAAGTAGTAGAAGAAGTTATTGAAGAAATAGTGGAAACGGTTGAACCAATTGAAGAAGTAGTAGAAGAAGTTATTGAAGAAATAGTGGAAACGGTTGAACCAATTGAAGAAGTAGTAGAAGAAGTTATCGAAGAAATAGTGAAAACAGTCGAACCAACTACCGAGGCAATAGAAGAAGTCATTGAAAAGGTTAAACCTATTGATAAAGTAGAGGAAGAAGTAGTCAAACCAGAAGTGGAAAAAACTACTGATATGGCTGAGAAGAAGGATGCTACTGTTGCATTCACTCCAAGTGTTGAGATTTATCCTCACCTTACAGAGCGTAAGATTGAATCTATTATCAAACAAGTAAATACTATGGTTGAAGCTCTTAAAGGTTTAGATATCTTGAATTTGCAACACTATGTGGTATTCGAGGATGAACAGAAAGCCTATGATTTTGTAGAAGAGATGAAAGGGCTTGGTTACAATACCGCTTTTGGAGATTCTAATTATGAAGTAATTCTCTCTAGACAGTACGACTTAGAAGTTGTTGACCTAGAGAAAGAAATATTAGCGTTAGCTGATATGTCTACTGAAAAAGAGGGTATTTACAAAGGCTGGGCTGTTAAATCTAACTAGAAACTAGACCAAGAGGGAACTCTTGGTTTTTTAATTGTGTTAACTATTGAAATGTTATATAATTACTGAGTTATAGAAGGAAGATGTGCATGATTAAAGTAGAAAACCTGTCCTTTAAATATGATAAAGACAATGTTATTGATAACATAAGTTTTTTCATACCTAAAGGTTCATTTACAACCATAATTGGTCATAACGGTAGTGGAAAAAGCACTTTAGCTAAATTGATGATAGGTCTGCAAGATAATTTTGAAGGAAAAATCATTATTGATAATCTAGAATGGAATGTAGAAAATGTATATGCTATTCGAGATAGAATAGGGATTGTTTTTCAAAACCCGGATAACCAGTTTATTGGGGCTACGGTTAGGGATGACATTGCTTTTGGCTTGGAAAACCACTGTGTGAAACATGAGGAAATGGATGGCATAATTGAGAAGTTTGCTGAAAGAGTAGGAATGAAAAACTATTTGGAAAGTGAACCGAGTAAACTTTCTGGCGGTCAAAAACAAAGGGTTGCGATTGCGGGTGTTTTAGCTATGAATCCAGAAATCATTATCTTCGATGAGGCAACTAGTATGTTAGATCCGCAAGGTAAAAAGGAAATCAATGACTTAATTGATGAGATAAGAAAACAACAGAATACTACCATCATCTCCATCACTCATGATATTGAAGAAGTATGCAAAAGTGATAGGGTTGTTGTGCTAAATGAAGGAAAGATAGCATTGGATGGAAAGCCAGAAGAAGTATTGGTCCAAGCAGATAAATTAATTAGTTTGCGACTTGATATACCTTTCCCTTTGAAGTTACAAGCGGAGCTAGCTAAGGAAAATGTTAGATTAGCGACAACCTTAACAATAGAAGGGATGGTGGAACAATTATGTCAATTGAATTCAAAGATGTAAGTTTTGAATATTCTGCTAATACCCCTTTAGCCTATAAAGCATTAACGGATATTAATCTAAAAATAACCGAAGGAAAAATAACGGCAATTATCGGCGCCACTGGTTCTGGCAAATCAACTCTGGTTCAACATCTTAATGCGTTATTATTACCTACAAAGGGTGAAATGACTATTTTTGATAAGAAAATTGTGGCTGATGTTAAGCCGAAAAACCTGAAAGAGTTAAGAGGACAAGTTGGCTTGGTTTTCCAATTTCCAGAGTATCAATTGTTTGAAGAGACAATCCTAAAGGATGTGGCTTTTGGTCCAAGTAATTTTGGCGTTGAAAAAACTACAGCTAATCAAACAGCTATGGATGCACTTCGCATGGTAGGAATTGATGAGGAGTACTTTTCAAAATCGCCGCTTGATATTTCTGGTGGACAAAAGCGAAGGGTTGCGATTGCTGGTATTCTAGCAATGAATCCCAGGTTATTAGTACTAGATGAACCAACTGCAGGTTTAGACCCCCAAGGGGCTAATCAGATGATGAAGTTGTTTAAGAAGTTAAATGAAGAGATGAATAAAACCATTATTATCGTAACGCATGATATGGAGCAAGTGCTTAATTATTGTGATGAAGTAGTGGTGGTTGAAAATGGAAGAATTGCTATGCATACTGATAAAAACACCTTTTTTCAGGATATCTCAATTCTTACCAAAGCTAATATATATCCACCAGCAATTTTAAGAATACGTAGTGCTTTACAGCAACAAGGTTTTGCAATACCTAACGATGTTTTGGATTTGCCTACTCTAGCTAAAGTAATTAGAAAAGAGGTGGCAAAATGAAGAATATAGCATTGGGAAGATATATTCCATTGGATTCTATTATTCATAGAATGGATCCTCGTGGCAAAATGGTTGCGATGTTTCTTTTGCTGATCACCGTTTTTTTTGATTCAGGTTTCATTGGCTATGGTATTATTGGATTATTTGTTGTTATTGGTGTTCTTTTAGCAAAACTTAAGTTTGATTTTATTTGGCGAGCCATAAAACCGATGTTGTTTATGTTGGCTTTCTTATGTGTCATTAATATCATATTTATCAAAACGGGTTATGTTTTGGTTGAACTTGGCGGTTTCAAAATTTATAGTGATGCTATCTTTCAAACAATTTATATTACTATTCGTTTAGTTTTGATGATTAACATCACTACACTATTGACTGCAACAACCAAGCCTATGGATATGACAATTGCGATTGAGGACTTGTTATCACCGTTTGAAAGAATAGGGGTACCTGCTCATGATATTGCCATGATAATTTCAGTGGCGTTGCGCTTTATTCCTGTATTGCTAGAAGAAAGCGAAAGAATTATGAAAGCTCAAGCTTCTAGAGGCGTTGATTTACAAGAAGGTAAATTGAGTGAAAGAATTATGGGGATACTTGCACTAATTATACCCTTGTTTGTATCATGTTTTGAGATTGCTGATGATTTAGCGAATGCTATGGAGGCTCGTGGCTATAATCCCGGAGGGAAAAGAGTTAGATATCGTACTTTGAAGTTTGCTGTACGTGATTATTGCTTGTTGCTAGTGTGTTCAGGGCTGTTAATTGGCATAATAACTATGGGGGGTTATTTATGAGAGTAAAAGCAATCGTAAGTTATGATGGTTCTAATTACTGTGGTTGGCAACTTCAACCTAATGGATTTAGTATTCAAGAAGCGCTAGAAATGGCGCTAGGGAAGGTTCAGAAAATAGCTACTCATATTGAGGGAAGCGGAAGAACCGACGCTAGAGTGCACTCTATGGGACAGGTGTTTCATTTTGATACTGATTTACGTATGAGTGAAGAACAATGGCAAAAAGCAATCAATTCTAATCTGCCTTCTGACATTAGAGTGGATAAGGTGGAATTTGTCAGTGATAGTTTTCATTCAAGATATGATGCTAAGTGGAAACACTACTGTTATCGCATTAACATGGGACCTTATGATTTGTTTAATCGCCACTATGAACTACAATTGTGCAAAAAACTAGATGTTGGTTTGATGAAAGAATGTTGCAGACTATTTATTGGAACTCACGATTTTACAGCATTTAATGGCAATTCTTTGGAAGAAATGCCTAATCAGGTTAGAACTGTTTATGATTTACATATTGAAGAGGAAAATAATATCCTGAGCATCCATTTTTATGGTGAAGGGTTTTTAAGATATATGGTTAGAATGTTAACCCAGACCTTAATTGAGGTTGGGAAAGAAAGAATAAGTGTTGAACAAGTTCGACAAATCCTTGTACAAGCCGAAAAGGAAACGGCACCATTTAATGCAAGTGCTGTAGGCTTGTATTTAATGAAAGTAGGATATCAAAATTATGAAGCAGATGAAATATAATTACCACACTCACACATATCGTTGTATGCATGCGTTAGGGAAAGATGAAGATTATGTAAAAGCAGCTATTGCTGGTGGATTAGTTGAACTAGGTTTCTCTGATCATATGCCATGGCCAAAAGTGAAAGGCGAACATCAGCACATCAGAATGCATGTTAGCAAGCTTGATAATTATATCGACAGTATTAGAGCATTACAGGAAAAGTACAAAGATGAAATAAAAATCTATGTTGGCTTAGAAGCTGAATACTATAAAGATCGTGTATCTTGGCTTTACAAACTAAGGGATAAATATGGAATCGATTACTTTATTTTTGGCAATCATTTTCATGAAATAGAGTCGTGGCGTAACTATATGGGTACTTACCATGATAGAGTCAATTTATGTAAGCATTATTATGAGGATACAGTTGAGGCCTTAAATACAGGACTCTATTCATATTATGCTCATCCTGACTTATTCCTAAGAGATTTAACTATGGATGATGAGTTAAGGGAGACTTGTTATAAGATATGCAAGTTGTGTAAAGAACTTGATATTCCTTTAGAATACAATCTTGAAGGACTTAAAACTAAAAAAAGAAAACCGCTTTACTACCCTCGTGATGAGTTTTGGGAAATAGCTAGCGAAGTGGGAAATAAGGCTATTATTGGCGGTGATTATCATACCCCATTTGATTTAGGAAAAGATAAATATTACGCAATTGCTTATGAGTATTTATCTTCGCTAGGTATAGAAGTAATTGAAAAAATAGAGATATCAGACAAAAAAAACTAAGTGTTGACATGTTATTCGAAAGAATATTATAATTCACATACGACTACATAATATACGAAACAGGAGGAAAATATATATTATGACCAAAAGAAGCAGGCGCAGTTTATCAGTTTTTTTTATTGGATTAGTTTTAGCTTTATTATTTGCGGTACCATCAGTGACAAAGATTTATGCTGATGAAGGCGTAAATAAAGTATCCGCAAAAGTAAACGGAGTATATGTTGATGAGTATGAAAGTGTCACAGCTGCCTTAGCGGCGCTAAGTGGGCAATATACAACTTCGGATAGTTACCTATTTGAGTTGAATGAAAATGTTAACGAATCATTGTCGATTTCTGATTATGACTCGATAACGATTGACTTAATGGGAAATGATTATAAAATAAAGGGCACATTTAATGTAAACAACAGTGCGTTAACAATTAAAGACTCAGTTGAGAATAGTAGTAATCTAGTAGTAAGTTTGAATGATTATTCTTCTAGCATTGCAGATGGAAGTACGTTAAATATTTTAACTTCTTCAGTAAGTTTTGAAGAGGGTGAAAATACTAATTTATATTTTAGTATAGTGGGAAGTTCCGTGGTAAAAGTAAACGGAAGTCTTTTTGTGGAATTGGGCGTCCTAGACATATATGATGGAAGCACACTATTAGTAGGTAAGGATGTTAAAGTACAACGCTCGGACAACGTATCTACACAACTATCTATTGGCGAAGAAGGATCAAGTTGGGAAATAGGTGGCGATTTATTATGCATTTCAACGGCTATGCTAAACATTGTTGAAAAGGCTAATTTTAGCGTTAAGAATGTAACGGGCAAGGTTGGAATTTTTTCATATAATGAAGCGGTAGTTCTTGTAAGTGGTAATATCACAAGTACTATCCAAAAAACAATTATGGATATCAGAATGGGATCACTAGTAACAGTAAAAGGCAATGTTGAGGCAATGGAGTTAAATGCTCAGTATGACTCCGGTTTTTGGCCTAGTACTATAGTAAGCTATAATGGAAATGTGTTAATTGAAGGGAGTATTATTACAAGTGGCATCGGCATTCATCAAGGCTATGGTTCAACGATAGAAGTACGAGGAGATGTGAATGCGGGAACTATTGCGGTTGTTTCTGGTAAGAGGGATGATTATGATGGTGAACAGGACAATTCTAAACAAGAAAATTCATCTACATTACCGATAGACTTTCATTCTGATTCGTCAATTACAACTATTCAAGGAAATGTAAATAGTTCTAAGCTAGCAGTAATGTTTCCATATGGGGCTGTAGTAATTAATGGAACGGTCACAACCAACGATGACACAAACTTTGTAACTTTCTATGATGATGATTATGCTGGAATTGTAACGCAGCATCAAAATCAAGGTGTTCTTGATGGTGGCTATTTCGTATATAGTGATGGAGCGATTTCAAAGGAGTCTTATGTGCTAATTAAGACTAAATCAAGGGATGTTCCAACTGGAATAAACAGCAATGTAATTCAATGGGCTGGATTAGGTGTAACAGCAGCTATACTATTTACTTTAGTCGATAAACGTAAAAAGTATTCTTAATAAATTATGTATGATAAAGTGTTGGTAGATAATTACTAACACTTTTAGTTTTATGACGATTATTACTACATATTTTGGTTGACATTGGACTAATAAACAGATAAAATAGTAATCGGCACTTTATGCCAATCTTTTCCCCGGTAAGGATAAAATTGGTAAAGAAGGAGGACGTGAAAATGCGTCAAACAACAATGCTTAAACCTGCAGAGGTTACGCGTCAATGGTATGTAGTTGATGCGGCTGGATTAACGCTTGGGCGTTTATCTACTGAAGTGGCAAGTGTATTACGTGGTAAGCACAAACCTACTTTTACTCCTAATGTTGATTGCGGAGATTTCGTAATTATTACGAATGCAGATAAAATTGTAGTAACTGGTGGTAAACTTGATACTACTAAGTATTATCATCACTCTCAATATCCAGGAGGAATGCGTGTACGTACTATGCGCACTATGAAGGATAAATATACAATTGAATGGGTTGAAAAATCAGTTCAAGGTATGTTGCCTCACACAAAATTGGGAAATGTTCAAAGAAAACACTTATTTGTTTATAAGGGTAGTGAACATCCACATGCAGCTCAAAAACCTATTGAGTTAGTGATTAAAGGTTAGAAGGAGAGAGAACAATGGCAACCAAGAAGAAAAACGTAGTTAGATACATTGGTACTGGTAGACGTAAGTCATCAGTTGCTCGTGTTTATATCACTCCTGGTACTGGTGAATACTCAGTTAATGGTAAAACATTAGATGATTATCTTCCACTAGAAACCTTGAGAATGGTGGTTCGTTCACCATTTGAAATAACCGAAACTACTGGTCAATTCGACGTAAAAATTAATGTTTATGGCGGAGGATATTCTGGACAAGCTGGAGCAATGAGACATGGTATCTCAAGAGCTCTACTATTAGCTTCAGAGGACTATCGCCCTAAGCTTAAGACTGTTGGCTTTCTAACACGTGATCCACGTGCTAAAGAGCGTAAGAAATATGGTCTTAAAGCTGCGCGTAAAGCTCCTCAATTCTCTAAACGTTAATTTATTNGACAAATTAGCAACTGAAAACCCACTGTTTAGTGGGTTTTTTAGTGGTTTAGAATGTTTGAATAAGGTTCGCAGAGTAGCAAAATGGTAGCAAAATGGTAGCACAATTCTCATTGTGAATTGTATGTATATTTTCACAATTTGTTTTTTTCAATCACCCAAGAGAAAAACATCAGTACTGTCTCTGATGTTTTTGGTCTTTTTATAAAGTTGGTCTATACATACTATTGACAGCATCAATGAGAACTCCAATGTCCAGGTGCGTGTAGACTCTTTCTGTTAATGTCATTGCACCTCGGTGTCCAACAATTTTCTTTATTGTTGTTTGGTCGATTTTTGCTTCAGCGAGCAGGCTTACACATGTATGTCTTGTGCTATGTGGTCTGTACTTCATTCCAAGTGGCTCTAACACCGTGTCCCAATACGAATCCAGGAAGTTTCGATAAGTAAATGGTTGATGCTCTCTAGTACACAGTAGTGTATCAGCCTTTGAATATTCATACCAACCTTTAAAAAATGGGACTGTGTCATTTGCGATAGGAACTCTTCTAATACCATCCGCTGTTTTACTAATCTTTATATCAAAGTATTGTTCTTCCAGATTGACGTTCTCTTTTTTAAGTTCTAATAACTCTGAGATTCTCACTCCTGTGTATATCATCATCAGCATGACCTGATATTGTCGTTCTTCTGAAACATTCCATAAGATATCAATGTGTTCTTTTGTCCACCAGCGGTGTTGATCTCTTTTTCTTGGGTTCTTATGTTTCCACTTAATTATATCAACATATCTAGAATAGTCCTTAGGGCACACATCATACTTCATAGCCCATTTGTACATTTGGTTAATGACTACTTTAATTTTTCGTAGTGTTGGATAGTTTTTTCCAGACCTATCAACAGCATCTTGCAGGTGAATAACCTTTATTTCCTTAAAGGGCATTTTATGTAAAGGAGCTAGTGCTTTGAATGAAGCATGATATGCATTGACGCTTTTTGCGTGATTACCGACAAATTCATCAAACATTTTCCAGTACACTTCCTCAAAAAGAATTGCTTGATCCAAATTGTATGGATTATCATGATATTCTTGAAGCATCAGAATTCCGTCTTTTCGAGTGCGAGTGTAGCCAAGTATTTTATAGTCAGGGTATGCTGTTCCTTTTTCGACGTTTACTTTTGTGCCTACCTTGATTCTAACCATGAAAG
>JGI994J12354_10000269_pt1 | contig 51359 bp, 65 predicted proteins | sample IntmicLarv3ML3BL_FD_12354 | JGI IMG/M metagenome (IMG submission 12354) | reverse complement strand
TTTATTCATTGCTGTAATGGATATAGGACAAGCTATTGAAAGAGAAGATGTAGTTGATGAAGCAGAAAAGATTTTAGATANGNTAGATGAACAAGTTGTTATTGTAGATTGATAATAATATAGAAACTAAAACTAAAGGCTAAAAAATAGCTTTTAGTTTAAAATATGCTTGACAAAATAAAATATAAAAGGTACAATGTGAAAATAATACAAAAAAAGCAAGGTAGGTGAGTAATCTATATCTGAATTTGGTTTAAAAATAAGGAATATTGAAGCAAGTACATTATTTGAATACAATAATGGTGTAAGGATGAGATATGAATATCAAGATGCAATGTTTAATAATAGCCTATTCCACGATTATTTAATAGATAATGGTTTGAAAGTCCAAAGTAGAGATTATACAAGAGATATAATTTGCCTTGAATTTAATTATGGATCAGTTTCTTATGAAGAAGAAATAAAAAGGGTAACTAGATTAGCAAAAAAAGCCAAGGATGATTATAAATTTATAAAATCGAAAAAAAATAAAATAGAAATATCAAAAGCAAGACTAAGAAGAAGAAAAATATCTAAAGTTTTTATGGTTGTTAATGAAAACAAAGATAAATATTGCAAAAAGTCAAAAGAAGAATTAAGAGATATATTTTATAATGAAGGTGTAGAGATTGATTATATCTCAAAGAAAAAGAATGGAATTATTAAAAGCAAAGAAACTATTAAATATTTAATGTTATACCGCAGCATAGGTAAAGCCAAAGATGGTAGTTGCATGTTCATTAAAGAAAGCCTTTATAAAAAAGCTATCAACTTTTTACATATGGGGATTAAACTGAAAGAAAATCCTATGCTTGTAGAAATAAGTGCTTATGCCCCTCTGGTTTCAAGCACTATTGTTGATAAAATTCAGATTAATCCTAAAGAAATACTAATTTTAAAAGATATTGATGTGCCATTTGTTACAGATGTAATTAGTATTGAAACAAATGAAGATAAACATTGTATTACAAAAAAAATAGATAATTATGAGTTGAAAAATACAATATTTGATGGGCAGGCTCTAATTGATAGTACGATATTCCCTGAATGGGGAAATGGTTATATTCTTTTAAGACACCATTTTTGTAAAATGGCAGCATTTAGTTCAAACATTCAAGATTTTTTTAAGGATTATTTTAAAGAGGATTATTTAACTGCTACAGTTAAAGATATGTTTGGTGAAATTCATTTTGTAAAAGATATAAAAGTTATTACTACTGATAATTCTATGAAATGGATTAAATTTAACAAGACCTATAATTATTGGTGTAGAAAAGTTTCTCAAAATGATAATATGTTTGGTATTGTTAAAACTGCACATAAGAGTAAAATGGAAAATGTCCAGAGGATGAGTTATCAGATGGTTAATTCATTAGATACTGACATTATGGAAAATGTAACAAGAGAAAGTACGAATTATATTACTAAGCTAAAAATGGATGATGAAACATTTCTTGATTTTTTAGAAAAGAATAATTCATTTTCAAATGATTATGGAGTGTTGATTGCGTTATATAATCATAATGCAGATTTTATAAGAAGTTCATATTTTAGAGAAAGAAGAAGTTCTATTATTAAAAGATATATAACAACGCTAAAATCAGGTAAAATAATTCAAAATGCTGAAAATTTGGTAGTTGTAGGTTCTCCTTATGCAATGTTATTATATTCAGCTACAGGAAACCCAAAGGATATATATTTTGATGATACATTTGCCCAAGAGATAAAAACAACACAATGCTATACAGAAAGATTTGATATGGGCAGCTATCTTGCATTTTTTAGAAGTCCATTTAATAGCAAAAATAATTTATCTTATTTGCATAATGTTAATGGTGAGAAAATAAAAAAATATTTTAACCTTGGAGAACAAACTATTGCAGTTAACATGATAGGTACAGATTTTCAAGATAGAAATAATGGTTTAGATATGGATTCTGATTCGGGGTATTGTACTAATCAACCTGATATAGTAGAACATGCTAAAAGATGTTGTTTTGAATATCCAACTATAGTCAATAATATCCCAAAAGAAAGTACAATATATCAAAATAATAAAAGTAGTTATGCTCTGATAGATAATAGTTTAGCTAAAGCAAATTTATCTATAGGGGAAGCTAGTAATTTAGCTCAATTAGCGCAAACATATACATATAATTTTCCAGATCAGAAGTATATAGACTATGTTTGTATATTATCAGTATTAGCACAAGTGGCTATAGATAATGCTAAAAGAAGATTTGATGTTGATTTAGCTGAAGAAATAAGAAGGATAAAAAATGATATGAATATTTCTAATAATAAATATCCTATGTTTTGGCTTCTTATAAAAGAAAATTTTGATAAACATAAAATTAATAAAACCCTTGAATGTCCTATGAATTATTTATCAAAAATGAAGGAGATACACTTTAAAAGTAAAGAATTAACACTTCCAATGTCTTACTTTTTTAATAAAAATAAACTAGATAAAGATGTTAGAAGGGGAAGAAAAATAGAATTACTGATTTCTGACTATGCCAAAACTTTAAGAACACATAATATAAATAAGAAAATAAGAGATTATTCGTTATTGAAACTTAATTTTATTAAGTTACTAGAAGATATTAGAAAAATATATAAGTTCGAAAAAGAAGATAGTTCAAAAATGATTTCATGGTTGATAGATAGGATATTAATTATCACTCCTGCTTTGATTCAGAATAGGAATACTTTAGCAGATGAAATTATTACTTACAGACCAATTTTTCTTAAAGTGTTATATGAATTAAATTCAAATGCTTTTTTAGAGTGTTTTGACAAAAAAGAGGATAAAAAATAGCCAAAATTTGCAGTTTTTTATACCCCCTAGCTATTTTAAAGTATCGAAAACTCCCATGATTAAAGAATTTCTGCATTTTAAAATTTCCCCCTGCATGGAGAGGGGCTATTTTACAAAAATAAAATACATTTCCAATTACGTAAAATGGCATTAGATCTTGCCATAGAGTTTTCAAGAATACTAGGTGGAAAACTCAATTAAGTGACCGTATTTCTTTAGAGATATGTAATATTGCTATTTACTAGCATCTCCGTTAAGGAGAATAGAAGGATATATAGCCTTGTGCACTACCTAATAAGTGCGTGATAAATGGTTAGGATAAGGGCGTAGCTCAGTTGGCAAGAGCCTTTGGCAAACTAGATAATCATTAGTTTAATGTCGTGGGTTCAAATCTACCGTCCTTATTTTGCAGTATTAGTATAATGGTTAATTATGTCTGGCTTCCAACCAGAAGATAAGAGTTCAATTCTCTTATACTGCTTTGCAACAAAAAAATAAAAAAAGAAAAGGTGGAGAAATATTGAGAAAAGTTGTAATTAAAGTTATTGTAGGGGTAGTATTATTTTTTGTTTTACTTATTGGGCTACTTTTTGGACATAAGACAGTTCCAGAAGGTTATGTAGGAGTTAAATATCAATTAGGTGCAATTATTAATACCAATGTGTCTACAGGGTGGAATTGGCATGTTCCGTTTATTCAAAAAATAGAAATTGCTGATATTCGCCAACAAGAATATTTAACAGACCAAGCAGCATACACAAGGGATATTCAAACAGTGGAGCGTATTCAAATTAAGCTCACTTATTCGATTGATAGTTCTCAAATAGACTATATCGTTCGCAATATTGGAATCACTAATATAGAATCAAAATTAGTTGTTCCTCAAGTAGCTTCTACTCTTAAAAATGTTATTTCACAATACAGAGCAGAAGAAATCATGCAATATAGGTCAGCTATTCAAGAAGAAGTGGAAAATCAACTTACTAATTCACTTTCATTAAATGGTATTAATGTGGCTTCTCTTAGTATTCTTGAAGTTGATTTTGATGATGCTTTTGAGAGAACAATAGCTGAAAAAGTAGCAGCAGCTACTATGGCACAAACACGAATTAATGAAACAGTGATTAAAGAAGAAGAAGCAAAACAACTTGTTATTGCTGCACAAGCAGAAGCAGATTCAGCTAAAATTGCTGCTGAAGCTGAAGCTTATGCTATTAGTGTGATACAAGAACAGTTGTCTTCATCTCCTCAATATACAGAGCTTCAAAAGATATTACGTTGGAATGGTGAGTTTCCTCAAATAATGGGTGATAGTATTAATCCATTCGTAATGTTAGAAAATTAATTAATGAACGTACCTCAATGTCCTTCGGGCTTGTGACTTTATAGTCGGGCGAAAGCTCCATCTTAAAACTTATAATATGTATTAATAAATGGGAAGTGAGCTTTCGTGGGGTCTTATATAAAAAAATAAAATATTAAACTAAAACAAAAGAGAAAAGAAAGGTTAATGGTGAAAAGAATTATGTTAACAAAAAGAGAATTGGTAGAAAAAATTTCAAAACAATCAGGAAGAACTTTGAAGGAATCGGCAGAAATACTTGAAACAGTGGTAAATGTTTTTGGAGAAGCAATAAGTTCTGGAGAAGGAATTAAATTAACAGGATTTGGAACATTTGAAATTGTAGAAAGAGCAAGTAGAACAGGAGTAAATCCACTAACACAAGAAAAAATTAATATTCCAAAGCGTAAGGGAATTAAATTTAAAGCTAGTGCTTCATTGAAAGAAGCAGTTAGATTTAAGTAAGAAAAATAAATGATAGAGCCTTGTATAACAAATATACAGGGCTCTTAAAATTATAGAGGGATAATTCTGATGACGATTAAAACAAGGAATAACAAAGGCAAAAAAATTAAATGCGAGTATTGTAGAGAATTGAGTTTCTTTACAGAAGATAATGTTTTTATAGATGAAAATGAATCAAGATATATTTTTTGTGAATATTGCAGTTGCAAAATAAAATTAAAGAGAGTATAGGGGATTTTCTATGGTAGTACAGAGAGAAGAAGAAAGTAAATTTGATTTTAAAGTAAGATTATTTCAGAATATGCAGAAATATGGACTAAGTTGGAGTGATATAAAAGATATATTAAAAGATGATGTACATCCTGATACTATACGTAAGGGTGCTAGGGGGTATTTAGAAGCCTATAGGGATATAAATTCTATTAAATATGATAAACAGATAATGTTATTGAATGATATACATTTACCGTTCGAAAGAAAAGATGTTTTAGAAATTATAAAAAAACATGCACATGAAATTACTCATCTGGTTATAGGAGGAGATTTATTAGATTGTTATGATATAAGTATTTTTCCCCATAATAATTCATTAAGTATTATAGATGAGCTTAAATATGGCTATAAATGGCTCACAAAGGTAAGAAATATTCTTGGAAATGAAATTCCAATTTATTTAATAGATGGAAATCATGAGGAAAGATTTGAAAAGTTAGTTCTTAAAGACAAAGTTTTGCAAAATTTTATAAATCCTCATATTTTACAAATGTATGAAGATGGATTTTCTTTATATTCAAATAATAAAAAAGAAACATTTAAGCCAATAAAGAATTTACATTATGTAAATAGTTGGTATATCAATATAGATGAAAAGATTGTTTTTGCTCATCCAAAAGACTTCAGTGCTGTTGATGGAAGGATGACAGAAAAGGTAAGTGAACATTTTCTAAATAAAGGAGAAAAAGCAGATGTTTATGTGTTTGGACATACGCATAAGTATTGTCAACAAACTGTAGCTAGAAGGCAAGGAGTATATGTAGTTGAGAATGGAAGTCTGTGTCAACCTATGAAATATAGTAATAATGGCAAATTAGGCTACACCAAACAACACAGTTGTTATTCAATTATTAAATATAATACAGATAAGAAGATAAATTATAACAATATTAATGTCTATCATTTAAATGAAGATGAGAATGTTTCCAATTTAGAGAAGGTTAAACTGTAATAAGATGAATAAGGTAAGGTGATTATATGAGTAGTCAAGAAAGCAAAGTCTTAGAATTTATCCCTTTAAATTTTGATAAAGTTCATGATAGCGAATTTAGTTTATCAGATTTTAATAGAGGTAAAAAACTTGGAAGTTTCTTATCGGGAGTAATTTCTTGTTTATTTAATTCTGGATTGAAAAACGAAGAAATAAGTGAAATTATTTGCAAATTAATAGAGAAGGACTATCAGGTGCAAGGAGGTAAATAATGGCGATTAAAAAAAAACAAGAAGAAAAGCCAAAGCCAAATCTATTTACTTGTGTTTTATGTGGAAGTGAGTTAAGGAAAGAAGCTGTATATAAATCAAGAAATAAATTGTTAAATGAACCATATACATTATGTAAAGCTTGTGCACGTAGAGAAGCAAACCAAAATATTGAAAATTTTCATAAAGTATTAATGTTTTTAGATGTACCTTTTTTGCCTGAACTATATAAACAATGTGAAGAAGAAGTAGATATTTTTGGTTCATATTCCACTAGGATAAATAATCCAAAAAAAAGACATGATAATGGCAAAACGTATATGGAATTAAGATATATAGATAGTCCATCATTAGGAATAATTCAAGATGTAGATAAATATTTATATTTGACTGATGATGAACTTGCTGTGTTGCAAGATATGTTTGGAACATGGTGGGATAAAGACGAATTATTAATTATGAAAAATGAATTAAGAAAAATGTTTATACAACATGGTGGAGATGAACATGATATTTTGAGAACAGGACTTTATACTGAACTCATATCTTTAAAATGGTTATCAAGAAAGAAATTTAAAGAAGGTTTAACTAAAGAAGGAAAAGATTTATCTGAATATCGGTCAAAATTATTGAAAGAAAACGGTCTGACAATTCAAGCTATGAGAGATAAAGCAGATAATGAAAGTTTTGGAAGTGAAATTGATCGATGTGAATATGAACCTATAATTCCAAACAAGAAATTTAAGGATATAGACGGAATAGAATTTATGTTTGACAAGTTAAGAGACCAACTTTTAAGATTTATCAATGTAAACAAAGCACCTGTAGAAGAAGAAGCTTTAAATATGATTAAATATGTTGAAGCTCATCCTGAATATGGAAAAATAAAAAATAATCAGGATGTGATGTAAGATGGCTAAAGCATTAAAATTTAAAAAAAGAGAAATTGATGAAACAAAAACAAAAGAACAAAGAGAGTATGAAGCGACTAGGGAAATGGCAGATTTTTATAGACAGAATCCTCATCGTTTTATATCCACAGAATTAGGATGTGAAACGCTCACATGGTTTCAAGATTTAATTATATATTTAGCTTTTAAATCTTCTGTGTTTTTCTATATTGCTTGTAGAGGAGCTGGAAAAAGTTATATACTCGCATGGATAATTGTAGTAATGGGAATTTTGTACCCACGAACCAATATAATAATTGCTAGTTCAACAAAAGGACAAGCAAGATTAATTATAACACAAAAAATAATGGGTGAAATTTGGAATCGATACCCAAGAGTTAGAAGAGAAATCAAAGAAAAAGAAGTATCTGTAGCCGTAAATAATACATACATACCTTTTAAGAATGGAAGTATGGCTAAAGTAGTTGTATCTAACGATAATGCAAGAGGTGAAAGATGTTCGGTTTTAGTATTAGATGAAGATGCTAAAATAAAACCACATATAAGAAAAAATGTTTTGCAAAAATTCCTTCAAAATGGTGAAAGAATACCAAGATACAAAGATAACCCTAAATATATAAATTTTAAACCATTGGAAGAAAAAAAGAAACAATTCAGAATAACATCTGGAGAATTTCAAACTAACCCTATTTATAAAGAGTGTCTTGATAGTTTTAAAAGTATGATTGAAAATAGCAAAATAAATCAAATACTTTTAAGTATGCATTGGGGCTTCCCTGCTGCCGAACCTTCTATAAACTTAACATACGAAAATGATATTAAACCTGAACTAGAATCAAGTACATTTAATAAATTATTCTGGTCTATGGAAAATGAAGGTGTTTTTGTAAGTGAATCAGAATTTTCTATGTTTGGCTATCAAGAATTGCGGAATCTTCAAACTTTAAAAACTACATTAGTTTCATTTCCTAATTATCTATATACTAATAAAAAAGAACTTGAGGAATGGAAAAAGAAACATTATATAGAAAAGAAACCAGAAGAACTTAGAGTACTGGCTATTGACGTTGCTGTTATGGGCGGAGAAAAGAATGACAATACTGTATATTCTGTAATTAGTGCTGTTCCAGAAAAAAATAGATATAAAAGAAGTCTTATGTATATGGAACATGCTTCTGATGCTCATTCAGAAGCACAAAGTATTAGAATGAAACAATTATATTATGACTTTGAAATAGATGTTATATGTCTTGATGTTAATGGTGTTGGAATGGGAATTGCAGATGGGGCTAGTAAACCACAGCATGACAATGAAAGAGGAATAGATTATCCTGCATTTATAACCTTTAATAAAGAAACCATGAACAATAGAATGTATAATGCAGATATATATAGTGCAAATCCTTGTATTTTTGCTATAAAACAAACGTCAGAGTTTAATCATTATTTAATTACTTATTTAAGATCATCAATAGAAAATTATAGGTTAGAGTTGCCATTAGAATACTATGAAGCATTGGAATATTATGAAGAAGAATTTGAAAAGAAACCAGAAATGTTAACCTCAATATCAGATTATTTAAAAACAAATATAGAAACTGATTTTTTAATTAAAGAACTTGCAGCATTAGAAATAAAAAGACAGCCAAATAATGTATATTTAAAAGCAGTAGAAGGAAGTGGAAGAAAAGATAGATTTTCCTCCTTAGCTTTTGGTAATTACTGGATTCAAACACAAGAAGATGAATTAGGGAATGAAGATGATTCCGATTCTAATGACATGGACTTTTACTTTGAGTTGTAGAGAGGAGGGTGAAGGTGGCAAAATATAGTATAGCAAATAGAGAACTTAAAAAAATGTCTAACACATATGATGAGTATGTAGAGCCATTAATTGAAGGGATATTCGTTAATAGTGATTCAAATAATATTAATGATACAACTCCTGATGATATTCAAGAATGGCTTATTGACCCTGAAAAATACTATAAAGAAATGATAGAATATATGAAATATATGTATATATCAGATGGTTCTATATATCAGATGAATACTCTTTTTGAAGTACTTCCAAAGTTGAATTATAAAATTAAGACTTTTGATGCTTCTAATGATAATTTTAAAAACAAAATAATTTCATGTGAAAAGTTATTACATCAAGTTAAATATAAAACTTTAACTAGGGATATTATCAATCAATTATGTTTAACAGGAACAGTAATATGTATATGGTTAGGAAGTAAAAAAACTCCTTATTTGTATGTTTTTGATAACAATCAGTATATATTTTCTCCATATAGAGTAAATGGAGAGTGGGTTGTACGAATTGATTTAGCATGGCTTGAACAAATGAAAGATGAAGAAAGAGAAAGAATGTATGAAACGTTTAAAGATATAAAACTTGAAGCGGAATATAAGAAATTTCAAACAGATAGTGAAGGAAACAGATACTTAACTCTTCCAACAGAAAAAACTTGTGTTTTAAAAATAAATACAATACTAAGAAATCAAAGGATTGGTTTACCTATGGGTATTCAGTCTTTATTTGATTCTAAACATAAAGAAAGAATTAGGGAATTAGAGAAAAATATTATTGATAAAATAGTTAAAAGTATTGCAGTTTTGACTATCGGAGATGATAAACACGAATATCATACCATTGGTAAGAAAATGAAAGAACAAATTATTGCTAATGTTGTAAATTCTATTAAAAGAGCACAAACATCATCAGGATTACCAACAACCGTACTCCCTCCTTATGCAAAGTTAACTTTTCCTGATATTAAGGGATTAGATATTTTTAAAGAAGGAGCACATAAATACGATGAAATAGATAATGCAATTCAATCTGATTTAGGAATAAATAAAACCTTAGTTGGTGGTAATGGAAGTAATTATCAGAGTGCAAAATTATCTTTAGACATATTACATTCAAGAATAGGTGTTGTATTGGAAGAAATTCAACAGGTGTTTCAAAAATTGTTTTTATTCTCTTTAGGTAAGAAAGTTTCTGAAGATTATATATTTGAGTTTGTAACAGGAACACCACTAACAAATAAAGAAGAATTGGAAATATTGTCAAAACTTCATACAGAAGGAACATCCTATAAAAACATTATAGATATGTTGTCTACTGTGACCTATACAGAGCTGTTAGATGATAGCATCAGAGAGATTGACAATATGGGTTTACGAGATACTTTAATTCCTCCAAAGTCCTCATATACTATGTCAAGTAGTGATAATGAAAGCGGTAGAGAAAGTATTGATGAACCAGAAAACGAAGAAACAATTCGTAGTCAAGAAACAGGTGGAAATCTAATTGATGGAAGTATTGATTAGAGGTGAGATACATGGAAGATGTAAAAATTTTCAAGATTTTTAATGTTGTAATTATTGTAGATAATGGTGTTAAAAAAATTATCTCTGATAAAAATATCATCACAAAAAGCAATAATGAAATATTAACTATATACAATAATGAAAAAAAGTGTGGTGAGAAAAATAAATAATATATTAGAACAAAAAATAATACATAATTTTTGCCTAAATAGTATTGAATCTGTTCCTGAAGATAAAAGTATATTAAAATTTAAAGCTGTAGTATTAGATTTTAAAAAATCACATAATGGATGGGCGATTGCTAAAGATATTGCTGATAAATATAAGCACTTGCTAGTAAATAAGCATATTGTTACAAAATATTATAGCGAAGAAGATAATATAGGGTTGGATGCACTAGGAAGCCATGAACAAGATGAAACTATTCTTAGAGGTACAAATGGCGAAGTAACAATTCCTATAACAAATACAAGGTCTATAGGAACAATAACTAACTCTTATATCGCACCACTAAATTCTGATAATGATTCAGAGGAAGTCCTTTGGTGTGAAGGTATTTTATTAGCATGGGAGAATCTTAACGAATGTAGTTTGTTATTAGAGTGGGCTAGTAATGATATTCCTATTCTTACGTCCGTAGAATGGTTTTATACAAAATCTGCTCAAGACAATGATGGAACGGTTTGGATAGATGACCCAAATTTTAGTGCCCTAACAATTTTAAATTCAGAACAAAGAGGAAACAAAGATATTGTAAGTCCTAATTATGATTGTTCTCATATAGAGATTGCTTTAAATGAAGAACATTATAAAGATTTTAACAATGCTATTATGAAAGATGTAAATAAAAAAAACGAAGAAGGTGAAAAATTGGAAAATATATTTTTAAAAGTACTTAATGATATTTCTTTTGGAGAAATAATTAATAAAATTTATGGCGCCTTATCTAAAGTTATGCTTGCTGAAGAATATAATAAAATATATTTGTGTCAATGGGATGTTTATGACGATTATTTTCTTTATGATACATATGAAAATGATGAATGGGTTAAAATTAAGATTAATTATACTAAAAATGAAAATGATGAGATAATTGTAGATTATGCAAGCAAACAACAGGTAAAGAGAGAAGAAGTATTTGTTTCTGTAGTTGAGTATTCCAAAGAAGTTAATGAATTGAAAGCAACTAGAGAATTGATTGAAACTCTCAACGGTGATATAGAAACACTTAAAGTTGAAAATAAACAATTAAAAGAGGTTGAGAAAAAATTTAATGAAATTCAATACTCAGAAAAAATTAAAGAAGTGTCTAGTCAATATCTTAAAGAATTTGAAGAATTTGATGGTGTTGAAATGTTTAATTCAGAAGAAGTACAATCATTAATCATAGATATGTTGGATGAAGAGAAAAGTTTAAATGCAAAATTTAAATTACAAGATATTTTAATTGATTGTGCTAAAAATAGCATAAAATCTTCGGAAGAATCTGGTATGAGCAAAAAAAGTGAAGGACAAGAACTTTCTGTATCTTTTAATGCTAAAGGAATTAAAAATAATAAATCATTTATTGATAAATATGGGTTTGATTTTGGCGAATAACAAAATAAAATATAAAAGCAAAAGGAAGGATGATATTAATGGGAAGCAATTTAAAATTTTTTTTAAATAAAAACAGAACAAAACATTCAGTTGGTAATGTTACAACTTCTTTACCAATTAGAACATTTATAAATGGAGCAAAAGTAGTAGAAGATGAAGGGGTAGACAATTATTCTTTAGTTGAATTAAATTATGTTAATGGTGTTCCAGAAGTTAAATACGCAACAAGTTCTGCAACAGCAGAAAATGTATTTTTAACTGTAACTCCTGTACAAGTATTAGAACAATTTGGTGAATATATCTCTGATTTTTATAATACAAAAGGAGATTTGGCTAATATTGCTTATCTACCGCAAGGGTTTAGTTTTCAAACATCTAATATGGCTGACGTTGAAAATGTTGAGGTAGGAAACTATGTAGTATGGGATACAACAGATAACACATTTGTAGTAAAGGCAACACCTACAAGTACAGATGTAAAAGTATTTCAAGTTAGAGAAACAGAAAGTGAAGAAAATTTCGTTATTAATGGATTGACTCTTGTTGAGTTAATTGTTGTTCGATAATTAGGAGGGGTGATATAAAATGGCATTTATAAAAGAAGCACAAAAAGTGCAGGAACTTGCACTTAAAGTATATAATAGTTCAAAGATAGCAGGAGAGACTTTAAATATAGAAGATGAAGATGCTATAAAGAAATTATGTTCGGCAGTTTTTTCAGAAGATGGGGAAACACCTTCATTACATAAAATCCATGAATTTAATAATATTATTGTTAAAGTAGCTACAAAAGTATCTGAACCAGATGTCCAGCAATTACTTAAATATTTTGCTGATGTTCAAAACGTTCCTGCTGGAACACAAATGGTAGAGCATAAGAAGTCAATCGCTAAAAACATAAAAAATAAATGGGCTGCTATTGGCTCTGCTGTATCATTGAAAAAAGTAGAAACAGGTGGAACAGAGTTTATTCATGTTGGCATTGCTCAAACTGGTATCACTTATGATCCAATAACAAATTCTAAAAATCAAGTAGAAGCATTTAGGGAATTAGTTTCTGATATTGCTGCTGCTCGTGTTAGATTAATTTATGATACAATTATGGGGCTTATTGAAACTGCTGTATCATCTAATACAACAATTCCTGCAAAACAAGTTGTAAATGGAGCAAACGTTTCAATAGCACAATTTGATACAGTCGCAAATATTTTAGGAAGGAGAACTGGTTCACGTCCTCTTTTTGTGGCAGACAGAGAATTAATAACTAGTATTGCTTCAAAAAAAGTAACTCTTGTAGATAATAGGTTGCCTGATTCTCTTAAATTGGACTACTATAATGTAGAGCTTACCAATTTAGGAACAGCAGATGCAATTCCTTTAGTAAACGACTTTACTACAGAAACAGGATTTGAGACAAAATTCCCTGTAGATACTGGATATATTTTAGGTAGTGCGAATGGAAGGAAACCTTTTTCGGTAGCACTTGCTGGCGGTATCACTCAAGATACAGAAAAAGATGTTGAATATGGTCGTATTAAGGTATTCATAAGGCAGGCTTTAGGTGTTGACTTCTTATATGCAGGGAACATTGGAGTTATCAAAGATACAGGAGTTTCAATCTAATTTAAAAAATAAAATAATTAAGAATGTATCATATGATACATTCTTAATTATTTATAGCAAAAAGGAGATAAAATAATGGACAAAAAAGAGATAAAGTTAGAAAATATTAAGGCTTCAAAATTTACGGTGAATTTCCCATTACCAAACGGACACATAATACCTTATGTATGGAAAGAAGCTAGAAGTGGTAGACCAAGCATAGTATCAGTTCCAGAGGAAGTCTTTGAATACATATTATACGAAACAAAAACTATTAATAGAGGATATTTACGTTTAGTTGAAGAAGAAGCATCTGATGAAATAAAAGAAGAAGTAAAATCTCAAGAAATAGATGAAAATATTTTTACTAGAGAAGAAATTATAGAGGCTTTATCTAAGGTATCAATTCTCAAAAAAACAATAACTAAAGAGACTCCTAGAGAAATAATTATGGAATTTGTTAATATGGCAAATGAAATCAAAACTGACAGTGATAGTGTAAAAACATATCTTGCTGAATTGTTAGATTGCAAAGATAATAAAGAGTTTCTTTTCCCTGTACAACCAACAGAATAATTGAAAGATGGTGGTAAGTTGACTACTTATGATACTATATATCAATATTTTCATAGAAATACTCATGTTGATTTTTTTGACTTACCATCTACTATATCAGAACAAATACTATTAATTAAAGATGGTGTTGATGAATATAATTTTCGACTTGAAGCCGAATTAGAATGTAATGATGATAATGAAACTTTGAATGAAGACCTACCAAATGTTCATATAAAATTTCTTTCTGAATGTATGAAATTAAGAATTTATACTAGAATGTTAGATAGTTATGTGTCTTTAATGGAAGTATTTCAAAATGATATGGGTAGAAAAAACTATAAAGATCAATTAAATGCAAGACAGTTTCTCATTTTAAGACAAGAAGAAATTATCAATAAACTGTTAAATAGGATTTACGATGATTACACTGGTGGTGAAAATTAATGTTGAACTATAGTAGACAAAGTTCCCACAAAGAAAGACAAATTAACAATGGTGAAAAGCTATTTGAAATACAGTATAAGAATGGGTTTGAAGGGTATTTAGTTAATGTGGATGATAATAATGAAATAAAAATGATTATTCAAAATCATACAAATCCATTAAATGAAGGATTGTTAGATAAAAAGGCTAAATTTTTGAACAACAATGGTGATTTTTTCCACATGGGGAATATAATATCAGGTGATAAAATTAAACCTAATTATCTTGCAATTACTTCTCCTTCATCTAATGAAGTATTTTCAACATATAGAATTAGACCGCTAGTAGATGATGTAAGAATTATACAAAACGAAGAACCTATTGATTTTGAAGGAATACTAGCTTCTGGTCTTTTATATAAAGATAAATCCTATGTAAACCAACAAAATGTATTTGAAGATAATGAAATGAAAGCACTTATCATTCAATTTAACTCCATTTCGAAAGAAATCACTTTATTTGATACTATGTATGTTAATGGTAGGCATTATAAAGTTGCAAAAATTGATATGGAAACGTTAAAAGAATATGATAAAGAGTATGGAATAGTGCAATTAGTAATACTTTTAACTCCAATATCTACAATAGAAAAACTATTAATTATGTCTGATGAAAAGGAAGAATTAAAAGGTGTTCTTAAATATGCAAGAGTAAAAGATAAAAAATTAAACTCTGTGGCAAGAGAATTACTTTGTAATTATGGTTCTGTAAAAACTGGTGACTATATAAGATATGCTTTTGATTTTAATGACAAAGGTGATATGAAAATTGAAGATTATCTAGTTTACAATGTTCCTACTAAAAGTGATGGATATGATATATGTTTGATTTATCAATGTCAAAATAGTTTTAAGATGCTAAATAGAGACGGTGAGATTAGATATATACCATATTATTTTGAAGATAATAGAACTAGAATTGACAAAGATGTGGACAATGATAAATATTATAATTTTAATTCTTCTTTTATGATAATAATGCAAGATAATGAGTTAACAAGCAAATTTATAAAAAGAGAAATTGAAAGGATTATTTTGAAGGGAATTGCATATAAAATTACAGGAGTTAGTAACCATGATGAAGGACTTTTATCTATTGGATTAGAGATAGATGAAATAAATTCAGTTAATGATGTTGATGATATTGCAGATTATAATCCACAGATAAATAAATTAAATATATCAGTAGAGAATGTTGAAATTAAAGGAAATACACATATTTTTAAAGGATATGATTGGGAATATGAGCTCAACAATGTTTCTAACATAGATACATTTACTCAATGGTCTGTAAATTCTGATTATATAGATATAGTTAGGTTTGATGATTATAAATGTTTTATACAAGTAAAACAAGGGTATAAAATGGGAGATATGTTTGTATTGACAGCTAAATTTGATGGTACTGAAGTTAAAAAAAAGATTATTTTAGAGTAGGTGAGATAAATAGGAGCATATGGAGTCAAGAATTTAGTTAGACAAGAGATAATAAACAAAATAAAAGCAAATATGACATTGTTGAAATTTTTATATTATACAGGTGAAACAAAGAAGGACATAACCACGTTGCCTGATTTATCTTCTTCTCAAATAAGAGATATTATAGATAGCTCTATTTATAGATATGAAAAAGTTGAAGCTAATAAAACCATAGATAAAAAGTGCTATATTTCTATGAATTATGGTCTTAAACAATATCATGCTAGAAATAATCCTTATTTTAATGGCAATGCCTTTAATATATATATAATGTGTAGTAGAGATATTGATTTTATAGAAGCAAATGGTAGTAGGGTAGATGCAATAGAACACTGTATTGCAGATATTTTTGAAGATGGAGAACTTAATACCATTGGCAAAAGTAGAGTTGATTTCAGCGAACCTATTAGTATACGTGGAAGTGATTATGTCGGTTCACATATATCTATAGTTTTCTTTGATAGCAACATTAGAAAAGGTGAAATAAATGAATACAACTGAGAAGTTAATTGTTAAATCAGTTTTAGCAATCGGGAAAGATGTTAAGGTTAATGGAATGACATTAAAAAACTATAAACTAAAAGAACTTTTTGGTGATGAGATTGGGATTGTCAGATATTTTGATATTATATCAATTTTAGATAGTAAAATCGATGATTTGTTTGAAACTGAAAAAACAAAAGAGGTAATAATATTCTTGAATACTATTACAAATGGCAAGTGGATTTTTTCAAAAAAAGACGAGTGTTATATTTCTTCTTCTGAATTTGAAAAAGATACTGTTATTGGATTAAACAAGAAAATGTTAAAAGATATTTTTGATATTTTGAAGTTAATGTATTGTAGAGATACGATTCCAAAAGATTCAGAAAAAGATAATATTAGTGAAGAAATGAAAAATATTCTTAAAGAATTTGAAGCAGCAGAAAGTCAAATAAATGAATCAAAAGGATGTATGGTAACAATATTAAGTATTATTGAAGCTGTAAGCTCAAAACATCCTTCCATCAATTTACTTAATGTATGGGAATGTACTTTATATCAATTAATGACTTCATATAAATATCTTATTAAAATAGACAGAGAAAATAGAGTTATTCAAGCAATGCAGTCAGGAACAATTAATTCCAAAGATATAGATTTAGAAATGCTATATTGGGCAACAGAAAACAAAGATGGTATCAGTTTAGATACCTAAATGTATTAATAATCCCTTAACTTCATCTGAGATGAGGTTATTTTTTATGGGGATTTACAAGAGAGGAATGATATAAATGGGTATTTCATCATATGTATATAGGGGAATAAAAAATCTTATAATTTATGATAAAGTTACAAATGAAGCTAAATGTAATATTGAACATGCTGTAGATGTTACATTGAATGACGCAATGGCAGAAGATCATCTTAGAGGAGGGTTTGGACTTCCTAAAATTTTGACAGTTTATGGGGAAAGAGATTGTAGTCTAACACTAACTACAGCAACTATGTCCCCAGAATTACAAAGTACTATAAGTGGTAATTCTTTTGTTGTTAAGACAAAATCAATAGAAAAAATAGAAGATATAGATATTTCAGGTGGAAAATTTACTTTATCTGAAACTATAACATCAGGAAGAACACCAACTATACATAAAATTGATGTGGGTACTGGGAAGGTTATAACTCCTGCATTAAAATTAGGGTCTCCTACTACAAACTCAGAAGATTACTCCATTGTGGGAAAAGACATAACATGTCACAGTTCGGTTATCCGAATTAGAGTTTTTTATAGTACTGATAAAGTAGTAGAATCCTCAGAAGCTAAGACATCAATTCCTAGAACTTATAGAGCAGCAGGATTAGCTATAATAGAAGAGATTGCAACAGGTATTTTATATATGGCAGAGCTTGAATTAGCTAATATCTCTATACAGCCTACAAATTCTATTATTATAAAGAACTCTTCAAGCGCACCAGATGTAATTACGCTTAATATTTCTGTTTTGATGGACAATGCAAAAGGTTATCCATACGCATTAAATCTTATAGAAGAAGCTTAAGGGTAAAGGTGATAAGTATGAGTGAAGAAAAGAATATTCCGAACAAAATTTCATTTAAATGTGAAAGAGGTTCAAATATTATTGAAATCAATGGTGAAAAGAAGTTTTTAAGTATCATTATATGGGATAGCAAAATAAAATATGAAGATATTAAAGATGAGATTATAGGATAGTATACTATATAATTTGAGGGAGTGGGTAGATAAAAACTGTCTACCTTGCTTTCTCAATATAGAAAAGGAGAATATAAATGATAAAAGCAAATGACTTTCTATCAGATGTAAAACAGAATTTTAAACAAAGAGAAGTTGCAGTAACAGCAATAGGCGGTAAAGAATACAAATTATTAATAGATGAAAAATTTAGTAAAAGCAAAATAATGAATTTAATTACTGATATGGTAGATAGAGCAAATTATTGCAAGACGAATGATGTTAAATTTGATATGAGTGTATGTTTATGGATAATGTTATTAAAATATTTTACAGATATTAAATTTATTGAATATAAAGAAATAGAAAAAAGTTACAAAAATGAAATTGGTGTATTACAGGCACTTATAGATTTAGAGATTATTGAAGATATTATAGGTTCATTTGACTTAAAAGAAATGAATAAAATAACAGAGATTGGTAAAACTTTTGCTGAATATGTTTCATATATGCACAATGTTGAAGTAGACCAGATTATTCAAAAATTAGAATCTGAATTGCCAGAAGATATATTAGTGGAACTAGAAGAAAATGAGTCCTAATTTTAGAAATACATCTGATTTAGGTGGCTATTTAAAAAAACAAGTAGAAATAACATTAAAAAATATAGCAAATACAGCAATGGAGAAATTAAAAGAAAATGTTCAAAATTCTGTATATGGATGGCAGCCTGAACAATATGTTAGGACTGGACAAGTATTAAATGCTATATCAAGAACATCGCCTACTTTATCGGGTGGAAGGTATACATCTGAAATATATTTTGATGCAACTAAAATACAACCTATCATACATGCTGATAGATGGAATACTCACGCTAGTTTTAGTGGAGAATGGTCTATGAAAGACCTAAATAATAACCTTATTAAATGGTTGGAGTATGGTACTCCTAATAATCCATATTATGCACATGAAGAAGCAAGATTTTTAAGAGATACAATAGAGTGGATTCAAATAAATTATATAGAACTGTTTAAAAAAGGTTTGGCTGAAAATGGAATCGTTACTAAGTAATGGTTCTTTTTTGATTGGAAGTGATGAAAATAAATGAATGATGAATTAAACATAGTAATTTCCGCTATGCTTGACGAAAAAAGTATAGAAAATATTAATTCCCAAATAGACAATATAAGTAAACAATTAAAACCACTTAGTTTTTCATTTGCTGAAGGAGACTTTAATAATTCTCTAAGTGATATTCTTAATAATTTTATCAAAGCAACAGATAAAATTTCGTCAAATTGGAGTAAAGCTCTTGAAGGAATGGGCAAAAAAGTAGATGAAGTAAATAAAAAAGTTGGAGATATAGGGAAAAATGAAAATAAATCTATTGATTCTAAAACAGGGTTACAAAATACTTTAGATAAAACAATCTTAGCATATAAAGAAGGACTTATAGAAATTGAAGATTATATTGAAAAATTATCTTCTCTTATGTATAAAGATGATAGTTCCTATACTGAAAATTTTGATAATTTACCAGAAAAGAAAAGAATAGAGTATATCGATAAGTTGACAAAGGCTCTAGATGATGTTTCAAAATCTGATGATAAAGCCCTAATTTCTCTAAACAATCAAAAGATAAAAATAGAAGAATTAGCTTCTGTTTATGAGAAATTTAAAACCCAATATTCTTCAAGCAAATTTTATGATGAAGGTCAATCTAATGATATTGCTACACAGATAGAAGGATTAAAAACTTTAGATCCATTAACAGCACAATATAGTGTTAGTTTGGCTACAGTTTCATCTCAAATGAAATTATATCAGCAATCGGTTAAAGATGCGATTTCAGAAGATGATAAGTTAGCAAAGGCACTAAACGATAAAGAGTTAGCTATAAAAAGGGTAAATGATAAAATTCAGTCTTTAGAAGGAAATAAATTTGTAAATTCAGACCAGATAAATAGAGTTAAACAAATGACTTCAGGACTTGGTGGAATGACAGCAGGAAGTACTCAATTAAGAAATGCTTTAAAAAATACAACTTATGAAGTCAATTCTTTGGTTCAAAAAGCAAACTCATTAAATACTCTTTCAACAGGACTTAAAACTATAGGACAACTTTTTATGATAGCAAGTCCTGTTATGTTAGCCAATAAAGTTCTGAGAGAAATGGTTTCTACAGTAAATGAGCTTAATAAGTCAATGACAGATATACGTGTTGTTACTGGTATGAGTTACGATAGCGTAATCAAGTTAAGAGATGGTTACAATGAATTAGGCAAGAGTATTGGAGCAACAACTAAACAGGTAATGGATTCAGCAATAGAGTTTATTAGACAAGGTAGAAGTGTTGCTGATACAAACACTCTAGTTCAAGCATCTGTTATGGGTGCAAAATTAGCAGGAATAGAAACTGCTAGTATGACAGAATATCTAACATCTGCTGTAAATGGCTATAAGGTAGAAGCCAAAGAAGCAACTTCGGTAATTGACAAACTTATAGCTGTTGATAATAGTGCTGCCACTTCTATGTCTGAATTGAGTACTGCAATGGCAAGAACAGCTAACTCTGCTAAAATGGCAGGGGTTGATATGGATGCCTTACTTGGTTATATTGGTACAATTTCTTCTGTAACTAGGCGTTCCGCAGAAACAATCGGGGAAAGTATGAAAACAATTTTTGCCAGATACTCAAATATCAAGCTAGGACAATTTGTAGATGATGGAACAGTAGCAAGTGATGTAAGAAAAGCTTTAGGTGCTGTAAATATAGAATTAATGGCTACAGAAGATACTTTTAGAGATTTTTCTGATGTTATAGATGAACTTTCTGGTAAGTGGGGAGTATTAACAGCAGTAGAGAGGTCGGCGGTGGCAACGGCTGTAGCTGGTGTAAGACAACGAGAAAACTTCCTCGTATTGATGGAAAATATGTCAATGGCAACAGATTTAACGTCTAAATCTTTAGAATCTAATGGATTGGCTATAGACAGATATGGTATTTATCTTGGAAGTACAGAATCAAAACTAAATACTCTTAAAGCAACGTTAGAAGGTGTATTTAATAAAACATTGGGTTCAGATTCTCTTCATTTACTAATTGAGGCAGGGACTCATATTTTACAAATAACTGAAAACCTAGGTGGTCTAGTACCTGTTGTTGGTGGTTTAGGATTAGCGATTGCAAGTATTAAAAAAGTCGGTGGGGCAAAATGTTGTTCCCTAATAGTGCGCCGACACCAATATATTTCTTATGCAAAGTATAAGTTTAGGTATTGGACAGTGGCATAAGTTACTGTTAAATAGTAGATATGGTGTACTGATACTACACACACATTAATAATTATGTGGCTGAGAACTCCGTAAACGCTTTGGTACTCCCTTATAGTGGTGACATTTTAAGTATAGTGAAAATTCAAAGACTCGGAAGGTCAGCAGGTGACAGGCTCTTAACAAATAAGGCCTAACCTCACGGACTGATAGGACTACTCTTAGGAGAATAGACAGTCGAGACTAAACGCAAGGTTGAGCGGTAATTATTAGTAAGAATTTATCTCTTACTTTCAATCGGGTTGAGCATACTCATGTTATGTTGATAAAATACATGAAAGCAACAATAATCTTAGAAGTATAGCAAATAGCTATATTTTTTTATTTTTTACAATAAAACTCTATTTTTAGCTCTAGTAAAGAAAATTCTAGGGTAGAAATTAGACATATATTTTATAGCCAAAAAGGCAGAAGGAGAGATAAATATGTCAAAAAATTATGCGTATTTAACAAAACAAGGAAGAATTTTAAAAATTACAGACAAAGAAAAGACAGCACAGGATTATAGTTTAGAAGGTAAATATGTGGAAACAGATATTCCTTTTATGCACGGTAATTGTCCTGCTGTGGAAGTACCAGATGATGGACAAAGTGGTTTGAATAGTGTAATTGTATATAGCCCAACAAGTATGAAGGTATCATATGGGAAGTATGTAAGACCTATTCCAGTATTAGCAGCACTTTATAATTCTCTATTACCTACATCACCTAAAAGTGTATAGAAACATAGAAATATATCACTACTTAACAAGTGTATGCTAAATGGTTAAGGTAAAGATGTCTATCGCTACCTGACAAGCGTATGCCAAATGGTCAGGGTAATATACATAAGCAAGAGGTGGTGAGGGAAGTGTCAGATGAATGGCTTGTTGTTCAAGCACTTGTTGTGATAGTAGGATTGTTTCTTGCAGTTGGTAGACCAATGCTAAAGCTCAATGGAACTATTGTAAAACTTGATTCAAGTGTTGAAATCTTAAACAAACGCTTTGATAGGTTTGAAGAAGAAAATAAAGATAGTCATGCAAGAATTTACAAAAAAGATATAGATCAAGATGAAACAATAAATAATCATGAAACTAGAATTGTTGTTTTAGAAAATAAATAAGGAGGTATTTAAGAATGGAAAAAGTTTTTAAATTAATAGATGTAAAAAGCATAGTAACTCTTGTGCTTACTTTTGTATTCTCTTTTTTAGCTATTAAAGGAATTATAACTGGAAGTGAATTTTTAACAATATTTACAACAATTATTGCCTTTTATTTTGGTGTTCAATATGAAAAAGGGTTAAAAAATGTGAGAAGTGATGGACATAATGATTCAAAGTAGAGATATTGGAGAACTTAACCCATTAGCACAGCAAGCATGTAATTTATTTTTATCTGAATGTAAGGCACAAGGCGTAGACATATTTGTTACAGAGACCTATCGTAGCCAAGCAAGACAAAATCAGCTATATGCACAAGGTAGGACAACAGCAGGAGATATTGTAACTTGGACAAAAACAAGTAACCACACAGGGCGTATGGCATGGGATATAGCCTGTAAGGGTAATGTTCTGTATGCTGATGATATATTATCCAAAGCAGGCAAGATAGCTAAAACATTAGGTATTACATGGGGTGGAACTTGGAAAGTACAAGATAGAGTCCATTATGAAATACATAAGGAATGGGTTATGAGAAAGGAAATTAAAATGAGATATAATACATTAGAAGAAATTCCCGATTGGGGAAAAGAAGCTATTGAGAAACTAATTGTATCTGGTAAATTTTCAGATAAGAATCGATTAGATTTAAGTATGGACATGATAAGAATGTTTGTAATTATGAATAGATGAAAAGATACTTGACAAAATAAAATATAAATAGTATAATGGGGACACAATCAGCAAATAAAATAATATATTGGCTGTATAAGCTCCTTTCACAGATTTAGAGAGTAGTTTAGATTTAGTTACTAGGTTACTCTCTAATTTCTAAAGAATTAATAGAATTAGAATTTTAACTATTTTGATAAGGTGTAAATATATTAGATTATCAAAAGAAGATTAAGAAAACTTCAGATGTATTAGCTGAATTATCTAAAGTATGGAGTGACATATCTTTAGAAGAACAGAGAAGAATAGATTAATCCCTTTTAGAAGATATATCTAAAAAATAAAAATATAAGGTTATTGGTGACATGATTAATGATGAGAAAGGATATTGTTAATGGATTTTGGATTAGATGATTTGATGAATGATACTATATTAGGTATACCAGTAAGTAAACTTCAGCCATTGATTGATGAGTTAAAGGAAGAAATAAGAATTAAGAGAAATAAAAAAAGTTTCAAGAGTTATGTAAAAAAAAATAAAATATAAAAAGGAGAAATACATTTGAGTGATAAGATGAATGAATTAATGAGATTTGACTACAAAAATAAAGAGATAAGAACAATTAACATTGGTGGTGTCAACTGGTGGGTACTAAAAGATGTTTGTGAAGTACTGGAATTAAGCAATACAACTATGATAGCTAATAGACTTGATAAAGATGAGGTGACTAAGTTTAACTTAGGGAGTTTATCAGGGGAAACTAATATTATTAATGAAAGTGGTTTATACAGTGTAATTCTTAAAAGCAATAAACCTGAAGCTAAAAAGTTTAAAAAATGGATAACAAATGAAGTACTGCCACAGATTAGAAAAACAGGTGGGTATATTCCTATAGAAGAAGATGATACAAACGAGATAATACTTGCAAAAGCTGTACTAATTGCAGATAAAACTATAATAGAGAAAAATAAAATAATAGCTTCACAAAAGGAAAGAATAGAAGTATTGGAGGAAACAGAAAAGGATTGGAATTTACTAATGAATACAGAAGGAACATTCTCAATTAATGATGTTGCCCATTCAATAGGAATCGGAGAGTATAAACTATTTGGTATTCTTAGGGATTTAAGTGTTCTTTTCAAAAATAGCAATGGTGATAATATTCCATATGAAAAGTTTTCTAATAGAGGAAAATTCAAGGCTTGTCCTGCAATTTCACCTGATGGAAGAGTTCATTTACAAACAAGAGTATTTCCAAAAGGCATAGAATATATTATTAGACTCCTTAGAAAAGATGGATATTTAGAAAACGTTGCATAACAAAAAAATAGAAAATAATAAAGAGCGTATAATTTGCGCTCTTTTGCTTATATATAGATAGAAAAATCTCTTTGAATATTATATAATTTACTAAAAATTATATGAAAGAGGGATATTATGGCAAATCAAAAGAATGATGATTGGAAGAAAATTAACTCTAAAGACCCAAATCAGATTGAGGATGTTGAGCTTCCAAAGAAAGAACCCATAGAAAAGAATAAAGCCGAATAGGAGATGATAATATAAACTGGATTACAGAATTGATAAATAATATACCAAACTTAATTGATAAGATTGCCTATGGCTACATCTTCATAATTATATATAGTTGGTGTTCTTTCCATGAAAAAAATAATTATAAAATGATAATAATAAAAGGTATAATAGGAACTTATATTCTATCAAATTTTTATAACGCTCTATTTGAAGTAACAGGGTTAGAGATATTTCAAAATGTAATATTCCTGATAATTCTTTCAGTGATATTAGGGTATGTAAGTTTCAAAATAATGAAAGCAGATAGTACAAAATTGCTTTTTAAAACCATAGGAATAACAAGAACGGACAACACTAATATATGGGATGATATTATTAAAAAAGGTACTTGTCTTAGGATTTACACCAAAGATAAGGATATATCATATTTAGGGCAAGTAAAGTTCATAGAAGAATTTGCTAAAGAGCCTATTGTCGTTTTACAAGCATATCAAATTATTGATACACAAGGTGAAGTTATTACAGATTATTCAAAAGATATAAATGAGTTAGCTATTTTAAATTTGAAAAATTTTGAGAAGGTTGATTTGACTTACCTCCCTGAAAAATAATGTTATTAAGTATATTTTGCTGGTGTTACATAATTAGGTAACATGTGTTACTTTTTTTCTTGACATTGTACAGATATGAATGTACAATAAACATATAAAAAGGAGTGCTGCGAACACTCCTCTGGCAAAACCACATCTAGGGTGGTTAGGCTGGTGTATTTATCTGAAATAGACCTTTACCTTTTGCGAGGGTGTGGTCTATTTTTTATGCTTAAAATTAAGTATATGTATGACTAAAATAGCAAAAGCTATCATTAAAGATATAGTCTCAAAAATAGTCATAGGCAACACCTCCTTCAGAAAGTGAGCCTAGCCACCCATATGCAATTATGCCGACATCATTATACCAAAAAATACATATTATTACAACGAGAGCTTTCAAGGCTCTTTTTATTTTGAAAATAATTAAAAAAACCTCTTGACATTCCATATAATATGTGTAACAAGGCACAAATAGGGAGTGATTATATGGAGGAGAGTAAGCGTAAGCGTTTTGTCACAACTATTGCTTCTAAAATTCTGTTAGACTTCAAAGTAAAATGCACTAAAGAGCAAAAAAATATGAATGAAGTTTAGAACTATTAATGTTATCATTTTGTGATGGAATTATTTCTATCAAAGATATGGAAGATATAATTTGAGTAATAATCTAAAAATATGTCTATGACATTATAATTTTCTTATATAGTTGAAAATTATAATAAAAAATGATATAATACAAATAAATAATTATAAAAGTAGAAATTGTGAGGTGATTATATTATGTCGAACACCCTATTAAAGTCCAAATTGGAAGATATAAGTAAAAGAGCAGAAATTAGGAAAAAAGATTCTTCTCTTCGTCATGTTCCAAGTGAAGTAGACATATATAAAGTATCTGAAAATACTAAAGAAATATCTTTTCATCAATTTAAAACGATTAAGAGTTCCACTTGAACCAAATAGACCAGTCATAAAAGTCCAACCTTACCTTCTTATTTAGTTTAGAGAAAATATTTTGCTTCTTTATGGTTGCTACTAGTCTATTCCCTTTTTTCTCCATTACATAAATCAGGGGTGTTTTTACTCTAAATATGCTCTCGGCTATAAAGTTCATTTCAAGCTTTTCATAAAAAAAGAACTTATTGTTATATCGAACATCTGTGGCACTGAGATTTGGATCAAGCATTGCTACATTACATAAAGCATTTTCCAAATCTAATGTTACTTCGCTTATATTTAACGTTCCTTTTTTGCCTTTATCAATATATAAGGGAACAACAGATTTGTTTTTATTTTTTAAGAGCTTAGATTTTTTATTTTTGTCAATATAAGTTATTTTGTAGTCTTCAACTTCAAAAGAAACTAGGGGTGCACCAAAATTTTCTATCCCAATCGAAGTTAGGTCTTTACAAACGCAAATTCCACTTTCTGGTTCATTTGTATTGAGTAAATTCATTATTAAACTTTTTTCTGCAATATCTCTGTTTAAAATAGTTAGTGGTTGAAAGTAAATACTATCGAAGTTATCTTTAAGGTCTTCTAATTGATACGTTGTAAGTTCATCTTTAATAAGCCCTTTGAAATGTCCTTTTTTTCTTCGTTCTTCAAGGCGATTTATTGCCTCTTCAGTGTTTTTAGGTGGTTTGCCCTTAGTTTTCTCATATATAATTCTAAAAGAATCAGGAGTTTTCATCTCATAAACCTGTAAAAGAACTTGCATTTCATCTAAATTTTTTTTCCGATTTAAATGGTGAGTATATAATGTGGAGAAAACTAATGCAGTAGTTAAGGCTATATAAAGGACATTAAATTTAGATGTTTCCATTATTCAAAACCTCCTTTGTATGTAAAATATTTGATATTTCCTGTATTTATTACAAAGTAAACGATGTATGTATTTGCAAGTTTGGTGATATACAAAATTTTTTTGTTCAGATTATAACACATACAAGAAATAAAGTCCATTTTTATGGAACAGGGTATAAAAGTCCTTTTTTTGTAAGAGTAAAATGGGAATAAATTCAATCTAAAATCTTATGAGTGTGATTGTAAATCAAGAGGTTTGCGAAATAATCAATGAGTGACATAAAAAAAAAGACCCTGAATTTTCAAGGTCTTTTTTAGTGTGTAAATATAATAATTAAACTGTTGACAATATGGGATTTATCCCATATAATGAATATAGAATAAAATCCATAACAAGAGGTGTTATAAATTTGGCAAAATATCAAGTAGAATTTTTTGAAACAGAAAATGGTAATATCCCTGTGGAAGATTTTATAAATTCACTTGATATTAAGATGTCAGCTAAAATTTATCGTTTACTCATGATGGTATCTGAAAACGGAGCAGAATTACGTGAACCACATTCAAAACACTTAGAAGATGGTATTTTTGAGCTTAGGGCAAAAGTTGGTTCTAATATTACTCGTATACTTTATTTTTTCTTTATAGGGCACCGTGTAATTGTTACAAATGGATTTATCAAAAAAACACAAAAAATACCAAGAGCAGAAATTGATAAAGCAAAAACTTATAGGGAAGAATATAAGAAAAGAGAGGAGTTTAATAATGAGAACACTTGAAAAGGCACTTTCAGAACAAATGAAAAATTCAGATTTTAGAGCAGAGTATGAAGCACTAGAACCAGAATTTTCAATTATACAAGCAATAATAGATGCAAGAAAAAGTACAGGAATTACACAAAAACAATTATCTGAAAAAACAGGAATAGCACAAGCAGATATTAGCAAACTTGAAACAGGGAATACAAATCCATCTTTAAAAACAATACAAAGATTAGCTTTAGGTATGGATATGAAATTAAAGATAGAATTTGTGAAAGAAGCATAATCTATAACAAACAAAAGACCTTGTTTCTCAAGGTCTTTTTTAGTGTGTAAATATAAATAACAGAAAGGATGTGATAAAATGCAAACAAACAAAATTACTCATATAGTAAAAATAGGACTTGAATGTGGATATAATTTTGATGAAAAATTTTGTATTCCATGTTTCTCCGAAGAAGAAGCAATTAAAGTTCTTTCTGATTTCTTAGATAAAAAAGGAACAAATATGTATGGGAAGCTTATGTTATGGCAAGGGCATGTATTGGAATGTGATTTTTAATCGTTTTCTATTCCTTTTAGATTCATATTCTCTAAATAATCTATATTAGAATATAGATTATAAAACCCTTTGTAAATTTCAAAATATTTACGAGTTATATCAGCTTCATCTTTTCCTTTTAAAAATATGTTTTTGCTTTTCATATAATTAATAGTTAAATCATGTATTATTCCAGATTTTTTCATAGATAATTTCCTTAACAGATATTCTCACCACTTATATTTACAGTGTAAACACTCATAAGTTTTACCAAACGTACTACTAGCTAACCCTGCCATGAATAATCCACCTGTACGTTTTACAGTGGATATAGGTTTGACATTGGTAGATGTACATGTAGGGCATTTAGGTTGAGTTGCAAGTTTTTCTTTTATTTGTTCTTCTTGATAGGCTACTTCATTGGGAATAAGGTCAATATGGTTATTACATTTTTTACAAAGACAAAAATATACCGTTCCATTTTCATAAATACCATCTTCTTTAAAAGAGCGCTCAAGACATTCAGGACATACAAGTTTTTCTATGGGGCATTCATAAACAGTTAAACTATAAGAATTATCTTGATATTCGTCTATTTCATAGTAATAATCTTTATATATTTCACTAATTTTTTCTTTACGTTCTTTATGTTCTTTTTTTCTAATATCTTCATCTGTTGGAACAAGCCCATCATAAACTTCTCCATTAAATATTGCATCAAATATTTTATTAAGCATCAAAGTCACACCTTTCTGGTTCAGATTTATAAGTAATCTTCAACCAATTACTTATAAGTTATATATTTTAGTTTGGCATTAGAACAAATATTAGACTCAGCAAACGTTGTGAGTGATTTAAAAAAAGTTAGTGGTAGTTATAAAGCTATGGGGGATATTTTAAAAAAAATAGATGACCAAAAAAAATTATTAGCACTAACAACTTTAGGATTAAACGAAAAAGAACAAAAAAATATATTAACAAAGGCAGGTCTCACTAAAGCTCAAGCTACGGAACTCTTAGCAACAAAAGCTTCAACTATCGCCAAAGTTCAAAATGCAGGAGCAACAAACATATTATCTGCTTCTATGACAAGACTAAAAGCTGTTATGGTGGCTCATCCATTATTAATGACCGCAACTGTATTAACTGCTATTGTTGGTGCATTGATTATGTTCGATAGAAAGCACAATCAAGTAATCCAAGCTTCTATTGACAAATCAAAAGAACTAGTTAATTCCTATAAAGAGCTACAAGATGATATTAAAGCAAATGGGGATTCAATTTCTGAATTTGCTTCTGATTATGTAGAGCTATCTAAAGGAGTAGACAGCCTTGGTAATAGTATATCACTAACTGAAGGAGAATTCAAGAAATACCACGAAATAACTAATAAAATTGCTGAATTATTCCCTTCAATGGTTCAGGGGTATGATAGTCAAGGCAATGCTATAATCAAGTATAAAGGTGATGTAGAAGCTCTTAATAATGCACTGGAAGAACAAAGAAAAGTTGCAAACCAAGAAATGATTAACAATGGAGCGAATATTTTTGAAGGAGTTAGAAATGAAGCATCTAAATTCCAAGAAGATATTAAGTTAGTTCAGAAAGCTCTTGAGTTTCTTAATGGTGAAACTGCATTTAAATTTAATGATGTAGCAGAAGAATTTGGAATACATTTTGCAAACAATTTAAAGAAGAAGTTTGAAGGTATTGGACTAGATAATTTTGGTACAATAGGTAGTTTTGATTTTAATAATTTGGATTTATCAGAAAGATTAAAATTACAAGAAGCAATATCTTCATTAATGCGTGAAGAAAATAGCCTTTTAGAACAACAAGAACATACCCATAATAGGATTAACTCTGTTATTCAAGCATATTTATCAAATAATTCTACATATGCAGGACTAAATGATGAATTAAAAAATGCCGTTTCTGTATTAGCTTCATCACTAAATCCATCTGATTTTGACTATGATGATAGGGCAATGCAAGATTTTATTAGAGAGAGTATCTTAACTCCTATACATGAGAATAAAAATAATGTACAAGAAGCTATATCTGATTTATTAACTTTTGATAGTTCAACAGTAAAAGCAGGAGATTACAAGGGTATAATAGATAGTCTTGTTGCTACTATCTCCGAAATTACCGAATTATCACCTGAAGATGTAAGAATAAAGTTTGGTGTAGCATTTGAATATGATTCAATAGAAAGTGCATTAACCGAACTTAGAGGTGTTCTTTCTAAAGGTGTATATGCTAAACTTAGAGATTTAAGTCCAGAAGATATTAAGATAGCATATACCCTTGACCTTAATGGTAAAACAAGTTTTGAGGATATACAAAAGAGTATAAAAGAAGTTAAGGACAAAGCCTTTATAGAGATAACAGTTAAGGGAATAAGTGAAATCCTTACTGATATTAAGGCTGTTTCAAATGACCTTTCAATTTTAAACAATATTTGGAAAGATATTGCTGATGGTGGAAGTTTTGACTTTAGTAGTCTTATTGATGATAAGTTTATAGATAAGTTTGGAATATTAGGAGAAGCATACGATAACTTTGTTCAAGCAGTGTCTGATTCACCAAAGGATATAAAGGCTTGCCAAAAGGCTTTTGATGATTTAAGTCATGCCTATATAATGCAAAGTGGTATTTTAGAGGGTGTGACAGAAGCCACTAAATTGCAAGTAATAACTGCTTTGGAACAACAAGGAGTAACAAATGCAACAATTCTTGTTGAAGAACAATTAGCTAGGCAATTAGATAGGTCTGAAGAAGGTATAAAGAAATATGCTTTAGCTAAAGCTACTGCTAATGGTACTACGATTAGTACAACTGCTGATATTCAACAATTAGCTTTCTTAGTTGATGGATTAGGTGGAGCAAGTGCTGCTTTAATCGCATATGCGCAACTAAAAGAAAATTTATCTAAAAATCAAGCTATGCTTGATGCCAATATCAGTGAAAATCATAATAATGCTGCTGCATTTGGTATTTCAAAAGCAGAAGAAAAAATGGAATCTGCAAGACAAGCAGCCCTTGCTTCAATTCAAAATGCTCTAGGTGGCTCAACTAAAGCTACATTTAGTGGAGGCTCTGGAAGTGATTCTTCATCATCTGGTGGAGGCGGTTCAAGCTCCAACTCTGGATTAAAGAAGGTAATTGATGGTATTAAGTCTGCTAGTCAAGAAATAGATAAGGAAATTGCTCTTATAAAAGAAAAATTATCTTTGGCTGAATTAGCAGGAGATACATCTAAGATTGATAAATATAATGATAAACTTAATCAGCTATATAAATTAAAACCTGATGTTATAAAGAGTGCCAATGAAGAACTTACTCTTTTAAGAAACATATACAAGTCCAAAGAAGATATTGCTACAATAGATGAAGCACTTCACAGTAATGAAATTAGCTACTACTCTGCAAAGAAAGAAGCAATAGAAAGTGATATTGCTTTAATTGATTTAAGAAGAAATGCTGAACTTAAAGGTATAGAAGGAACTATTGAATATACTGAGTTTATGATGAAGCAAATTCCTAATGCCACTAAAGCTATGTTAGATCAGAGTGATGATTTAGTTTCTCTTTATGAAATGAAGCTAAAAAATAGGCAATCTACTTTAGCTGAGTACTTAACAGTTGATGATATAGAACTCAACGCTGACTTAGTAGCAGAAATGAGAAAAGAAGTTGCTAAAGCAGAAAATGAATATTATCAAATTAGACTTGAAAATATGGATTTAGCTTTTGAGGTAGATACAGCAGTATTTAAGGAAACGGAAACCTTAAAGAAACAAATAGGTAATGCTCTTAAAGTAGCTGTAGAAAATCAAGATTTTGATTTACAAATTAAGCTCAATACTCAAATTAGTGAACTTAATTTAGAAGAAGTTAGAGGTATAGATGTTCTTATTAGCAAGTATGAAGAACAGAGAAAAACTCAAAAAGTCGGAGATGATGAATACCGTAAGAGTACCAACCAAATAAATGAACTGCTTGAAAAAAGAGCAGGGATTATTGACAACCAAATTTCAACCTATAAGGAACTTGCAAAGGTTAGAGCTGAATATGATACTTATGGTGAAAAAGGTCAAAAAGATTGGGAAAAAACGCAAAATTCTAAAATCAAAGCACTTAGAGATGAAATCTCGGCTCTTAATGAAGCTAATAATGAAAGAGATAGACAAGCTGAAATAGAAAAACGTATACTTGAAATTCAAGAACTAGAACTAAAACTCCAAAATCTAAAAGATGAGAAGAATATTAAGGTTCTCAAAAAAGATGATAATGGGGATTGGGACTGGAGCTATATTGCCGATTATAAGGCTATTCAAGAAACTGAAAATAGCCTAGCTGATAAAAGACTTGAACTTCAACAAGAGTATGACAATCAAGCAAGAGAAGACCAAATTTCTGTTCTTGAAGATAAGATTAAGCTCTTAGAACAGGAAATGGAAGATAAGGAAGAATTATATAATAGAATATATGAATCACAAGTAGACCATCATAGAAAAATTTTGAATGAAACCATTGATTCATATAAGAAATTAGACAATGAAACTCGTAGTGGATTAGATTCAGTAACGAGGACTGTAGATACTAAATTGAACAGTATGTATAATTCTTATGATGATGGATTGAGTAGAATACTTGATAATGTTCGCAATAAAATGCAACAGATTAGAAGTGAGCTTGATTCTTTAGCTGAAACACAGTCTCTTGTGAGTGGGTTTAGTTCATCTACTACTACTTTTAGTTTACCTAGTTTATCAGGAGTTACAGGATATTCTTCAGGTGGGCTTAATACAACTACTGGATTACATTTATTGCATGGAACATCTTCTGCGCCTGAAAGGGTATTATCTGCTGAACAAACACGTTCATTTGAAAAGGGTATAGCTATTATGCCTGAATTTATTAATAATGTTCAGAAAATGCAAGATATAATGAGTATTTCTAGGGATGAAGGTAGTTCGATAAGCTATCAGATAGGTAATATTAATTTACCAAATGTAAAAAATGGTAATCAATTCATGGAAGAATTTCAAGTTGCTATGAGTGAATTAAATATGGATGCTAAATTAAAGAAAGCAAAGTAGTGAAAATATTTGACAATGTTAATATATTCTTATATAATATGAGCCATAATATTCCTTTGAAGTAGACCGAATCCTATTAATTGAGGAGGTCTATTTTTAGGTAATAATATATTGACAATAGATATAAATATATATATAATAAAGATAACAAAAATGATGGTTTTGTTACTATATTTTTTATGGCTAATCACCTTAAAAAATTGAACCCCTAAGAGCGGTAACTCTTAGGGGTTCTTCCTTTAACGGAAAATTTTGTAGAATACATCAATCAAAACTAATATTTCTTTAGAAATAGAAACAAGTTTATGTAATATTTCTAATGCTTTGTTCAATGTATCTTTTGATGGTTCTGTACTGTTATTTCCTATGGCTTTCACCTCCTTCCGTTAGAGGACTATGCTATTATACTAAAAATAACAAGATATGACAAGAAAGGGAGACCTCATTGGTTATCTAAAATATATTAGGAAGGTAAATTTGTGATATAATAACATATAATGATTACATAGTATTGATAGGTTTGATGACTATTTAGAGGAGTGTTATAGCCTTGCAATTCTTGTTAAAGTATAAGTTTTGTCGCCAAGCTCTATCAAGCTATTTAATGAAATTTGGATTTTCGGCGCTTGTGCCGAAAGGTTATCTTATATAGTCGAAAATTATAATAAAAAATGATATAATACAAATAAATAATTATAGGAGGGATTAATATGATATTAAAAGAAACTTTAGAAATGAAAAACAAAAAATTTAATGAATATTTAAATGAAAATCTCACAAAAATAAATTCTATTGTCCCTAAAAATCCTTCTATCTCCAAAAATGATGAGTGGAGAGAAGAAACTTTTTGGGATGAAGGGAAATAAAAGAATTATTTGTTTCTAAAAAGGGAATTTTACGTGATGAAGATAAGTTGAGCATTATGGAGAAATTTTCTGAATATATAAGTGGAGCTAACTAGAAAAAATGCAGAATAAAAGATGAAATTTTACAATTTTAGACAAGCCGTATATAATCAGATTATCTGAGGACAGAACGGGCATCTGTCGCCCTTTGTTGGAGATGTAGGAATGTCACCTACCTATAATTTGCTTATATTGTTTCTGGTGTTTCCCAACCAATAAATGAGAAACTGTAAAATCAGGTATTTTCTACCAATAAACGGAGATTACAATAAAAGACAAGAGTAGAGTACTATCTTTGTTCTTGTCTTTTATTATATAAATATGTACTACTTGCTTTTCTATCAAGCTGCAATCAAGAACATTGCAATGATGATTATTGCACCCATTGTGACTGCTACTACTACTACAGCAAACACCACCAGCCTAAAAATTTCGACATTCTCTGGTTTAGGAGTCGAATTTTTCGTTGATTTCCCTAAACTCTTAAAGATAATTGTTATACGAGAGAGTACAGGATTGAAAGCGATTATTCCTGAAATCACAAGTATCCATAGAACAGGGGTTTCAAGTGGTAAAGGCATGTTGATATGTACAGGAGGCATGTTCAATAACAGTTCGTTTACCGTTTCAATAGAATGTGTTGACATAATCTGCTACCCCCAAAATTTATTTTGGCTATGCGTATTTTCACCATGATAAATCTCCTCCTTATATATATATTATTTGTGCATCAAAAAAACTCCCTGTATTTTTCGTTCATATACTAAGGAGTTTTCTATATTGTGATTGAATTAGAGCAACCTAATCACACACTAAGTTATTAGCCAGTGTAGAATAGAAAATATCCTTATGTTTTTTTCTGTAAAAATTTCTACATCTTCCATTTTTCTTACACCACTCTCAAGGTTGTTTATATGATTAATTTTGATTTTATTCTTCTCTATATAGTAAACACTTTTATATAAAAAGTAAAGAAAAATAATTCCTAAAATTAATTTTTTTGTTAACATACGTTATGCAAAACTTTGTACTCAAAATAGTAATTGACAAAATAAAATATAAATGGTATCATAGGGCATAGTTGATAGGTGAGAAAGCTTTTTAAAAAAAGGTTGACATTTGGGTTACCTTAAATATATAATAAAGGTGACCTTTAAAGGAGGGATATAATGGAAGGTAGGAAAAGAGGTCGTCCAACAGATAACCCTAAACCATATAGAATTGCTGTCAAAATGGATAATGAAACTAAAACTATTTTAGACAAATATTGTGAACAAGAAAATGTTAACCAAATGGAAGCAGCAAGGAGAGGAATTAGGAAGTTGGAGAACGACATAAAAAAATAAGAAACAGCCTGTTGATTTACTTTGGCGAGTAAACAAGCTGTTTCACGGAGAAGTTTCCTTCTGTAAAATATTATATTACAAATTGGAACTTCTTTCAAGAGATAAAAAATTTGATAAGGAGTTTTAAAAAATGAATGAGTTAATTAAATTGAATTACAATGGCAATGAAGTGAGAACTGTAGAAAAGAATGGTGAAATATGGTGGGTATTAAAAGATGTTTGTGAAATATTAGGATTAAGTACTCCTGCTAGAGTAGCAGAAAGATTAGACGAAGATGAAGTGAGTTTAACTCATATCATCGATTCTGTTGGCAGAAACCAGAAAACAAACATCATTAATGAAAGTGGATTATATAATGTAATTCTCCGTAGTGATAAACCAGAAGCTAAACCTTTTAGAAAATGGGTGACAAATGAAGTTCTCCCTTCAATTAGAAAACATGGAGCATATTTAACACCGAAAATGATTGTGAACAATATCATTTGTTTTTTAAAAAATAGAAAACACATATTGACATTTTGAAATATAGAATGTTATAATTCTAAATGTCGGAGGTGATTACAATTAAGACAATTACTTTAAGACTTGATGATGACTTGCACCAAGAACTAAAAATATTTTCTGCAAAAACAAAAGAAAATATGCAGGACATACTTATTAGACTTATAACGCAAGAGTTAAAACAAGCAGAATAAAGTAAAGAACAACTCGCCAGTTAATCTTGCCAGATTACGAGTTGTTCAACAGGAGATTTCTCTCTATGAAATATTATATCATAATGAGAAAACTCTTTCAATTAATTATTTGATATTTTTAAAGAAGGAGTTTTAAAATGGATAAGGTAAATGAATTACAGGTTATTAAAGAACAGGAAGTATTAGGGAAACAGTTTAGAATATATGGAGATAAAGAAAACCCATTATTCTTAGCCAAAGATGTTGCAGAGTGGGTAGACCACAGTAATCAAAGAATGATGTTAAAGAGTATTGATGAAAATGAAAAAATATGCGTAAACAATCCTTACGCATTAAAAGGGCAAAAAGAACAATGGTTTCTTACTGAAGATGGCTTATATGAAGTATTGATGCAATCAAGAAAACCTATTGCTAAACAATTTAAAAAAGAAGTTAAACAAATATTAAAAACTATTCGTAAGCATGAAGTTTATATGACACCAAAAATGATAGAGGAAGTCCTATATAATCCCGATACAATAATTAAAATTGCAACAGCATTGAAAGAAGAACAAACTAAGAATAAAGAACTAAAAGAAGTTAATGCCAAGTTATACCTTAATAACGAAATTATGAAACCTAAAGCTGAACAATTCGACAGATACATAGATAGTGAAGGATTGATAGGATTAAACCAAGTTGCTAAAGCTATAGGCACAGGAAGAAATACAATGATGGAGTTTCTTCTAATCAATCATCAACTACTTATGTTACTCCTAAAGGTATGAGTTTCCTTTATCGTTATCTAAAAAGAAATTTTGATGAGTATGTTAAATATGATAAGAATTTCAAATTAGACAGTATAAGGGAGGGAATTGTAGCATGATTGTAGGTGTTCCAATGACACAACTCCTAATTCTTGATATATCAGGAACATATACACAAATACATGATGAAGTATGGATTACAGTTGATGAGATAGAAGAAGTTATAGAAAGAGATTATAGTGAAGAAAAATATAGATGTATTGTAATAAGATAGAAAGGAAGGAATGATATTATGAAATTTCACATAACAAAATACACAGCTAATGAAAAGAAATATGCTTCGTCATGGGTTCAGATTGATGTATTTAGGAAGCAGATATGTTTACATCAAAGAATTATAGAACTATAATACTAATTTAAACCAGATTTAGGATATTTATTGCTAATTTAAATTAGCAATTTCTATTGACATTATCTTAATCTGAATGTAAAATAAATATAAATGAACAAGGAACTGTTTAGACGGTTGCCTTGAACAAGTAATTTGGCAATAATTACAAAATAATCATTGAAAAATAACTGTCTACTGCTAATAGACGGTTATTTTTTTATCTCAATGATTATACCATATGTAAAAATTAATGCTAATACAGTAAGTAAATCATATAACATAAATAGGCACTCCTCCTTTATTAAAAAATTCCAACAAAGGTATATGCCTCCCTTCCATTTTGTTGGTGAAAGGGCAACCGTCTAAACACGTCTATAGAAAAGAAGAAAGATAAACGAGTTCCATGTTCATTTACGAAATATAATATCCTATTATGGGAAATAATTCAAGAAAAGAATTAATACCAAGACCTCTCATTGACAGAGGTCTTTTTTAGTATGCAAAAATATATATAAAAAGGATGTGATAGAAAATGCTTGTAAAACCAGTGCTTCCTAGTATTACCGTAATGGATGCTGATGAAAATAATAGAGTTTCTTTTGTTATTATAGGTGGTTCGCAATTCACAGGATATGAGTTTGAAATAAGAAATAATAGTGATTTGTCTCTTATAACAGAAAGGGTCGTAGTTTCTTCATCGACTGTAATTGCCTTAGAGAGTGGATTATTAGAAAATGGAACAGAATATCGTTTACGTGTAAAAACAACATGGGGTGATATGGAAAGTGAATTTTCTGATTACATTATTATTAAATGTTATGAAACAGCTATTATCACTATAGAAAATTTAGAATTAGAAGATAATATATACAAGATAAGAAATCAAAGATTTATTTTTGAAGGTAAATATTATCAACCACAAAGTATAGGGTTAAAATCATTCTATTATATTATATATGATGAAAACGGAACGGTTGTAAGACAATTTCCTACAGTTTTTCAGCAGTCAGGAGTATTAGCACAAAGAGTAGATATTTTTGAAAATAACAGATGGTACAGAATACAATTAGTTTGTATAGACCAAAACGACATGATTTATTCTAGTGGAATTATTAATTTTTATGTAGATTATATTCCTCCAAGAGTTAGACAAATTTTAAATTTAGAAAATAATAGTGAAGAAGCTGCTGTAGATATAAATTGTGATATTAAACAGCTTATTTTTAACCATGAAGGAAATGTATTTTTTACTGAAAATGATGAAATTAATTTAATGGATATAAATAGTAGTATATATATGGATGAGTTATTTAATATTAATCAAGCATTTTGGTTACAATTATGGATTACAGAATTAAGACAAGGTGAAGATGTTGAGATAATGACACTAAAACAATCCCCATCTAATATAGAAAATACATTTAGACTTTTCTATTGTAAAGAAGATAAAAAATTTCATGTTAGAAAAACATTAGGAACTATAGTTATGGAATATATATCGGAAGAATTTATACCAGACAATCCTTTTAGTTTATATATAAAACAAGAAGAAGGTAGAGTTGATATAATACCTGAATTGGTGGTGGAGGAATGATAAGAAGTAAAGAAATCAAACAAATTCTTATTAAAGCAATAGATGATAGGATAAGAATACATTTAGAAAATTTAAGATTTAATACCACGCTATATGGAAAAGTATTAAATTATTCAAATAATATAGCAACAGTAGAAGCAAATGAAAATATATATCTATGTACATGTAAAATATCTGTTAAGGTGAATGATATAGTTAGGGTAATTGTACCAAATAATGATTACAGAAAATTGTATATAGATGCAGTAGAATAGGAAGTGAATGTAATGCTAATCGGATATGAAAATTTTGGTGGTATGCCTGATTCTCAATTTGATACAAGACTTGCTCCATATGATTATACTTATGTTAAAATAAAAAATTGTATTTTAGATGAAGTAATTGCTGATAATAATATAACAATACCATATACAACTGATAAGAAAAGTTGGGATTTTAATACTGTTTTCTTAGCTACATTTGAAAACTCTTTTGAATGTGGGAATATTCAACAAAACGACCAACTCATAGATAGTTTGCGCTTTAAAAGAAGGGCAAAAGGCACTCTTGAATGGATATTCATTGAGGAAGTTCCCTATAACAAAGAAATGCCAGAATACTTTGTCAGAGACAGATTAGCCTACAGTTTAAAAGAATATGATTATGCTATGTTTCCTGTTTCACAAGGGATAGAAGGAGAGCCTGTAATATCATCAATCATATGTACTTTCGAAGGACTATGGTTAGTAAATAGAGAAGATGGCGTAAAACTTTTCTATGATTTAGATTATGGTAGTATATCCCACATAACAAACGATAGAGAAATAGAGCTTCTTGAAAGAAAATATCCTATGTTTTATTCAACTTCTTTGGATTATGAAAAAGGAAGCAACTCAGCTACGGTTGTAGGAGACAAAACAGGGCATGATGGAATAAATGTAGATTATTTAGGAGATAGAGAAGAAATAGATAGGGTTATGAGTATTTTAAAGAATCATAGACCAAAAATATTAAAAGATGGGAATGGCAGTCAAAGAATAGTTATGACAAAAGATATTGCTGAAAAATCAATGAAAAATATGCATGGTGGAGTTTGTACTATCTCTTTTAATTGGTTTCAAGTTGGAGATGCTACATCTTTAGAAGATTTGATTGACTTTGAGTTTCTTCCTGACATATTGTGAGGTGAGATATGGCTGATATTAGACCAGAAGATTTAACACAAAAGCAATTAACGAGATTAATGTTACAAAATACAAAAATTCAACATATAAAAATTGAAGTTTTAAATATGAAAGACGAAGTAATAAATGAGATAAAAGGTTATGGTATAGATGGTTCTATTGCTATGGATGCAGATAATATGATAAGACGAACTCTTAATATGACCTTTGTAGCTAATAGAAAATTAGAAATTAATGAAAGAAGTCTTTTATGGATAAATAAAAGATTAAAATTGTATATAGGAATTGAAAAAATCAATACAGATATTGTGTGGTTTAATATGGGTATTTTTATACTCTCTAATCCTGAAACAATGACTTCTTTAGATGGTAGAACTATAACTATAAAAGGGGTAGACAAAATGAGATTGTTTGAAGAACCTTTTTTAGAACAACACCTTATTACCCCCGAAACTCCAATACATGAAGCTATTCAAGGTTTAGCTACTGCATTTGGGGAAACTAGAACAATTATTGAGGAAGTAGAAAATGTTATTCCTTACACACTTCAAATAGCTTCTACAGATACAGGAGATAAGTTATTAAGAGATATTACCAATCTATATATGAACAGTCAAACTTATTATAATAATAATGGATTTTTAATCTTTGAAAAAACGAAAAATAGACTATATGACCCTGTTATATGGGAGTTTTCAGAAAAACAAAATATGACAATTTCAAGAAAAATGGCTACTAATTATGATGACATAAAGAACCGAGTTAAGGTATTAGGAGCAATGAACTCTAGGACAGGATTACAACCTAAATATGAAATGCAAATTGAAGGTACAGATAAAATGTTTTCCATTGAAAATATAGGACAAAGAGCTATTTGCATTTCCGAGGATAATTACACCACTGAAGAACAATGCAGACTAAGGTGTGAATATGAAATTGAACGAGTTCAGAACATGACAAATATGTTTAATATAGAAACTGCGCCAATACTAGCCTTAAACGATGTAAACAAAGTTATAAACGTGGTAGATAATGGCAATCTTTACACTTGCGTATTAGACAAAATTACTATTCCTCTAAATATCACATCTATGATGAGTATAGAGTGCCATCAAATTTTTACATAATATAGAATAAAATATACCTCAATTAAATATAAGCTAAAAAATATTCACTTTTTGTTGACTTTTTTGAACACTAGGGATATACTAAGGATATACTTAAACATATAAATAAAAGGAGTGAGTGTTATGCAAACCTCGATTGTAAAATGGGGTAATTCACAGGGTATACGACTTCCCAAAATGTTGTTGAATAGTGTAAATTTGTCAGATAACGATACTGTTGAAGTAATAGTTGAAAATAATATGCTTATTATAAAAAAGAGTGAAGATAAAAAGACACATAAAACAATTCAAGAGCGATTTGAAAATTTCAATGGTGATTATACATTTGAAGAATGGGATACTGGTGAACCAGTAGGAGGGGAAGTGTTTTAATGCCATACAATGCCAAACAAGGAGATATAATCTGGTTAGACCTTGACCCACAGGCAGGGCATGAACAAAAAGGACGCAGACCTGCTATTGTGGCTAGTAATAACAGTTTCAATTACTACTCAAAAACGGCTGCTATGGTATGTCCGATCACAAATACTGACAGAGGTATTCCAATTCAGCTTAAACTAGATGGAAGAACAAAGACAAGCGGAGTTATTATGTGTGATCAAGCAAAAACGCTTGATTTACAAAAACGTAATGCAGAGTATATTGAGCATGTGCCTAATGATATTATTTCAGAAGTCATTGATATTATTTATGGGTTTTTAGAACCTGAAGAATAAACAAAATACTAAAAAACCTCTTACATATGATAAGAGGTTTTTTAGTATTTAAAAATATGAAAGAAAAGGAGTGAATGAAAAATGCCGCTTACTTACGATTATGATATTATCGAATTTGTAAAGAAGTACGATATACCTACAAGATTAATTCCAACAGTAAATAAATATAAAGAATTAATGGTTAAAGAATTTCCAACACCAGAAGAGGAAATAGAAAAAAATCTTTTGTCACAGGTGCTAGAGCCATATAACATTACTGCTGAGGATTACAATAAATTATTTGAAGCTGTTAAAAATGTCCAAACATTTGTTAAAAAAGATTTACAAGAGTATTTAGATGAATTGTTTGGAGAATATAATAAGATTCAACAAAATATGGAAAGAGAATTTTTCCAAAGAACCAATGATTTTGATGGTTGGTTTGTAGAAGCACAAACATCAATATTTGATAGTAAATACTTTGATTTTGATAATCCTGTATATAGAGCAGGGTATAAATCAACTCTTGTTATAGAGAAAAGTCCTGTATTAAAGTATACAGAAACATTAACAAATGTATATACAGGTGAAGTTTACGCTTATAAAACAACAGAAAAAACAAATGAAGGGTGGCAGTCACAAGTTGTTTGTGAGGAAAGAAACATAGATGTCACCTCTATAATAAAGAAAATAGATAATGTTTGGACACAGGAGGTGGTAAATAATGTTTAATGTTATACCTTTATTAGAAGATATTAAAGATGATTTATTTGCAAAAATTGACGATTTAAAATATCAGCTAAGACAATTTACGGTAGGAGAGCCTATTAGTAATTATATTTATATAGACGATTTAGCTACTTTTGGAGAAGATGGATATGTGTATAATACAAAAGAATGTTTAGAACAATTATTGACTAGCAAAGTAGTACAAAACCATAAAATAGCACGTCAACTGTTTGAGGAAGCATGTAATATTCAAAATATTAATATAGGCTTACTTTTTAAATCCTTAACTGGTAATAGTAGTAATATTTTTAATAGTCTTACAACAATAGAGAGTGTTTTTGATAGCACAGAAGCTGTAAATATTATAGTTGAATCTCCAAATGCACTTATGAGCATTTCAAATAATCAAACATTTTTAGAAGGGTTTTGTAATTCTGAAATTGTAGCAGAAGCTATAAAAACTAATATTGATGTTTTTGAACTCATAGGGAAAAATGCTTCAATAACTAGAAGCTTCTTCGATTCTTTTATAATGGCAACAACTATTTTTACATCATCGGTATTAAAGGATTTTGTTAATATAAACGATATATGGCTACATGGGCTATACTCTAGTCCACAAGGATTAAATATTTTAGTAAAAACACCTAGTGCATTTAAATTAGGTATGCACAGTAAGAGATATGCCTCACAATTAGCAGTTAGCCTAAATGATATAAAATTTTGGACTAGGGATGTTTTAGGAGCATTAAGTGGCGCAAATGGATTAGATATAGGAAATAGATATAAAGACAATTCTATTTCTGATTTCGATGGTTTTATTTTTGTTGAAACTGCCTATAGAGGTGATTACGCACGGAATGTTACTTTAGAACTCAAGCATGGTTTTTCTGGTAATCTTGAGCAATTTGCTTATGCTTATAACACAAGAGACTATTCTGCTACAGCATCAATTAATTCGTATGCTTTTAGATGTTTATTAGGAATATCGTACTATTCAGATGCTTGGGGAGAAAATCATCACAATGTTAATTGTACAGGAATAATTAAATACACTGCAAAATAAGGAGCGAAGTCAAAATGAAAAATTTATATTCAATATTAAAAAAAATATCTAAATTAGTTCCGAGTTATACAGGGATAGGAGAAACTTTATTTATAGACAATACAATAAGAAATTTATCTAACAATGTTACAACTAGTACTTGTATAGGTAAATTTATAGCACCAGTAAATGGCGCTTACTTGGTAAAACTTAAAACACAATCTGGCGCTTCTAATAGAACCTCTAATTCTGTACTTTCAAAATCCAATAATTCAAATATGAGAGTTTGCAACGCATTTCAGAATAGTACAGTTGGTTCAAATATTATATCAGACACAAACACAGTTATGGAATCTATCATAAATATATCAAACGCACAAAACCACATTGTGTCAGAGGTAACTATACCTATTTATTGTCAAGAAGGGGAATGGGTTATATTAACAATGCATTATACTGGCTCAGATTCTGCTAGATTAAATAGTATTGAAGTAACATATCAAAACGAAAGTGAAGGTGTTGAAGTTGTATAAAATAGATAATGGTATTGTTTATTATAGGTACAATGAAAAACAGACATGGTTAACTTGCTAATGTTTAATACATTAGTATTATTGAACAAGAACTCCTACTTCAGACCGTAAGGTTAAGTAGTGAGTATGTCACGAAATTTAAAACAAAATAAGGAAAAGGATGTGAAAAGATGTTCCAAATATTAGTTAATAATACAATCCAAATCACAAGGTCTGACACCGCATATTTTTCACTTACCCTATACTCTGATATAAATAAAAAAGAAAAATATGAACTACAAGAAGGAGACTGTATTAAGTTTACAGTCAAAAAGAATGTTAGAGAGAAAGAAATATTAATAGAAAAAATTTCTTATAAAAATTCAATTAAAATAGAATCAACAGATACTAAAGAAATGAATTTTGGCAAATATGTTTATGATATGCAGATAATTTTTGCTAATGGAGATATTAATACTGTTATAGAACCTTCTATTTTTGAAGTAAGGGGTGAAGTAACACAATGAGCCTTAGTTTAATCGGGGAATTATCCAGTTCAGGAAATTTGTATGGGGTATTAAATAATAATATAGTCAAGAGTGAAAGTACAGATTATGTTACAGAAGAAAGTTTAAAGGAAAAATTAAGTGAAATAATCCAAGACAAGGCTTATATGTATGAAAAGAGCATAGCTAGTAATACATGGGACATATCCCATAATTTAAATAAAATTCCTTCTGTCACTGTAGTAGATAGTTCTGGAAACGTAGTAATTGGAGAAATAAATTATAAAGATTTTAATAACTTACAAATAAGCTTTTCTGGTGCATTTTCAGGGAAAGCTTATTTAAATTAGGAGGAAAATAAATGGTTTTTTTAGGCAATATAGATTTAAGTCAAAATCAACTTATGAATTGCGTTTTACATCCTCTGGGCACACCACCATCAGCACCAAGATTAGGACAAATATATTGTAATACTACAACAGGCAAGATTATGTGGTACACAGGTACTAAATGGCAAACTGTAGGGGTTGTAGTAGAGAATAGTGAAACAAATGGAAGTGTAATATTAGACGGAGTAGAAATGACTGTGTATAACCTTCCAATGGCTTCAGAAACTAGGTTAGGTGGTGTAAGAGTTGGAATAGGTTTATCTATTGACTCTAATGGGGTTCTTTCCACTACAGGAGGAGGAGAGGCTGATTCAGTACAATGGAATAATGTAATTAATAAGCCAACTAAACTATCATCGTTCACTAATGATGAACACTTTATTGATAATACAATTTCAAATTTAGTCAACTATTATAACAAAACAGAAATAGGGGATTTAATCTCTTTGATTCCTAAATTTGAAATTAAAAAAGTAACTGAATTACCAACTACTGATATTAGTCAGTCAACTATTTATCTTATCCCTAAAAGTGAAAATGAAACTAATAATGCTCATGAAGAATGGATATATACTGATACTGGTTGGGAAAAGATAGGAGATACAGCAATAGATTTAGCAAATTATATAGAGGTTAATGGTGGAGATGTCACAGGAACAACTTCTAATTTTATACTTTTAGATGGAGAACCTAATTCTGGTGAATATCTGGGCAGTATATTAGGTAAAATAATAAAAACTGTCGGTTCTTTAAAAGAAAATATGTCTCAAATTGTTTCTTTGAAAACGGTTAGTGAAACTCTTGCTAGTAGTCCACAAACTTTTCCTGTCAATGGTAAAGTAGTAAATGTTAATTCAGTTAATTCTACTACAAATGAAGCAGTAATAGTGGATTACAGAATCTCACCTAATGGGAATAAGGAAAATGTCATAGTCTCAATAACTGAAATGCCTGTTAATCCTATTTCAATTAGAATTGCTTATATTGAGGCGGTGGGTTAATGCAATCATATGCACAGATAGAAAATGATAATGACCTTGTGACTAAAAAATATGTAGACAATGCTGTAAATCAATCTAGTTCAGATGATAATAAATTAGATATTATTTCATGGTTTCAAGATTTGAAGTTATATGGTAAATACAGTTTTGTATTAAAAGACGAGGAAAAACTTAGGACATTATGGCATATTCCTGAATATGCCAAGGATGATATTTGCTGTAATTATATGTTGGATTATATATTGAAATATGAGGTTGGTCTTGGAGAGTTTTTATATACGTTGACAGATGAACCGAGATTTTTAGAATTTTCAACATTTGACGAAATAAATTCAGATAATCTTTTGATTTATGAATTTTTGAATAGAACAGCTTTATCAAAATTTGTATTAGGTAATGAGAACTATATCAAAAAATTAGATAATTCTCCTCGGATATTAGAAATTTGGGTAAATAATACTGATATTTTTACTTCTAGGCATGGACTTGAATTTATACAAACTTGCAAAAATATGATGGATTATATTTCTTTATCAACTATTGATTCTTTAATATCACAATATTTTGGAAATAATGATTCAAATAATTTATTTAAATTATTGTTTGAATTACAAGGAGTGATTCCAATGATTATGGGAAATGCTCATAGTTTAATAAATGCTATTAAAATATCTGATACTGCAAACAAAAATAGAAGATTATTAGAAAAGCAAATCTCATTTAATTCCATGTATGAATTTATTGAAAACAATATAAATTATTTTACTTTAGTGGTGGATAGAACTATATCGGTTACAACTACATCATCAACTTCTAATGTACAATATGCCAATATAAATTTTCCAACTTTTACAAATATAGCAACAACAACTCCACTACCTTCTGAAGATAACTCTATTATTTTATTTACAAAAGCAGGGTATAATACAGCCACACCAACAGAAATAAGAGCTATGGATAATACTGAAATAATACCTAGATTTATGTCTGCCCTTATTGATGTTAATAAATGGGTAATTGGAGGAGCGATAAATCCTCCTAGTACCAGAGGACAATTTAATTATATTATGTATAATATAAACTAAGAGGGTGGTGTTAATTAAAATGGAAAAATCAATACATGAAAATACAAGAAAAGGTTCATATTATGAAACAAGAGATAATATTAATGCAATTAGATATGAAGATTTTTTTCTAAATAATTCAATAATGCCTACGAGCCCCCATGTAACATATACTTTTATTCCTAAAGTTAGTGCATTTGCAAAAGAAACTAATAAAGTATATCTTCTTCATGTGGGAACTGCTACTCTTTCTGGCTTAGAAAAGGTATTGGCGGAATATGATTTAAATACCAATACATTAAAGCAGATAGGAGTGATTGGAGAAATAACAAGCACTTCAAATAGTGGAATAGGTTCTGTTTGCTCACTTCATTATTATAATGATTATTTGTATTTTACAATTAGAACATTAGTAGGTAATTCACATCATTTAGATTTATATAAGTATAGTTTAGATACTAACACATATAGTCTAGTCGACTCCTCGAATTTTGGAACAAATAATTCTCAAGCACCCTTATCTCCTACAAATAAAACATTATCTGCTCCCACATGGGGAGACAAAGGGTATTTTATATCCAGTAGTTCTTTTAGTGGTAATACACAAAGAGAATCAATAAGTATTATTGATTTCTCTAAAAATACTTTATCTTTCTTATCTTATGAGTATAGTACTTCTTCAAGAGGAACAATGGACATACACACCTTTTGCGTATATGAAGATGTTGGATATATGATACAAAGGAATAATACTACATGTTGGTTAATGGAGTTAAATCTCCAAACAGGAAATTCAAAAATAACAGAAAGATTTGAAATTTCAGGAGGATTAACTTCTGCCACTGGTTCAACTATGAATCTCTTCTTGTTGGGGAATGAAGGATATTTTTTATTTAGTTTTTTCCGTTCCAGTGATGATGCGTTCTCACTTATATTCAATGTCAAGCAAAGAGAATTTAAGAGTAGTAAAATGTTAAATTTCCCTTTATTTACAGGCACGTTAAATTCAATGATACGTGGAGATAATTATGTTTATCAGATACAGGGGGGTAGTATTATTGATTACAAGGTAAGAAGATATGAAATGGCAAGAAAATCCCTTATAGGAAGAATACCTGAAGGTGTTGATATTTATGTAGATGACAAAGTTATTACAACAGAAGAAGATAAAGTTCACACAATAGGATACAATGATTACATAACAATATAATAATAAAAAAGACAGATATTATAACAATATCTGTCTTTTTTACTAAAGGAGAGACAATAATGTCAAATATAATATTTGAACAAGATAAGAGATTCAATATAACAAAAGCACCAGAGAAAGATACAGATTGGGTATATAGTAGTATTATTAAAACTTCGTCTGATATTCCTAAATCATATAGTTTAGAAAAATATCTTCCACCAATCAAACATCAAGGAGATACAGGATTTTGCCATAGCTATTCAGCAGCATCATTGAAGGAAGCTCAAGAATATCAAGAAACAGGGTATTTTCAAATCCTTAGTTCATTATATTTAGCTAAAAATATAAAAGAAATAGATGGAATTGTGCATACAGAAGGTACTACTATGGATGTTGTTTGTAAAGCATTACATAAAACAGGGACAATACCAGAAGTTGATTATCCTTCAAATAAATATATAACAGGGAGTTTTAATTTTCCCCAAATAGATAATGTAAAAGACATTCCTCATTATAAGGTAAAAAATTATGTGAGATGTACTTCTCCTGATGAAATTAAACAAGCAATTTCCAATGGAAAACTTGTGTTATTAGGCATACAGTGTTTAAGAGGTATTCACGATGTATACGACAGAACTAAAGTGCCATCAATACAATTTGACCCCAATGGTAAATTGATTGTCATAGGAGGACATCAAGTACTTGCATATGCGTATGACGAAGATTATATATATTTCTTAAATTCGTGGGGCGAAAATTGGGGATATTATGGTAGAGCAAAATTACCTATTAGCTACTTAACTTTTGCTCCAAAGGATTTTTACTTTTCTTTCTTCATAGATGCTTATGCTTTTGTTGATTTAAAAAACGATAAACTAATTGGTGATAAAGTAGAATTAACCATCAATAGTACATCTGTAGTAGTTAACAATAGACCACTAATATTAGACACTGCACCGTATATTGATAGTAAATCAAATAGATGTTTAGTTCCTGTAAGGTTTATTAGTGAAATATTGGGATATGATGTTAAATGGGATGATAAAGTAAAACAGGTTGAAGTTATAAAAGATAAGACAAAAATAGTTTTACAAATAGGGAATGGCTCTGCTTTAATTAACGGCGAAACAGTCATATTAGACCAACCTCCTGTAATTAAAAATAATAGAACATTTGTTCCTATAAGATTTATCGCAGAAACTTTAGGGTGTTCTGTTTTGTGGGATAATGTATTACAAAAAATAACAATATTAAAATAAAGAGAACCAAATATAGAAAAGAGGTAACATTTTTGGAAAACAATCTAGTGAGAAGTCCTCTAATTAAGATAGGGGAATATACAAAAGAAAACAAATTAAATCCAGAAAATTTAAAACTCCTTGCTCAATATACAAAAGATATGAAGGCAAGAAAGTTAAATGAAAGAAGTATCTATTCATATACTTGTGATATTAAGGCATGGTTTAAATATATCTATCAAGAACAAAAAAATAGATTCATTATTGATTTAGATGAAGTCGATATTGAAGAAATGATTAATTCATGTAAAGAGCAAGGAAATAACGCTAAAAGATTAAGAAGAAGAATAGCAAGCATAAGTTCTTTTTATGGTTTTCTGATTCGGAGAAAATTAACTTACAAAAACCCTTGTGATCTCATAGAAAGACCAGAAGAAGAACCTTCAGTTGTAATCCAAACTGCTCTAACAAGGGGACAGTATAATGAGATAAAAGAAAAACTATTAAAAACCAAAGATACCCAACTCTTGGCTTTTGTAATGGTATCTGTTTCTACTATGGCAAAAGTAGCTACTATTGGCAATATTAAGTGGGAACAAATCGAATTTAGAAACAGAATTATCAATAATGTTCTTGAAAAAGACAGTAAAGTTGTTAATTTATGTTTCTCCAAAGATGTTGAAAGAATACTACTGAAGTTGAAAAGGGAAAGAAAAGTAAATGGAATAAAGAGTGACTATGTTTTTGTAACTAAATATCATGGAAAATATAAACCAGTTGGAACAACAACTTTCTATGAATGGACTAAAAAAATAGGACAAATGATAGGGATTAGAACACTACATCCTCATGATTGGAGATATAGTGGAAGTCAAATGCTGTTGTCAGAAGGATGCCCTAGAGATGTCGTAGAAACATTGCTTAACTATCCTAAATTAACTGAGTTTAAAGCTACTAAATTTAGAGAGAAATTTTTAGAAATGAAAGAAATAAGAAATGAATATGAAATATAATATTACCAATAAGAGAAAATGGATGTGAGAAAATGCAAATAATCAATAACACAATTAAGCTTTATACTTCAAACCCACGGAAAATAGATTATATATTTAAAAGAGCATATAATGAAAATCTTGATGTTAAATGTGTCGGTTCAGGAGTTGGAGATAGAGGAACTGCATATATATTAGTATTAGGGACAGATGATTTATCTAG
>JGI994J12354_10000268_pt1 | contig 51362 bp, 40 predicted proteins | sample IntmicLarv3ML3BL_FD_12354 | JGI IMG/M metagenome (IMG submission 12354) | reverse complement strand
ATGAGGGCAACTGGCATTGTCAGGAGAATTGACGATTTAGGTAGGGTGGTTATTCCAAAAGAAATAAGGCGTACCATGCGTATACGTGAAGGCGACCCGCTGGAAATATACACCGATAATGATGGTGAGGTTATTTTCAAAAAATATTCACCTATCGGCGAATTGTCGGTGTTCGCAGCACAATATGCAGAGGTTATGGTTAAGGGAACATCGCTGCCCGTTGTGATATGCGACCGCGACCATTGTGTGGCCGCGGCGGGTATTTCCAAAAAAGATGTTTTGCAGCGCCGTATGAGTCCAGAGCTTGAAAAGCTTATGGAATCACGTCAAACATTAACTGTGCATGCAGGGGATCAGAAAAGGTTTTATCCTATTGAGGATGTCAATCGTACAGCGGCTATAGCCGTGCCGATTATTTCAGCGGGTGATGTGTCAGGCTGTTTGGTATTGCTTATGCCTGAAAACGGAGCCGTTCCGGGGGAATCGGATATCAAGCTGGCTCAAGTGGGCGCCGCCTTTTTGGGTAAGCAAATGGAAGAATAGAGCAAGGTTATCTTAATACAAAAGTCAAGTCCCCGGAAAAACAGGGGACTTGACTTTTTGTAAAAATTTGATATTTTACATACATTTTACGCAAGTGAGGATGTAGATTTTACATTGCTGTTTTATACTTCATTTTGTAATCAAAAGTACATTCAAACAATAAAAAAGTGAGGTAAAATTTACATGAAAAAATTCTTAACAGGTATTCTCTTATTTGGCACGCTTATGACAGCGCTTACCGGCTGCGGTAGCGATTCTGAGTTTGACACAGGCAAGGTGGTCAATGCGATCACCCGTGAGGAAGGTTCAGGTACAAGGGGCGCATTCATTGAATTGTTCGGCTTGGAAGAAAAACAGGATGACGGCTCTAAAAAGGACATGATATCAAAGGATATCGGTGTAGAAAGCAACACCAACACCATCTTAACAACTGTTCAAAATGATATGTATGCCGTCGGGTATGTGTCAATGGGTTCGCTGAATGACAATGTAAGGGCAGTGCAGATTGACAACATTGATGCCACTACAGCCAATGTGAAAAACGGTACATACAAAATATCCCGTCCGTTCAATATCGCAACAAAGGGCGAAGCAACGGGGCTTGCAAAGGATTTTATCGACTTCATTATGTCAAAGGAGGGTCAAGAGATTGTTGGTAAAAGCTACATCAGCATAGATGAAAGCGCTGCACCATATGCCGGGAACAAGCCAAACGGCACAATGACGGTCGGCGGGTCAAGCTCGGTTTCACCGCTCATGGAAAAGTTGATTGAGAAGTATAAGGAAATCAATCCGAATGCCACAGTTCAGCTTCAAATCAGCGACAGCAGCATAGGCATGACAAAAACCATTGAAGGTAGCTATGACATTGGTATGGCAAGCCGCCCGCTTAAGGATAGCGAAAAAGCGGAACTAAAAGATACAGAGATCGCACTCGACGGAATTGCGGTTATTGTCAACAAGAAAAATACAGCGGAAAATTTCAGCAAGGATGACGTCAAAAAAATCTATCTTGCTGAAGTTGAAACCTGGAATGAAATCATAAAATAATATAACCGCACAGGGCGAAGGTGTAACAACCTTCGCCTATTGGTGATAGAGGAACTATGAATATGAGGACTTATTTAAAAGAAAAAATAATGGGCGGCGTCTTTTTGGTTGTGGCACTTACTTCTATTATCGCTGTTTTGCTGATATGTGTCTTTCTTTTCGCAAACGGTATTCCCGCAATGAACAAAATCGGCATCTTTAACTTTCTGTTCGGCAAGGAGTGGTCACCATCCGATACCCCTGCCTCCTTCGGGATTTTACCTATGATACTCGGCAGTTTGTATGTAACGGCGGGAGCAATTTTATTTGGTGTGCCGATAGGAATTTTTACGGCGGTGTTCATGGCGAAAATGTGCCCAAAGCGCCTCTATAAATTCATAAAGCCGGCGCTTGATTTGCTTGCCGGAATACCATCCATCGTATATGGCTTTTTCGGACTTATGGTAATTGTGCCGTTCATGCAGGATTTATTCGGCGGCACAGGCAAAAGCATTTTAACCGCATCTGTTTTGCTCGGAATTATGATTTTGCCTACCGTTATCGGCATATCTGAAAGCGCCATAAGGGCTGTGCCCGACTCATATTATGAAGGGGCTTTGGCTCTCGGAGCAAGCCACAACAGAGCAGTATATTTTGCGGTATTGCCTGCGGCAAAATCCGGCATTTTTGCTTCTGTTGTACTTGGAATTGGTCGGGCCGTTGGCGAAACCATGGCCGTAATTATGGTGGCGGGAAATCAAGCACGGATGCCAAACAGCGTATTCAAAGGTGTTCGTACATTAACAGCCAATATCGTTATGGAAATGGGCTATGCCGCCGATTTGCACAGAGAAGCGCTGATTGCCACGGGTGTGGTATTATTCGTATTTATTTTAATTATCAACCTTTCTTTTTCACTGATAAAACGAAAGGCGGATAAGCAATGAAGCATAAAAAGTCATTTGACATCTTTTTGTCTGTCATAACCTATGGGGCGGCGGTAATAGCCGTGTCTGTGCTTGCCTTTTTGGTTGGCTATGTTGTATTCAATGGCGCTCCTAATTTAAAGCTGTCAATGTTTTCGCTTGAGTATACAAGCGAAAATATTTCGGTTGTTCCTGCACTCATTACAACCGTGGAAATGACGCTTTTATCCCTGCTTATTGCCGTTCCGCTTGGCGTGTTTACCGCCATTTATCTCGTGGAATACGCAAGCCGCAAAAACAAAATTGTTGGTATCATTCGCATTACCGCCGAAACACTTTCGGGTATTCCGTCCATTGTATATGGACTTTTTGGTATGCTGTTCTTTGTAACCGCTCTTGGATGGGGATTTTCGCTGATTGCGGGCGCTTTTACGCTCTCTATTATGATTTTGCCGCTAATCATGCGTACCACAGAAGAAGCCCTGAAATCCGTGCCGGACAGCTTTCGTGAAGGCTCGTTCGGGCTTGGTGCAGGCCGGCTTAGAACGGTGTTTAGAATCGTTCTTCCCTCTGCTGTCCCCGGTATTCTTTCTGGCATAATACTTGCCATCGGGCGAATTGTGGGCGAAACAGCCGCACTCATATATACCGCAGGGACGGTTGCACAAACGCCGACAAGCCTTACCGATTCGGCAAGGACGCTTTCGGTACATATGTATGCGTTATCAAGCGAGGGATTACATACAAATGAAGCATATGCAACAGCTTTGATATTGCTTGTTGTGGTAATCGGCATCAACGCTTTGGCGGGACATCTGGCTAAAAAGCTGGCGAAAGGAACATAAATATGATAAAATTTGATATACAAAATCTTGATTTGTTTTATGGCGATTTTCACGCGTTAAAAAATGTAAATCTGCCGATAAAAGAAAGGGAAATCACCGCTTACATTGGTCCGAGCGGCTGCGGAAAAAGCACACTTTTAAAATCGCTCAACCGAATGAATGACCTTGTGGAAAACTGCAAAATCACAGGAGAGGTTTTACTTGACGGCGAAAATGTTTACAAGGATATGGATATTATGAGCTTGCGGAAACGCGTTGGAATGGTTTTTCAAAAACCCAATCCGTTTCCCATGAGCATATATGATAATGTTGCATTCGGCCCGCGAACCCATGGAGTAAAACAAAAGATATTACTTGATGATATTGTGGAAAAATCTCTGCGGGATGCCGCCATTTGGAACGAGGTCAAGGACAGGCTGAAAAAATCCGCCCTCTCGCTTTCGGGCGGCCAGCAGCAGCGTCTTTGCATTGCGAGGGCACTCGCCGTGGAGCCTGAGGTTCTTTTAATGGATGAGCCGACAAGCGCCCTTGATCCCATATCTACCGGAAAAATTGAGGAACTTGCTCTTGAATTAAAAGAAAAATATACTATAATAATAGTAACTCATAACATGCAGCAGGCTGCAAGAATAAGCGATAAAACAGCATTTTTCCTGCTTGGCGAGATTGTGGAATATAATAAGACGAATGATATGTTTAGTGCGCCGAAGGATAAACGCACCGAGGATTATATTACAGGGAGGTTTGGATAGAAGAGCTGACGACCAACGCTGCCCGAAAAAATGACCGACGCGTAGGCGATTTCAGCAGATCTGTTAATCATAATTAATTTTTGTGAATCATCGAAGACGAACGAGGCGTGACAAATCCAACTGGTAAGAAAGGATAAATGTTATATGAGAACACGGTTTGATGAACAGCTAAAAGATATGAACAATAGCCTTATACAAATGGGGGCATTCATTGAAAATGCCATCGCGCTTGCTAAAAAAGCGCTTGTAACACAGAATTCTGCACTTGCAAAAGAAGCGATTGAATGCGATAATGAGATTAACGATATGGAAAAGCATATCGAAAGTCAGTGCTTGAAGCTAATTCTTCACCAGCAGCCGATCGCGTCTGACCTTCGTCTTATCTCAACGGCGCTCAAAATGATAACGGATATGGAACGCATTGGTGACCATGCAACCGATATTTCTGAGATTGTTCTGATGCTTTCTGATGCAGTATACATCAAAAAATTAGAACATATTCCGCAGATGGCGGAGGCGACCATTAAAATGGTGTCAGACAGTATTGACGCCTACGTGAGAAAAGATTTGGAGCTTGCAAACATTGTTATCAAATGTGATGATATTGTGGATGAACTTTTTTGCACAGTTAAAAAAGATTTGATAGCTCTTATTCATGAAAATGTAAAAAATGGCGAGCAGGCAATGGACTTGCTGATGATCGCAAAATATTTTGAGCGTATCGGCGACCATGCGGTCAACATTGCGGAATGGGTGATTTTTTCCATTACAGGTAAGCATAAGGAAAAACAAATTATTTAGGAAAAATTTAAGACCAATCTCACCCGGCAAACTTTTGACGGACAAGCGAGATGGCCGGAAGCTTGAAAGAGGAGTAACAGTAGTATGTGGATTATTTATGCACTTCTTTCTGCTTTATTTGCGGCATTGACATCCATCCTCGCAAAAATCGGGATTGAAGGAGTAAATTCCAACCTTGCGACAGCAATCCGGACAGTGGTTGTACTTGTAATGGCTTGGGGTATTGTTTTTATAACCGGAAAGCAGAATGAGGTCGTTAATATCACGCAAAAAAGCTGGTTTTTTCTTGGATTGTCGGGAGCCGCAACTGGACTTTCCTGGCTTTTTTATTATAAAGCGTTGCAAATCGGTGAAGTTTCAAGGGTCGTCCCGATTGATAAGTTCAGCGTTGTCATCAGTATGATAGCGGCCTTCATTGTTTTAGGGGAAACGGCAAATACAAAAACAATTATCGGCGGATTGCTTATCTCTGCAGGTACTTTGGTTATGATAATTTAGGGGGTTATTATGAAAACCAAAATTTATATCGTTGAAGATGACGACAATATCAGAGAGCTTGTTTTGTATGCATTGCAAGCCGATTTTATAGTACAGGGTTTTGAATGCTCTGGCGATTTTGATAAAGTATTGGAAACAAATTTGCCCGATTTGATATTGCTTGATATCATGCTGCCCGATGAGGATGGCATCGCTATTTTGAAAAGACTTAAAAAGGACACACAAACAAGGCAAATTCCGGTTATAATGCTTACAGCAAAAGGCAGTGAATATGATCGTGTTAAGGGGCTTGACTTGGGCGCTGACGATTATATTACAAAGCCGTTTTCGGTGCTCGAGCTTTCATCCCGTATTAAAGCCGTATTGCGCAGAACAGGGCAAAAAGACGATAAAGGCACGCTGCTTGTTTTCGAAAATGTAGAATTAAACTCCAAAAAACACATGGTAAAGGTGGGTGACAGGATTGTTGCTTTGACCTATAAAGAATTTGAGCTTTTACAGGTTTTGATGGAAAATGCAGAGCTCGTTTTAAGTCGTGATAAAATTATGTCGATGGTATGGGGAATGGATTTTGAAGGTGAAACCAGAACGGTGGATATGCACATAAAAACCCTGCGGCAGAAGCTGGGCGCAGGCGGTGAAATCATTAAAACCGTTCGCGGTATCGGGTATAAGGTGGGTACGTGAAAGCTAAAGCTTTCACATTTGTGCGAAAGGATAGCTATAGATATATGAAAAAACGAATTTATCTGAACATGCTCATTTTGACTTGTCTAAGCGTTATATTGACATCTATATTTTTGATAATGACTTTTTATACGGGCTTTGCCGGGCAGGTGAAAAATGAGCTTGAAAGTAAGGCCGGATTTTTTAAAAAGACGCTTGAAAATGTCGATAATCAGGAAAAATATTTAGAAGAATTAGGGCTTTCCGATACTGAAATACGCATTACACTTGTTTCGCAAGCCGGCATAGTGCTGTATGACAATATCGTTACGGATGAGAGCGGCATTGAAAATCATGCGGGGCGTAAGGAAATAACAGAAGCAGTGCAAAACGGCTTTGGCGAAGAAAAACGGCTAAGCGAAACGGTTGGCAAAGAAACCTATTATTATGCCGTTCGCCTATCAAACGGCAATATTATCCGCACGGCCAAAACAACATCAAGTATTTATGGGGTTTTTATCAGCGTTCTGCCACAAAGCTTGTTTATTATTATGGTTATTTTGCTTGCCTGTCTTATTGTCGCACGTAGTCTGACAAAAAAGATTGTTGATCCCATCAACAGGTTTGAATTTGAAAAAAACGATAAAATCTATGACGAGTTATCGCCGTTTATACGAACGATTACGGCACAAAAGGAACAAATCGCAAATGCGCTCGACGAGGTGACGAAAAAGAGCGCCATTATTGATGCCATAACAGTAAGCATGAACGAAGGATTAATACTGACAAGCAAAAACGGTACGGTATTGTCGGCAAATAAAAGCGCTGTGTCTGTGCTTGGTATCAAAATCAACCCTGTTGGTAAAAGTATTTTGGAAATCACTCGGAATGTCACCGTTTTAGAACATATGAAAACGGCATTGGCTGGCGAAAATAATAATGTAACGATTGAAATAGGCAGCAGAACATACCATATCTTTTTCAGCTCGGTGGATAATGGTGCGTTGATTCTATTTCTTGATATCACAGAAAAAGCGAAACCGGAAAAAATGCGGCGTGAGTTTACAGCAAATGTTTCCCATGAATTAAGAACGCCGCTGACAACAATATCCGGCTATGCGGAGCTGATGTCAAACGGCATGGTTAAGCCGGAGGATGTAACGGATGTATTCGGTAAAATGAAAAGCGAATCAGACCGTTTGCTTGCCTTGATTGAGGATATTATGCGGCTTTCTGAGCTTGATGAGGCGGGCAGTGAAAAAAGCTTTGAACAGTTTGATTTAACCGCTTTGACCTGTGAAGTTGTCGAAAATCTGAAGCCGAGAGCAGAGGAAAACGGTATAACGATTGATATTCCGAAAGAAAAACACACCATCACCGCCAATCGTCCGATGATGTTTGAACTTTTCTATAACCTGATTGACAATGCAATAAAATACAATAAGCCGGATGGCAATGTTACTGTAACAATATTACAAAACGATAAAGGCACGGCGATTGCCATTGCCGACAAGGGGATAGGCATAGACAAAAAATATCATGAACGTATTTTTGAGCGTTTTTATCGTGTTGATAAATCCCGTTCCAAAAAGATTGGCGGCACGGGTTTGGGCTTGTCAATTGTCAAGCATATTGCTGCGTATCACGGCGGAACTGTTGAGATAGATAGCGAAATGGGTAAGGGTACAGAGATAAGAATTTATATATAAATTCTTAGGATTATTGCAGCGCCGCTTTTGAAAAGTGCGTTCTCTGGACATGAGAACGTGCGTTTTCTATGTCATCACACGTTTTTTCTGGTTTCTGTGCAAATAAAGACAAAAAATCAAGTCATTATTACAGATGTTTTTCAATAAATGTTTTGGTAAAAAACTGTTGCATTGAATATAATAACGTGATATAATACATCAGATACAAAAACTTAAGGGTATTATTTATGCACCATTAGCTCAGCTGGTAGAGCACCTGACTCTTAATCAGGGTGTCCAGGGTTCGAGCCCCTGATGGTGTACCAAGCGGCCCGTTGGTCAAGCGGTTAAGACTCCGGCCTCTCACGCCGGCGACAGGGGTTCGATTCCCCTACGGGTCACCACAATTCTCCGGTTATTACCTGCCATTGTTGCGGTGATAATTGGAGGATTTTATTATAACGCTTAGGAACTTGATTTCCATATCTTTTCGAGATATAATAAAGAAACGAAAAAATTTATATTAGCAGAAGAAAAAAGGAGAATTATTTTGGGCGCAATTGTAGGGCTTGGTTTTGTAGTTTTCATAGTCATATTGGCGATAATTGGAATTGCGGTTTTTCTGACAGGAACGATTTGGCTCGTTATATATCTTTGTACCAGAAAATCCAGAAGCCACAACGGCAAAAAAATAAAAAAAGTTTTTATCGTTCTCCCCATTGGACTCATTGCAATAGGAATTATATTGGCAATACCGGGAGGCTTGCTTACAACCTCTATTATTAATGATAAAATATATAAGGAAGAATATCCAAAAACAATTCAACACGCTGCTGAGACCAGCAATATTCAAAGAATTAAAGACCTTTTAGAAAACGGGGTTAACCCAGACGAATGTTACAGAAATTCCACCTACACTCCGCTTATGTTCGCATGTACACATGAACATAAGGACGATTATGAAATTGCAAAACTCCTTTTAGAGCATGGGGCAAATCCCAATGTAGAAGATGGCGGATCTCAATATGTTGATTATGGAGTTCAAAGTACAGAAGGATTTACACCTTTAATGTATGCTTCTATGTCATCTCAAAAATTAGAACTTGTGAAGTTATTAGTCGGATATGGTGCAGATGTAAGTCATGCTTCAGTTGTAGGAAAGACTGCTTTAAGTATTGCTAAAGAGTTTCAAAATTATGATATTGAACAATATTTGCTTGAAAAAGGAGCAACTCATTAAGCATCACAATATATTATATTGGATTAAACATACAACAAAATTGCTTGTTTTTAATCTCTCAATCAACAACACGAGTATCAATGGTTTCGGGTACGGGTCACCAGATTTCTCCAGTAATTGCTGATAAGATTTATCGGTGATGTCTGGGGAATTTGTTTTTCTTACCTTTTGGTGTTAAAATAAAGAAGCAAAAAACTTTGAAACGGGAGGATAACATGATGATGAGGAAGATTGTTGTTATATTTTTAACTGTTGCTTTGTGTATGTTATTTATGTCCTGTTCTAATGAAAAACCGCAGACAATTACAATTCAGGAAGAATGGCTCGGAAATTTCGATGGTAAAGAGATTATAACACTTGATGAACTTCGTGCGTTGGCTGCAAAAGGAGAAGCACTTTCTTTTGAGGATTTAGCACCAGTCTATAAGTGGATAAACTTCAGCAGCACCATGGGCAATTACAATATGGTGTTTTCTGTGGAGGGTGGTTATCGTCTGCAAGCCTTGGCAGAACAAGACAAAAAAATCAACCATATTTCGTTGCAACGTATATGGGATGAAAATGTCGGCGGCATTGATATACGTTATAATGATGTAGACAAATTTATTAAGACAAACCCGTCCCATCCGGCATTAACGGTTGACGAAATGAAAGTCTTGGCACAGAATTATTCGGAGAACGGGGTAACGCTAATTGAGTTTGAATGGTGGGAATATGTAGACGAATCTCCCCACCATTGCAAAGACCCGGCAAAACAAGAATTAAGAGAGTCGCTGGATGCTTTGTGTGATACGGAAGAGGCAACGCTTGAAATGTTTACGGATACTGCAGGTGCGTTTTTTGCAGTTTGCCGTAAAAACGGTAATGTTTATTTGTATGACAAAGAAATAAACGAAATCCCAACTTGGAAACTCCAAACTGGAGTTATAGAATGAAACCGGCGAATTGAAAATCTTAGGGAACAAAGGATAGGTGTGTAACATTTACAAACGAGTTATACATTTTAGTGATTTCGGAAAGTCGTAAACAATGATAATTGTTGTCTTATATCTACAATAAAATTGATTAAAATTAACCTTCCCACCAAAAACACGAGTGAACCTAGTTCCGGGTACGGGTCACCATAATTCTCCAGTTATTACCAGCCATTGTTGTTGGGAATGGTCGGGGAATTTGTTTTTGTACAACAGCAAGACATTCTCTGTCTTTTATGTTATAATAACCATACGCCGTAAGCGAAAGCCTTGTTTTACAAGCCTTACGATGGCTGAGTGAACATTGGTACAATAAATAAGCAGATATTGCTTTTATATGGGAGAAAAAATGAAGCGAAAATTGTTTTGCGAAATAAATTCATTTACATACTTAATCTCTTTAAAGAAAATGCGTTTTTTACGTCATCTAAAAAACTTTTTTTCGAATACTAAATATGCAAAAACAAAAGATGAAAAACTTCCAATTGTTCTTTACAAACATAATTCACTCATACGGCGTAAGCTTGGCAATGTTGATATGCAATTACAAGAAAACAAAGCAGTCAATCTTTCAATCGCCGCCCCTAAATTAAACGGTATTCTTATAAGGCCGAATGAGACCTTTTCTTTTTGGCGTCTTATTGGTAGTTGTTCAGGTCGCAAAGGATATAAAGAAGGGCTTACCATATCGTCTGGAAAACCCACTAAAGGAATTGGCGGGGGAATGTGCCAGTTTACCAATTTTATTCATTGGCTTGTGCTGCATAGTCCCCTTGATATTACGGAATATCACCATCATGACTCTATAGATATGTTTCCGGATTATGGAAGACAAGTCCCTTTCGGCTGCGGCACATCCGTCATGTATAACTATTTGGATTATCGTTTTACAAATAACACTGATGCCACATTTCAAATTATTGCTTATACAACTGAAACACATCTCTGTGGTGAGCTGAGATCTACGGATTCTCAAGATTTTAGTTTTCATATCAGTGAAGAGGATGCACACTTTGTTAAGTTGGGTGATGGTTTTTATAGAAGAAATAAAATTTTAAGACGAGTAATAGAAAAGCGTACAGGCAATGAGTTGAAAAACGAAATTATTAAACAATCAAATGCAAAAGTTTTGTATAGTGAAGAGTTTATTGATAAAGAACTTGTTCGCATAACATCGAAATGAAAGCTAATTATTAATTCAATTCATTTGGCTTATATTTCAACCTAATATAATCAGCTTACACAATGATAATTATTGATTTGTATACACAACAAACTTGTTTGATGATTAATGCTTCAAACAAAAACATAAATGGAGGCTTTCAAAAAGGCACAGCCGCGCTGTGCCGCTTAAGCGAGAATCCGCGGAGCGGATTATGCATCACCTTATAGAATTACCTGCCATTGTTGATGTAGTGGTCGGGGTAAAAAATTCAAACAAAAAAAGGAAACCCCTATTGACTTTTTTGCCATAGCAGTGTATACTAATATAGTTAGTTGAACAAGGGCGTTCATCATCTGATGCGAGAGTATCAGATGATGGGCGCTTTTTTTATTGTAACAGGAGGAAAAGTAATGCTTCGTGAAGGGGAAATCAGAATACCGTCAGGCTGTGCTGTTTCAGGTATCATAGATAAATCAGGAAATCGCATGAGCGGCGAGGCAATTATAAAATCAATCGCGGTTATGCACGACCGGTCCAATGGCCTGGGCGGAGGTTTCGCCGCATATGGGATTTATCCTGAATATAAGGATTATTACGCATTGCATATATTTTACGAATCGGCGGCTGTGAAAAAAGATTGTGAGGTGTTTTTAGAACGACATTTTGACATAATCCAGCTTTCTAAAATACCAACAAGAAAGATAAAAGAAATAACTGACGAGCCGTTAATTTGGCGTTATTTTGTTGCGCCGTTACCCACAAAATTAGCTGAAAGTCAGCTTGACGAGCGTGAATTTGTAGCAAAATGTGTATTCAGGATCAATACAAGGATCAATGGTGCATATATATTTTCCAGCGGCAAGAACATGGGCGTGTTTAAAGCGGTTGGATTTCCGGAGGATGTGGGACGCTTCTACAGACTTGATGAATATGAGGGCTGGTGCTTTACGGCACACGGCCGTTACCCAACAAATACGCCGGGCTGGTGGGGTGGTGCCCATCCGTTTGCGCTTCTTGAATATTCTGTGGTACATAATGGGGAAATATCGTCTTACGATGCCAACCGCCGCGCTGTTGAGATGTACGGATATAAATGTACGCTCCAGACAGATACAGAAGTTATCACCTATATTATAGATTATTTGCATCGAAAAAAGGGGCTTAATTTTGATGAAATTGCCTCGGTTGTTGCTGCTCCGTTCTGGCAAACTATCGAACGCATGAGTCCGGAAGAGCGGGAAACGCATGAATACCTGCGCGTTATGTTTTCAGAACAGCTAATAACAGGTCCTTTTTCCATTCTTGTAGGCTTTGAAGGTGGACTCATGGCACTAAATGACAGATTAAAGCTGCGGAGTATGGTTGTTGGTGAAAAGGATGACAAAGTATATATCGCAAGCGAGGAATCGGCGATTCGGATTATCGAGCCGAATCTGGATATGATATGGGCGCCCAAAGGCGGCCAGCCGGTTATTGTTTGCTTAAACGGAGGTGAAGCGTAATGGCGCTGAACTACATCTATCCCGATTATGAGGTCGTAAGAAATTACGACAGATGCATAGCCTGCCGCGCCTGTGAACGCCAATGCGCGAATGAAGCACATGAATATCTTGAGGAATCAAAAAAGATGGTTTGCGATGATGCAAAGTGTGTCAATTGTCACCGTTGTGTGTCGCTTTGTCCCACACGTGCTCTGAAAATCATGAAAAGCGTCAACACCTACAAAGAAAACAGAAATTGGAGCGGTAAAACCATAAATGAGCTTTACCGACAGGCCGAAACCGGCGGCGTGCTGCTGTCCAGTATGGGAAACCCGGAAAGCTATCCCGTATATTTTGACAGAATACTTCTAAACGCTTCACAGGTTACAAATCCGTCCATTGATCCGCTGCGAGAACCTATGGAGACGAAAATATCCTTAGGTGCGAAGCCGCAAAATATTGAACGCAATGAAAACGGACGGATAGTAAACAATCTTCCTCCGCAGATTTCATTGTCAATGCCGGTTATGTTTTCGGCCATGAGCTATGGCTCTGTCAGTTATAATGCGCACGAAAGCTTAGCGAGAGCGGCGCAGGAGCTTGATATTCTTTACAATACCGGCGAAGGCGGCTTACATGAGGATTTATATCAATACGGCGAGAATACCATTGTTCAAGTGGCGTCAGGCCGCTTCGGAGTCCACACAGAATATTTGAACAGTGGCGCAGCCATTGAAATTAAAATAGGGCAGGGCGCAAAGCCGGGCATTGGCGGCCATTTACCGGGCGCGAAAATTGTTGGCGATGTTTCGCGTACAAGGATGATCCCGGAAGGCAGTGATGCAATTTCCCCCGCGCCTCATCATGATATCTATTCTATTGAAGATTTACGTCAGCTGGTTTTTTCGCTCAAGGAAGCGACAAATTATACAAAGCCTGTAATCGTTAAGATTGCAGCTGTTCACAATGTTGCCGCAATAGCCAGCGGTATCGCCAGAAGCGGAGCGGATATTATTGCCATTGACGGATTCCGCGGCGGTACGGGAGCGGCGCCTACCCGCATCCGTGATCATGTAGGCATTCCTATAGAGCTTGCGCTCGCCAGCGTTGACCAGCGTCTTAGGGATGAAGGGATACGCGATAATGTGTCTGTTGTCGTTGGAGGCAGCGTCCGCTCCAGCGCCGATGTTGTCAAGGCTGTTGCCTTGGGTGCCGATTGTGTATACATAGCGACCGGGGCATTGATTGCATTGGGTTGTCATCTTTGCAGAAGCTGTCATGCCGGGCGGTGTAACTGGGGCATTGCGACGCAGAGACCCGAACTTGTCAAGCGGCTGAATCCGGAGCTGGGACACAAGCGTCTTGTCAATTTGATGACCGCATGGCAGCATGAAATTAAAGAGATGATGGGCGGTATGGGCATCAATTCGATAGAAAGCTTAAAGGGAAATCGCTTGATGCTCCGCGGTGTGGGACTGACTGCAAAGGAACTTGAAATATTAGGCATAAAACATGCCGGAGAATAGTCCGTATTAGGCTATAAAAAGTAGAAGCCGGGTATTATGATTATTAACGCTTTATTAAGCGTTTGCCGGAAGGTGAGTTTATGAAAAGAGTATATGTGAATGAAAAATGGTGCTTGGGCTGCCATTTATGTGAGTATTACTGCGCTTTTGCCGGAACAAATGAAAAAGATATGGCAAGGGCGCTCAAGGACGTCCAGATAAATCCGAGGATTAAAATAGAAGAACACGAGGGCATTAGCTTTGCTGTTTCCTGCCGGCATTGCCCTGAACCCCTGTGCGTCAAGGGCTGTATCACGGGCGCTCTTACCATAACCGGTGGGGTAATCACAATTGACAGAGAACGGTGCGTAAGCTGTTATACTTGTATTTTAAGCTGTCCATTCGGTGCGGTTGCTCCTTCCGGTGATGGTGCTGTACAAAAATGTGAGCTTTGCGTCCAGACGCACGAAGGGACTCCTGCGTGCGTGAGAGGTTGTCCGAATGGAGCCATTGTTTTTGAGGAGAGAGGGTGATTGCATTGAAGTATGTTATTATCGGCAATTCCGCCGCAGGAATCGGCGCTGTGGAAGGGATTAGGCAAATTGACAGACAGGGCGAAATCACGTTGATTACAAACGAGCCATATCACACATACTCCCGCCCGCTCATTTCTTATCTTTTGCTAGGTAAGGTAACGGAAGAAACGATGAAATACCGCGGGGATAGCTTTTATGCTGAAAATAACGTTCGCCTTGTCCATGCGGACGTGAGCAAAATCTACGCCGAGAAGAAACAAATAATTCTCTCTGACGGCGGCAAGATAGATTTTGATAAGCTGTTGGCCGCAACCGGTTCTTTGCCGTTTGTGCCACAGATTGACGGGCTCGACACTGTAGCATGCAAGCACACCTTTATGAGCCTTGACGATGCGTTGGGATTAAATGAAGTGTTGGATAAAAACAAGAAGGTGCTGATTATAGGCGCGGGCCTGATTGGCTTGAAATGCGCCGAGGGCATTGCAGGGAAATTTGACCATGTTTCTGGTGGCGGCATAAAAGTGGTTGACCTTGCGCCGAGGGTATTATCCAGCATACTGGACGACGGCGCACAGATGGTTCAAAGTCATCTGGAAAACAAGGGGATAGAATTTGAATTGGGATGTACTATCAAAAGGTTTGAAAACAACGTTGCCATTCTTGAAAGCGGCGAAAAAATCGAATTTGATGTTCTTGTTCTAGCAGTTGGCGTGCGGCCTAATACTGCTCTTCTAAATGATGTTGCACAAATCGACCGTGCTGTCGTTATAAATGAAAAATCTGAAACCACGGCGCCGGACATCTATGCGGCCGGCGACTGCACACAGACGTTGGACATATCAAGCGGCCAAAATAAAATTATGGCGCTGCTGCCAAACGCTTATATGCAGGGTGAATGCGCAGGTATCAACATGGCGGGCGGCGAAAAGAGCTTTGACAAAGCAATTCCTATGAACGCAATCGGATTTTGCGGAATGCATATAATCACGGCAGGTAATTATACAGGTGATGTTTATACCGAAAACGGTAATGGCAGTTACAAACGGCTTTTTTATAACGACAATAAATTGAACGGGTATATATTGATAGGGGATGTTGATAAAGCCGGTATCTATACAAGCCTGATTCGGGAACAAACGCCGCTCGATACGATTGACTTTAAGCTGGTATGTGAAAAGCCGGGACTTATGGCGTTTAGCAAAGAAGCCAGAAGTATCAAGCTGGGAGGCGAGACAAAATGATTATATCGGCAAAAAATCTTAATTTTAGAGAATTGAATCAAAAAATACGAGATGCTGACGAAGATGTTTGCATAAATGATTGTTACGGACAAAGATTTATATGCAGCGGACAAAAAGAAAAAACACTTACCATAAACGGTACGCCCGGCAACGCTCTTGGCTCTTATCTGGGCGGAGGTATCATCACAGTTAGCGGCAATGCACAGGATGCGGTCGGTGATACGATGAACGATGGCCGGATAATTATTCATGGCAGCGCGGGCGACGCACTGGGCTATGCCATGCGGGGCGGTAGTATTTTTGTAAAAGGGGACACCGGATACCGAACCGGTATCCACATGAAAGAATATAAAGATAAAAAGCCGGTAATAATCATTGGCGGAAAGGTCGGCAGCTTTTTGGGAGAATATCTTGCCGGCGGACTGATTGTTGTACTTGGGTTGGATTTGGAAGATACTCCTGTCGGAAATTTCACAGGAACAGGTATGCATGGCGGGCGCATCTATATCAGAACAAAGAAAAAGCTTACAAACCTGCCTGCACAAGTTACCGAAAAAATCGCTTCAAAGGATGATTTGATAGAAATTAAACCTTACATTGATGAGTTTGCAGGGTATTTCGGCATGGATTCAGAGGCACTTATACAAGACAGATTTTATGTTTTGTCACCCAATGCAAAAAATCCGTATAAGCAATTGTATACCGCAAATTGAAATGGTCAATGTAAATGTGGTATAATTGATCATATGAGAAATAAAAAACGCGCCCCATGGTTTTTAATTATTGTGTTGTTGCAAATAAAGACTTGAATTTTTATTAAACTCCGTAACCTTGCCAAAAGCGTTACGGCAGAATAGGAGGCATTGGCTATGAACAGTACAGCAAATGAAGTTTTGGAGTTCGTGAATGAAAACGATGTCAAATTTGTCCGGCTTAGTTTTTGTGATTTATTTGGAATTCAAAAAAACATTTCAATTATGGCGGATGATTTAGAGGTTGCGTTTGAAAGTGGTATTTCCTTTGATGCCCACGCGATTCATGGTTTCCGCGATGTTACAGAATCGGATCTCTTGCTTTTTCCGGATCCCGCAACACTTACGGTGCTGCCATGGCGGCCCGGCCCGGGCAGAGTAGTGCGGTTTTACTGTGATATCAAAAATCCGGATGGTTCCATATTTGAAAACGATAGCAGGGCTCTGCTTAGGCGTACCGTTAATCACTGCGAAAAGATGGGATATGTCTGCAAAATTGGGGTGGAATGTGAGTTTTATCTTTTTAAAACCGATGATAATGGAGATCCCACAAATGTGCCTTTTGATAATGGCGGATATTTGGATATCGTGCCCCTTGACCGCGGTGAGGACATAAGACGCGAAATTTGCCTTACCATTGAAGAAATGGGAGTAAAACCTGAAACCTCGCGTCATGAAAAGGGGCCGGGGCAAAACGAGATTGATTTTAAGTTTTCGGGTGTGTTGGAATGTGCGGATAATTTGCAAAGCTTTAAGTCGGCCGTGAAGGCAATCGCCTCACGAAATGGGCTGTTTGCTTCTTTCATGCCAAAACCCATATTGGACGAACCCGGCAACGGGATGCACGTTAATCTTTCTCTAACACAAAACGGACGCAATGTTTTTAAAAATGCCGGCGAAGGACATTCCAATATTGCTGAAAGCTTTATAGCGGGGATACTTGCCAAAACGCCTGAAATCACCGCATTTTTAAATCCGCTCACCAATTCATATGAACGGTTTGGTAAGTTTGAAGCGCCGAAATTTGTATCCTGGTCTCATAGAAATCTGTCGCAATTGGTCAGCATTCCGGCGGCAGCAGGTGAAAAAGTCAGAATGGAGCTGCGTTCGCCCGATTCATCATTAAATCCTTATCTTGCATTCGCTTTGATTATTTCAGCAGGGCTCGACGGAATTGAAAACAACATGGCGCTGCCCCCGTCGGTAGACGCGGATCTGTATACGGCAGATGAAATGACTACTCAAAATCTTACTGTATTGCCGGATAGCTTGGAAAAAGCGATTGCGCTTGCAGAAAACAGCGAATTTGTAAAAGACATTATAGGCGAAGAGCTGCTTTCTAAGTACCTTGCAGTGAAGAAAGCTGAGGCTTCTGACTTCAATGCCGCTGAAGATAAACATAACTTTTACAAAAAATATTATTTTAATAAGATTTAGGTAGCTTTTTCGTCATATTGTACTGATCTATCTAAACAACATCTGACAATTTGAAGGAAAGGTGGCGATTGGATGAAAAACGCTTTGATTGTTTCATATTCAGAGAAAGGTACGGAAATTTTTACCGAGCTGTTGAACGCGGCAGATATTCATCAAATTGCCGCCGTGAAATCGTGCGGTGAAACGCGAAGACTCTTTTTAGAACAGGATTTTGATTTAGTTATTATAAACGCTCCGTTAAAGGATGAAACCGGTGAAAACCTTTCCCGTCACATTGCTTCTAAGGGACTTTCGCAGGTCATGCTGGTGGTCAAAAACGAACACTATGATGCGGTGTCCAGTCATTGTGAGGATGATGGGGTTTTGATGATAGCAAAACCAATCAACAAGACGATTTTCTGGTCCGCTTTAAAGATGGCCAAAGCGCTGCAAAACAGATTAAGGCGTGAACAGGCTGAAAACGCCAAGCTGAAACAGAAAATAGAAGATATACGCGTAATCGACCGGGCAAAATGCATTTTGATATCCTACATGAATATGGGTGAAAAGGAAGCTCACCGATATATAGAAAAACAGGCTATGGATATGCGAATCACCAAAAGAGCCGTTGCGGAAGGGATATTGAAAACGTATGAGAATTGACGATAAGCCGCATGAAGAATGTGCTGTATTTGGGGTTAGTTTAAATACTGAGGAAGCTGTCGGAATTACATATAATGGCTTGCTTTCGCTTCAGCATCGCGGCCAGGAAGGCGCGGGCATAGCGGTAGTAAATGATGGCAAAATTATATGCCATAAGGATATAGGCTTTGTCAGTGAGGTGTTTACAAATAAAAAAATAGAAAATCTGCCTAGTGGGAGAGTAGCTGTCGGGCACACACGATATTCGACAACCGGAGGCAACATAAAGGATAATGTCGGGCCTTTTGTAACCGAATATTTAACAGGGCGGATCGCAACGGCGCATAACGGCAATATTACAAATGCGAAAGAGATTCGTGACGAATTGATAAAGCATGGGCTCCGATTCGGCGCCACCAGCGATAGCGAGATTATATCATCACTCATTGCGTATTGCATAACCAAAGAACAAAACACGGTTTCAGGCATTACTAAAGCTGCCGGTAATTTGCGCGGGGCGTTTTCTCTGATAATTGCAAGCGGCAAAAATAAACTTATCGCTGTACGTGATCCAAACGGGTTCCGCCCTCTGTGTCTTGGAAAAAACGAAACCGGATATGCCGTTGCTTCAGAAAGCTGCGCTCTTGATGCATGCGGGTTTGAGATGGTGAGAGACGTGCTTCCCGGCGAAATAATCGTTATAGAAAACGGCAAGGTTATATGTCAAGGAATAAAAGCGGGAAGAAAAGAAACCGACCGCGGACTTTGCATTTTTGAATATGTGTATTTCGCCCGGTCCGATTCTGTTATCGACGGGCTTTCAGTATATGATGCGCGATATAATATGGGGGCTATTTTGGCGAAAGAATATCCTGTAGATGCCGATATTGTCTGCGGTGTACCTGATTCAGGGCTTGATGCCGCGTACGGATACAGCGCGAAAAGCGGGATACCATTGGTATCAGGATTTGTAAAAAACCGGTATATAGGCAGGAGCTTTATTTATCCGACACAAACACAGCGTGACAGCGCTGTCAGGCTTAAGCTCAACCCTTTGGAAGCAAGCGTCAAGGGTAAACGGATTGTACTTGTGGATGATTCTATCGTTCGGGGAACGACCAGCGAGAAAATTGTAAGAAGCTTGAAAAATGCGGGAGCTTTGGCCGTACACATGAGAATATCATCGCCGCCGTTTAGGCATACATGTCATTATGGAACAGACATAGACAATGAGGAAAACTTGATTGCTAATAAAATAAGCTTGGATGAAATCTATAGGCAAATCGGCGCCGATAGTTTGGGATATATCAGCATTGACGGATTAAAAAAAGCGTGCGAAGGGTGTTCACTTTCATTTTGTACAGCTTGTTTCACCGGAAACGGCACTTCCGAGCGCGAAAGAAAAAATATTTTTGAATGAGAGGATTTATAATGACAAACAAAGCCTATCTGATATTGGAGGATGGTACGGTTTTTGAGGGCGAATCTTTTGGTGCCCAGGGTGAAATCACAGGGGAAATTGTCTTTACCACCGGTATGACCGGCTATTTGGAAACCCTTACCGATCAAAGCTATTATGGGCAAATTGTCCTTCAAACCTTCCCGCTAATCGGAAATTATGGTGTTATTCCATCCGATTTTGAAAGCGCTTCCATTGGCGCAAAAGCATATATTGTAAAACGGCCATGTCAAGAATCCTCTAATTTCAGAAGTGAGGGAAATCTTGACATTTTTTTAAAGGAACGGGGTATTATCGGGCTTTATGGCATTGATACCAGGGCGCTGACAAAAATCATCCGCGAAAACGGTGTGATGAATGGAAAAATCACCGCATCGCCGCCGGCAGAAGCCGATCGTGCCGAGGCGAAAACCTACTCTGTGCGGGATGCAGTAGCCTCGGTTTCGTCGCGCACAGTCAGCAAAACCGAAGGGGGCTCACGCCGGGTTGCGCTCTTGGATTTTGGCGCTAAATACGGTATTGCGGAGGCCTTAAAGGCGCGTGATTGCGAGGTGTGGTCCTTCCCCTATAACAGCTCGGCTGAAGAAATCATGAAAATCAACCCTGATGGCATCATGCTGAGTAATGGTCCGGGAGACCCCGCTGAACCTTCGAATGCGGTTATAATCGACACCATACGGGCGCTTTTGGGAAAAAATATTCCCATCTTTGGCATTTGCTTAGGGCATCAGCTGCTGGCTATGGCAAATGGATATAAAACTCGAAAACTTAAATTTGGCCATAGGGGAGCCAATCAGCCGGTCAAGGATTTGTCAACGGGCCGCGTGTATATCACCAGCCAAAATCATGGTTATGCGGTGGTTACAGACAACGGCTCTTTTGTTAACGTAAATGACGGCACGTGTGAAGGCATGGATTATGGCGTGTCATTTTCGGTTCAGTTTCACCCGGAAGCCAAGGGAGGGCCGCTCGATACGGCTTTCCTGTTCGATCGGTTTATAGAAAGGATGGACGCTTATGCCGCTGGATAAAAACATTAAAAAAGTCTTAGTAATTGGTTCCGGTCCTATTGTTATCGGTCAGGCGGCGGAATTTGATTACGCCGGTACGCAGGCTTGCCGTGTGCTTCGTGAGGATGGCATTGAGATCGTTCTTGCTAATTCTAATCCCGCCACCATTATGACCGATAAAAATATTGCGGACAAAATATACATTGAGCCGCTGACTATCACCACTATTAAGCGTATCATCGAAAAGGAGCGGCCGGACAGTATCTTGTCCGGTCTTGGTGGCCAAACAGGCTTGACCTTGTGCATGCAGCTCGCCAAAGACGGCTTTTTAAATAAAATGAATGTACGGTTGCTCGGCTCGTCGCCCGAAACCATTGACAAGGCTGAAGATAGGCAGATATTTAAGGAAACCATGCAAAGCATTGGTCAGCCATGTATTCCCTCGGTAATTGTGACAGATGTGGAGCCGGCGGTAAGCTTTGCGGCAGAAATCGGTTATCCGGTTATTGTGCGTCCAGCCTTTACGCTAGGGGGCAGCGGCGGCGGCATCGCAGATGACGAAGTGCAGCTTCGCGAAATCGCATCGAATGGCATTGCAATATCGCCGATTCATCAAATTCTCGTAGAAAAATCCGTTGCCGGATGGAAGGAAATCGAATTTGAAGTCATGCGTGACCGCATAGGCAATGTGATCACCGTATGCTCTATGGAAAACTTTGATCCGGTTGGTGTACATACGGGCGACAGTATAGTTATCGCCCCGGCCGTCACTCTTGCCGACAAGGAATATCAGATGCTCCGCACGGCGGCGCTGGACACTATAAAATCGCTAGGGGTGGAGGGCGGTTGTAACGTACAGTTTGCGTTGCATCCGCATAGCTTTGAATATGCTGTTATTGAGGTAAACCCCCGGGTTTCACGCTCATCAGCGCTCGCGAGCAAAGCAACGGGATATCCCATTGCAAAGGTGGCGACAAAGATCGCCATTGGATATACACTTGACGAGATTACAAACGCAGTTACAGGCACTACTTTTGCCGCCTTTGAGCCTGCTCTGGATTATGTGGCGGTTAAATTCCCCAAATGGCCGTTTGATAAGTTTGTTTATGCTCAAAAAACCCTGGGCACGCAGATGAAAGCGACCGGTGAGGTCATGGCCATTTCGGATTCCTTTGAGGGAGCGCTGCTGAAGGCGGTGCGGGGCGCAGAGATAGGATTGGACAGCCTTGATTTGCCCCGCTTGTCGGCCAAGTCTGATGATGAAATAAAAGATATGTTGAACACCGTGACCGATGAGCGTTTGTTTGTTCTTTACGAGGCAATAAAGCGCGGCATTACCGTGGATGAGCTGCATCTTATCACCAAGGTCGACCGTTGGTTTTTGCACGGGCTTGTGAATATAAGGGATAATAATTTTCAGCTTGCGTCTTTTGGTCCTGATTTGGTTTACAAGATGGTTGATACCTGCGGCGGCGAATTTGAAGCAAAAACGCCCTACTTCTATTCGATTCAGGACGGCGGTGAAAATGAAGCGCTTCCATTTATTGAAAAAAGTGAAAAACCCAGGATGGTCGTATTGGGCAGCGGGCCTATTCGTATCGGGCAGGGCATCGAGTTCGATTATGCCTGTGTTCATTGCGTATGGACGCTGAAAAGTATGGGTTATGAGGTCATCGTTATTAATAATAATCCTGAAACGGTGTCAACAGACTTTGACACCGCCGACAGGCTGTACTTTGAGCCATTATGCATAGATGATGTGATGAGCATCATAAAAATCGAAAAGCCTGTGGGCGTTATTGTAGCGTTTGGCGGCGGCACAGCTATAAAGCTGACCCAAAAGCTTCATGACCGCGGCGTAAACATCATAGGCACATCGGCGGACAGTATTGATATGTGTGAGGACAGGGAACGTTTCGATGAATTGTTGGAGCGCCTTCAAATTAAACGGCCGAAGGGTTACGGCGTTATGAATGAAGCAGAGGCAATTAACGCGGCAGAAAAGCTGGGATATCCGGTTTTGATGCGTCCTTCATATGTGTTGGGTGGCCAAAATATGATCATTGCGTTTTCTGCCGAGGATATCCGCGAATATATGGAAATCATCATGCGGCAAAAGCAGGATAATCCCATTCTGATAGATAAGTATCTTAGTGGGCGCGAAATAGAAGTAGATGCAATTTGCGACGGAAAAGATATTCTCATTCCCGGCATAATGGAGCATATTGAGAGAACTGGCGTCCATTCGGGCGATAGTATTGCCGTCTATCCGGCAATAAATATAGATGATACTCTTGCCGGAAAGATTGTCGAGGTAACCGAAAAGCTTTGTATTGCTTTGAATGTAAAGGGCCTTGTCAACATCCAATATGTTCTGTATGATAATGATATTTACGTGATTGAGGTTAATCCGCGGGCGTCACGCACGGTTCCGTATATCAGTAAGGTAACGGGTGTGCCTATGTGCGAGCTCGCCACAAAAACCGCCGCCGGACAAACTCTCTCATCCTTTGGTTATTCCGGAGGCTTATCAAAAATCCCTCCATATTTCGCTGTAAAGGTGCCGGTTTTTTCTTTTGAAAAGCTGGTGGGTGTGGATACCCATTTGGGTCCTGAAATGAAATCCACCGGAGAAGTTTTGGGAATCGGAAAAAACTTTGAAGAGGCGCTTTATAAAGGGCTTATCGCTGCAGGCTATAAAATGAAGAAAAGCGGCGGTGTGCTGATTACTGTGCGCGATAGCGACAAGGCGGAAATTGCGGAGGTGGCGAAAAAACTTATTCGTTGTGGTTTTTCATTGTATGCGACAAAAGGCACCGCCAGCTTTTTTACAAAGAAAGGTTTTACGGTTAATACAGTAGAAAAGATATTCGAATGCCCGGATGATAATACCGAAACATTGCTTGCAAGCGGGCTGATAAGCTATATTATATGTACATCCGATAAAGGAAGGGATCCGGCTCTTGATGATGTAAAGCTTCGTAGAAAGGCTTGCTCTCTCGGGGTTCCATGCTTGACATCGGTTGATACGGCAAATGCACTTGCAGATAGCTTGATGTCCGGATACAGTGAAATTAATACAGAGCTGGTAGATATAAATCACATGAGAGGCGAACATATGGCACTTTCCTTTACAAAAATGCATGGTTGCGGAAATGATTATATTTATATAAATTGCTTTGATCAGGAGATAAACTCGCCGGAATCGTTATCTGTTTTGCTGTCTGACCGGCATACAGGTGTAGGCGGCGATGGCGTAGTGCTGATTATGCGCTCCGATATAGCCGACGCGAGGATGCGAATGTTCAATCTTGATGGGTCTGAGGGCAGTATGTGCGGTAACGCCATCCGCTGCATTGCGAAATATCTTTATGATAATGGAATTGTTCAAAAACAACAGATGGAAATCGAGACAAAAAGCGGCATAAAAAGGCTGACATTGTTCACCAGGGATAAAACGGTGTCGTCGGTAAAGGTTGATATGGGGCCGGCAGAGCTGCGGCCTTTGGATATTCCGGTTAAATTGCCGGGTGAAAGCGTTATCGCAAGACCTGCGACCATAGGCGGAAGAGAATATACAATTACCTGTGTTTCCATGGGCAATCCTCATGTGGTTGTATTCTGCGAAAACGCGGAAAATTTTGATGTGCCGGGTATCGGGGCGTCTTTTGAAAGCGATAAACTGTTTCCCGACCGAATAAACGCTGAATTCGTTGAAATTGTGGGCAAAAACCATCTCAAGATGCGCGTATGGGAGCGCGGCAGCGGAGAAACACAAGCCTGCGGCACAGGAGCGTGTGCGGCCGCTGTGGCCGCCGTGTTGAACGGACATTGCGATAAAGACGCGGATATTAAAGTGCAGCTTCTCGGCGGTGAGTTGATCATTAATTACACGGGCGAAACTGTATATATGACAGGTGGTTGTAAAAAGGTATTTGAAGGGACTGTAGAAATATGAACGAGCTTCTTTTGGTACTTGATTTTGGCGGCCAGTATAAGGAATTAATCGCCAGCACGGTCAGAGGGTTGTCGGTTTATTCTGAAATACGGGCGGGCAGCATGCCGGTTGAAGAGGTGAAACGGCTGAATCCCATAGGTATCATTCTTACGGGCGGGCCCAATAGCGTCTACTTGCCGGATTCGCCAAAGTGCGATCCGGAGCTGTTCGCGCTCGGTATTCCCGTTCTCGGCATCTGCTACGGAATGCAGATGATGTGCAGTTTGCTTGGTGGCGAGGTCGCGCCCGGAAGCACAGGCGAATACGGCGGGGTCACCGTTACGCCGTCTGAAACTTACTCAAAGCTATTCCCAAAAGAGCCTTTTGCCGCTCTGATGAGCCATAGAGATTCTGTAAAACGTCTGCCGGAAGGCTTTGCCGCCACATCCTACACTGATATTTGTATAGCGTCTTGCGAAGATGCTACCCGTAAACTTTACGGCGTACAGTTTCATCCCGAAACAAAGCATACGGTTCGCGGACGTGAAATTATACGAAGTTTTCTGTACGATATTTGCGGCGCTGCGGGGGATTATAAATTAGATAACTACATAGATATGCAGGTCAAAAACATTCGGGAAAAGGTTGGTGATAAAAAGATATTGCTCGCTCTTTCGGGAGGAGTCGATTCATCTGTATGCGCCAGCCTGCTGTCCAAAGCAGTACCCGGTCAGCTCACATGTATCTTTGTTGATCATGGCTTTATGCGTTTGGATGAGGGCGATGAAATAGAGCAAATATTTTCAAAAAGAAAAATACAATTTATCCGTGTGAATGCGCAAAAACGGTTTCTGTCAAAAATTAAAGGCGTAACCGAACCCGAGCGCAAGCGCAAACTGGTTGGTGAAGAATTTATCCGCGTTTTTGAGGAGGAATCGGTAAAGCTTGGCGATATTCCTTTTTTGGCGCAGGGAACAATATACCCTGATGTTGTTGAATCCGGCGGTGGTAATAATGCTGTTATTAAAAGCCATCATAACGTTGGCGGGCTTCCGGAAAATCTTGCGTTTGCCGAATTGATAGAGCCGCTTTCAGGGCTTTTCAAAGATGAGGTGCGTATCCTTGGTAAAAAATTGGGTCTACCGGCAAAGCTTACAAACCGCCAGCCATTTCCGGGTCCGGGGCTTGCTATTCGCATTATGGGTGAAGTCACGCAAAAAAAGCTGGATATTTTATGCGCAGCCGATGCTATTCTCCGCGAAGAATTGGACGGCATAAAGCGCAAACCAAATCAATATTTCACAGTATTGACCGATACCCGGTCGGTTGGCGTAAAAGGGGACGATAGGACATATGACCCCGTGATTGCTGTAAGAGCTGTGACAACTGACGATTTTATGACCTGTGCATACACGCCGCTGTCACATAGGATTTTGAATCGAATTTCTTCCCGTATCACAAGTGAAATACCGTCTGTGAGCCGTGTCGTGTATGACATAACGTCCAAGCCTCCTTCAACTGTGGAATGGGAATAAACGAGCCAAGGCCGGCCACAAAACGTATTTGTAAAGCTTATTTCATGGCCCTGTATGTTATGCAATAAAAGCAATAAACAGAAAGAATGACCAAAAAGAAGTTTTGAATTCGGTCGGCAAACTGAAAAACATTCAATTTGTGTGCAGCCGATAAAGGAGTTAACAATATGAACATCAATAAAAATTATTTGGATTTAAAGGACAGCTATTTGTTTTCCGTCATCGCAAATAAAGTGAAGAAATACACGGCGGCAAATCTTGACAAAAAAATAATTCGTCTGGGTATCGGCGATGTTACATTGCCGCTTGTTCCCGCTGTTGTTGAAGCGATGAAGAAAGCTGTTTTGGAGATGGGCGACGCATCTACTTTTCGTGGCTATGGCGAAGAACAGGGCTATGAGTTTTTGCGAAATGCGGTCTGCCGCTATTATGAAAAAAAAGGCGTAAGCTTGTGCGATAGTGAGGTTTTTATCAGTGATGGGGCCAAAAGCGATCTTGGAAACATCCTTGATGTTTTTTCACCTGAAAACGCCGTGCTAATTCCCGATCCGGTTTACCCGGTTTATGTCGACACTAATATAATGGCGGGCCGAAAAATTATTTATATGAACGGAAATGCCGAAAATAGCTTTCTGCCTTTGCCGGACGAGAATATAAAAGCGGACATCATATATCTGTGCTCACCAAACAATCCTACTGGAGCGGTTTATACAAAAGAACAGCTGAAATTATGGGTTGATTATGCGTTGGAAAATGACGCTGTAATTCTCTTTGACAGTGCGTATGAGATTTTTGTTCAGGATAAATTCTTACCAGCAAGCATATATCAAATTGCTGGCGCAGAGAAGTGCGCAATTGAATTTTGCTCGCTTTCCAAAACGGCGGGGTTCACCGGCACCAGATGCGGATACACCGTTGTCCCACATAAACTTGAGCGTGACGGCGGTTCTTTTAATAAGCTTTGGCTTAGGCGGCAGACTACTAAGTTCAACGGCGTTCCATATATAGTGCAGCGCGGTGCCGAGACAGTTTTTACGGATGAAGGGATGGCGCAAATCAAAGATAATATAGACTATTATCTTGAAAATGCCCGAATCATTACAGATACACTGGCTCAGCTTGGCATTTGGTTTACAGGTGGCCAAAATTCGCCTTATGTTTGGCTTAAATGCCCAAACAATATGCCATCGTGGGAGTTTTTTGATTATTTACTTGAAAAAGCGAATGTTGTGGGCACACCCGGAACGGGGTTTGGGGAAAACGGCGAGGGCTTTTTCCGGCTGACTGCATTCGGAAACAGGGAAAATGTAACTGAGGCAATGGAACGGTTTAAAAAATTAAATATATAAATACATGCATAGACACTTACAAACAAAAGCCCACCAGCTTAGCCGGTGGGCTTTTGTTAAAATCGCATTGTATTAAGAATCCATCTGAGCGCTTACAACGCTGCCGCCCGCGTATTTTTCTCTAAGCTTGGGCTTTTCTATTTTGCCCGTAGGGTTGCGGGGCACATCGGCAAATATTATCTTTCGGGGACGCTTGTATCGCGGCAGCCCCTGACAGAATTCTATTACGTCCTCCTCGGTGCATGTTTCATTTGGTGCGAGCTGAATCACAGCGGCAGTGATTTCACCCAAACGGGTATCAGCCAGACCGATAACGGCAACGTCCTTTATTTTTTTGTGGCAATGTAAAAAATCTTCAATCTGAACAGGGTATATATTTTCTCCGCCCGTGATTATAACGTCCTTCTTGCGGTCAACCAGATAGATAAATCCGTCCTCGTCCTCGCGGGCCATATCGCCGGTATGCAGCCAGCCGTCCTTTAATATAGCGGCCGTTTCCTTTGGGTTTTTGTAATAACATTTCATAAGGCCGGCTCCGCTCACAGCAAGCTCACCAACTGAGCCGGGATCAACCTCTTTGCCGGTTTCGTCAACAATCTTGGTTTTCCAGCCGTATCCGGCCTTGCCTATAGCGCCTACCTTGTGTACATTTTCCACACCGAGATGTACGCAGCCCGGACCTATAGATTCGGAAAGACCATAGTTTGTGTCATACTGATGGTCGGGGAAATATTCCAGCCAGCGTTTTACAAGGCTGGGCGGAACGGGCTGGGCGCCGATATGCATAAGGCGCCAGGCCGAAAGATCGTAGTCTTCAAGTTTTATGGCGCCGCTGTCGATAGCTTGCAGGATATCCTGTGCCCAAGGCACAAGCAGCCAAACCACAGTAGCTTTCTCCTGAGCTGCTGTTTCCAATATCCATTTCGGATCAATACCGCGCAGTAAAACTCCCTTGCTACCGGACATCAAACTGCCGAACCAGTGCATTTTAGCGCCCGTGTGATAGAGCGGCGGTATGCATAAAAACACGTCGCCGCGCTGCTGATTGTGGTGCTTTTGCTCAACCTCAACGGCGCACATCAGGCTGGCATGGTCATGTAAAATCGCTTTGGGAAATCCTGTGGTTCCAGACGAAAAATAGATAGCAGCATTTTCGTCATCGCGCAGCGTGATATTTACGGGTTCTGCCGAACAGGGCGCAACGGCAGCCTCAAGGTTTTCGGCAAAAGCGGGCGTATCGTCACCCAAAAACAACATGGAGCTGACATCGGGGATATCGTCTTTTATGGCCGTAATACGGTCTACAAATTCGGGGCCAAACACCAAAACAGACACATCGGCCAGCTCAAGACAGTATTTTATTTCATCGGCCGAATACCGAAAATTCATGGGAACCACAATGGCTCCTGACTTGAGTATACCGAAATAAACGGGCAGCCATTCTATGCAGTTCATCAGCAAAACGGCGACCTTGTCTTCACGTTTTACGCCACGCGCCAAAAGAAAATTGGCAACTTGATTGGCCTTGTCGTCAAACTCTTTCCAAGATATTTGCTTACGGTAGCCCGGATGAAAATCCGGCTCTACAAGGTCAAATTCTTTCCAGCCGGCATGGGTTCTTAGCTGCGGATTTATTTCCACAAGGCTTATCTCATCGCCGTAAAGCCGGGCGTTATTTATAAGGTAATCGGTAATCGGCATTTTTTTATCTCCTTAATTTTTTATCGTTAGCTTACTTGTTTTTTCTGGCTCTAAGTATAAGAACGGTTGTTAGAACTGCTCCGGCGGCGGCTATTCCGGCCAAAACCATGTATTTCATTGTGTTGTCCGCGCCCGCACTTGTGTCGAGCTGCCCCACAATATAGGGGAACAAAAGTACAGACATCATGAAGCCTACCATAACCGCACCATAATTCGCCCCGATGTTTTTCAGGCCGAAATGGTCAGCTGTTACGAGCGGGAATATACCCGAGGAGCCTCCATAACAGAAAGCCACGGCAGCAATGGCCACGATAAACAGCGCGCCTTCGGCCATGCAAAGAGAGGCCGTTCCCAGCGCTGTAATTATGAGTATTGTGAGCACGGCACCACGGCGGCCGATTTTTTCGCCGAGCAGGGGGACAACAAGACGCCCGGCCGAATTGGCCAGTCCGGCTATCATAACTAGCGTAACGCCGAAATTAGCATCGATTCCGTGCATAGGGGCTAAAAGCTTGAGGGACGGATTAATGATAAAGAAAGAAGCAGTTAAAAACATCATTGCGAAGAAAATCAAATAGAAATCCACCTTTTTGAGTATCTGCCCGGTGGTGTATTGCTCTTGTGCGCTGTAGTCAATAACAGCGGGACTACCGGCGGCGTTTTCTGGCAGCTTGACAAAGGCAAATAGCGCCAGCGTGGCAACCAAAAAGGCGGCTGCGAGGATTTGCAGAGTGAGCTTTAATCCAAAGGTTTCAGATTCGATCATCTGTGTAGCCAAGGGCGCAAAGATAACCGAGGAAAAGCCAAAGGTGAACACGCTGATACCCGTGGCCAAACCACGCTTTTTTGGGAACCATTTTTGGGCGCTGGATATAATCGTATTATAAGCCAGGCCAACGCCAAAGCCGCCGATTATACCATATGTTATCCAGATGCTCCACGAAGGGGCAGACGCAGAGAGCATTGACGTAGCAAACATGCCCGCGGCCATCATAACTCCGCCGGTAAGAACTATATATGAAGCTTTTACTTTCGTTTGTAATTTTCCGGCTGTAAGAATACCCAGAACAAAACAACACAGCATGATATTAACAGTAAATTTAACGTCGTTTACATCCCAGTTGAACGCGGTTTTTACAGGATTTACAAATACGCTCCAAACGTATATAACGCCCAGGAACAGCTGCAGGATAGAGCCTGCTATAAGAACCTTTACGCCCTGATTGCTTTTCGTTTCTGACATTTACAAACACCTTCCTAAAATAGAACCGCTTTAACAGTTTAAAGTTTAGCGCTTTAAAGCGACATTGAAATTATACGCTATTTGTCGTTAATTGTCAAGGGTATTTTTTTGGGTATTTGAATGATATTTATATGTATTTTTTTTGAGTAGCAGCACAAGATATTATCACTTGAATTTAATCAGGCCACTGTAAGGAGAGTTATGCTGTGCCAGAATATAACGAAGCGCTCAAAGCAGTAAACGATATATTTCATACACCCAAAAACAAAGATCTAGTTGTTCGTGAATTTAAAACAGCGGCCGGCCGGCAAGCCTTCATAGTGTGCATCGATGGTATGGCCAATTCAGGTGATGTAAACGATTTTATTTTGCGTCCACTTATGCGCCGCAATGCAGATAGCATCGCCGACATTATCGAAATGACCAAGCTTTCTGAAAATCAATCTCTGGATGAGGCTGTTTCGTCAGTATTGTCAGGAGATACAGCCATATATATTGCCGGATACAATGATTTCTTCATATGCGAGACAAAGGGCTTTGCCCAACGCTCGGTATCCACGCCCGAAACCGAGGTTGTTATAAAGGGTTCGCAGGAGGGCTTTAACGAGTGCGTTCGCACCAATATAACCCTAATACGCAAGCTGATGAAAAGCTCTGATCTGGTCAGTGAATTTTTGCAGGTGGGCAAGCTGAATAACGACAGCTGCGCGGTTTTGTATATCGAGGGGCTGACAGACCCCGCACTGATATCTGAAGTCAAGCGGCGCATAGGCGGCGTGAGCGCTGATTATGTCGAGGGCAGCGGCATGCTGGAACAGATGATATCCGGCTCGAAAATGGCTCTGTTTCCTGCGATAATGTCCACAGAACGTCCCGAGCGCGCAGCCAATTATCTTGCCGAAGGGCGTGTTGTCGTGATATGCGACGGTACACCGTTTGCGCTTGTTGCGCCCGCCTCAATAGTATCCATGCTCGATTCAACAGAGCTAAACACCCTGCGCTGGCAGAGCGGAACCTTCATAAAAATAATACGCATGTGCGCCCTGTTTTTTTGCACGCTGCTGCCGGCCTTATACATCGCGCTAACCAGCTTTCATCGTGAAATGCTGCCCGAAAAGCTGCTTAGCTCGATAATACAGGCGCGGGAAAATATTCCTTTTTCAACCTCAATATCGGTTATTATAATGCTGGTTTTTTTTGAAATAATACGTGAGGCCGGCCAGCGTATTCCGCGCACATTAGGCGGTGCCATAGGCATTGTGGGTGGCCTTATTTTAGGGCAGGCCGCCGTGGAGGCTAATTTTCTTAGCCCTGTAACGCTCATAGTGGTGGCGCTGGCCGGAATAAGTAATGTAGCCATGCCTGATTATGATATCAGCTTCACCTTTCGTGTAATACAGTTTTTTCTTATATTCATGGCAATGCTGCAGGGACTTCCGGGCATAGTAGCGGGAATTACTGTTGTTTTGGTGCTCATGCTGAATCAAGAGTCGTTTGGCCGCCCCGTGCTTTCGGCCGGCGCGATGAGGTTCACGAGCGGCTCGTCGCTTTTCTTTTCCCGTCCGCTTTGGAAGCAGGAAAAAAGAAGCCGCGAATTAAATCCGCAAAAGAACGAAGCCCAGCCCGAAAAATCAATGAGATGGGAGGAACCGCACAAATGAAAAATCTGCTGCACATAAGCCGGTTTGAAACCTTTTCCTTTTATTTTCTTATAACGTCTGTTACGGTGGTTGGTCAGGCCGGATCATATGCAGCGGAGACGGCAGGGTCGGCCGCATGGATGGCTGTTTTGGCGGCTGGCATAGTGTCGTTGATATTTTTCTGGTTGTTTCTGCGGTTTTTATATTCGGCGGGAGAAAGGCCGCTTTTGAATGTGGCCGGCACGGTTCTCGGCCGGTGGGGTTCCGCTATGTTTAAGTTTGCTGTGCTGATATATCTGTTCTTTTTTGTGGCAGCAACATTGCACAAATGCATAAAAATATTGGCGCTGTATAACCTGAATAATTCTGGTACGATTCTCACGGCGGCACTCTTGCTTTTCGGTGCTGCCTTTGCTGCCGGATTCAGTTTCAAGGGGTTTATGCGGCTGTGCGGGCTATTTATGCCGTTGGTAATGGGCTTTTTGTTTTTAATGTTTTTCCTGTCTTACAAGCTGTATGAGCCGGGTTTTTTGTTTCCGGTGTTTGGACGCGGCTTCACGGCTATAGGCGAGACGGGCTTTTTCTCTCTGTCCGATATGGTTTTATTTTGGCCGGCTTTGATTTTTCTTGACGATTTTCAGGCATCCGGCAATATGCGCAGGCCGGCCATGATTGGGCATGGTGCGGCCATATTCTTTCTCACTATTGCCGCCGTGTTTACGGGTATGGCCTTCAGCTATAGTGCGCCGTCCGGTTCTATAAGCTTGGCATATGATTTGGCGCGTGCCGTAAATCTTTCAAATATGCTGCAAAATATCGAGCCGCTGTTTATAGCGGCTGCGGGATTCGGCCTTATTGTGCAGATGGCGCTAGGGCTTTTGGCACTGCGCAGAGTGGGGGCCGAGCTGTTTAATATTCCGCAGAGCAGACAGCCCGTGTTTCTACGCGTGTGCACGGCTGGCATATTTTGCAGCATATTTTTGCAGGGCGATTTTTCCGTAAGCGACGATCTTTTTTCGCAAATCATGCGCCGTTACGCCTTTTTGTTTGCCGCCGTACTGTTGGTTATACTGCTTTTAGGCAGACAAATACGCAAAATAAAAGGCCGCCGTCTATTGCGCGGCGCGACCGCGGTTTTGTGCGTTTTGTTTATGGTGATTTTTTTTGGCGGCTGCAAGACCTATAGTGATATCGATGAAATATTGTATCCCACTTCGATAGGTATAGATGCGGGCAGCGAAAAACAATACAGCTTTTCCTTCAAGCTGCTGGACAGCGCCGGCGGTAAGACTCCCGAGCAAACCGAAAGCGAAAAGGCACCGGGCAATGTTCTTATAGCCGAAGCTGATAACGATGAAGACGCTGTGACTCAGATAAACGCGCGGATACCGAGACGCTTGTCCATGTCGCATATCAGGATGGTCATGATATCGGCTGACCTGCCTGCGCGGGAGGTGGGTGATATAATATATCAGCTGTACCGTCACAGACAGCTGAAAAATTCGGTCGTTGTGATGATGTGTGAGGGCCGCGCAGCAGACGCTTTGCAGGCAAAGCTGCCCGAGGTGTTCGGCTCGGTTGAACAGCTGGCGGGAACACATGCCTACACAGATAATAACTATCCGCTCACCACTATATCAGGGTTTATAAACATGTATAACAGCCCTTATGGTGATCCTGCGATTGCTATTGTAAGGCAGAAGGGAGAACCGCCCAGAAACCTGCTTGAGCCCACGGGCAGCTATCTTTTCAGCGGTATGGACGGAGCGGGCACGCTTACACGTGAGGAAACCCGCCTGCTGCATATGCTTTGCGGTACATTTGAAGAAAGCTCGTTCATCTTGGACGATCCGCTAAATCCTGATTCTTCCGTTTCTGTTACGCTTGAGTCAGGCGGCAGTCCAACCATATCGGTAAAAAACGCCGAAAACATAGTCATAACGGTATATTTAAAAGGACAACCCGGCGCCTCGAAAAACCGAAATATAGACTATACCGTGCGTGAAAACGCCGGACTGCTGCGCAATCACACCGAAGCCCTGCTGAAAGGGCAGCTGGAACAGCTAATGGAAAGGCTGCGCCTTGAAAAAAGTGACCAGGTAAGACTGGGAATGTGTGCGGCTAAATCATTTCTCACTATCAGCAATTTCGAAAAATACGGATTCAAATCAAAATACGGAAATATCAAGACCAACATAAATGTGTCGCTCGATATGTGAGAGGGGTAGGATTTATGATTATATTTTTTGTTGTTGCAGCTTTATGTGTGCAGGCGGTATATTCGGCTGTACGCTCGCTAAAAGATAAGCAGGGGAATGCACGGGGTGAAATAACTATAATTGCCGCTTCATTTATGTGCTTTGTTATGGCTGCCGCGCTGGCCTTTATGCATATGCTATAAGCCCCCGTGCTATAAGCCCCCGTGCTATAAGCTTTTATAAATAGTTCAACGTGGTGCACATTCCGCCCAGCTCGCGGCATTTGTTGTTGCTCCGGCTCAGCGGGCGGCCATTAGCAAATGGCCAATATCCCGGGTTGTCGCAGTTCAGAGCGATATCGCAGGTTTGCCCTGCGGCGCAGGAAATGGTATTGCGTGCATCCCGTGTTTTGGCCGCGTTTCCGTCATTTGAAACCACAACAAACTGGTGTCCGTTAAGATGCATGGTGCTGTTTGTACACGAAGGATTGCATAAGCGTATGCGGCAGGCATCACCGGATGCAACATCCAGCGCGCTTATATTTGGGTAACATTTACCGTTCAGGCAGAAAAAATTGAAGCTGTTTGCAAACGGATCTATGTCAAATACGCCGGCTTTTACCGCGCCCGTCGGCATTGCGGGCGCAGAAAATTCCTGCAAGGTTAGACAATAGTCGCGGTTGAAAATACTGCTGCTGCGGTCTAGAATAACAAACGGGCCTACGCACCCCTTGGGTATCTGATAGGCGGCGTTGCAGCCGGACTGATAAAAATGTGTGCCGCCGCTGTATGGTACAGTAAAACGGTAGTCATAATAGTCGCCAGGACGTATAACAGGCGTAGGCTCTACGTTTGGGATGCCGTCCATGCGGTTTGGGGTATTTACTCCCACCCATGTGCACGAGGTTTCCTCGGGCAGCTTGTTCACTATGCGGATGTTCACACAGTCGCCCGGACAACATATTATGGCCGGGCCGGGCGTGCTACCATTATAGCCGTAGCAGCGCAGAAAAACGCCTGGCAGTATTTCCTGCTGCACGGGCTCGCATATCAGCTCGAAATATTTTTCGCCGTTTTTGCAAACACATTCGGCAGTTTTTAGATTAGGAAATATGGTCAATTATATCAGCCCTTTTTATATAAATATATGTTACAGATATGTTTTTTATGAGCCACATCTTGTCATTTACATACAAAAAGGCCTCCTGCGGAATACTTCCGCAGGAGGCCTTGAAAATTAAATTATGCCTTGAGATATAGCGCACATTCTACGCGCTTGCGCTCAAGCTCGCAGCCTATAGAATGCGGCGTGAGCAAATCGCCCATGTACTGCACATTGTTGGCGTTGCAGCCGCCCGAGCAGAAATACCGGCACCAGCAATCGCGGCAGCCTTCTTTGGTATATATATGTGCCGTGGCAAACCGTTCCTTTATTTCTTTGTCTAGCACGCCGTCCGAAAGGGTACCCATGCGCCATTCCTCCATGCCGACAAACTGGTGGCATGGATATATGTCGCCTTCGGGCGTTACAGCCACATATTCGTTGCCGCAGCCGCAGCCTTTCAGGCGCTTTATGGCACATGGGCCGCCATCGAGATCAAGCATAAAATGAAAGAAATTTACAAATCCGCCCGCGGCCTTTATATCCTCAATTTTCAACATAAGGCGTTCGTATTCATCAAAAACACGTGGCAAATCCTGCTCGTCAAGAGCAAAGTTCAAAAGCTTATCAGACACAACGGGTTCTATGGAAATCTGATCAAATCCCAAATCGTAAAGATGAATAACATCCTCGCAAAAATCGGGATTATGTTTTGTAAAGGTGCCACGTACATAATAATTCTTGCCGCCGCGGGCCTCAACCAAATGCCGGTATTTAGGCACTATTAGGTCGTAGCTACCCTTGCCGTTAGGAGTGGGGCGCAGCTTATCATTTATGGCCTTGCGTCCATCTATTGACAAAACAACATTGCTCATTTCTTGGTTGATAAAGTCTATAGCGTCATCATTAAGCAGCAACCCATTAGTTGTTATTGTAAACCTAAAAAGCTTATTATGTTTCTTTTCCAGCCCGCGCGCGTATTCAACGGTTTGCTTCACAGCCTCTAGGTTCATCAGCGGCTCTCCGCCAAAAAAATCAACCTCAAGGTTACGCCGCGTGCCCGAATTTGCTACCAAAAAATCCATGGCGGCGCAGGCTGTTTCGGCGCTCATCAGCTTGCGGCCAGTGCCGAAATCGCCCTTGGCGGCAAAGCAATATTCACAGCGCAGGTTGCAGTCGTGTGCTATGTGTAGGCACATAGCTTTCACGGGCGAATTGGACGAATAAGCCTTGCCGACATATTGCTCGAGTTTGTCCTCGCTGAAAAGTCGGCCTTCCTGATACAGCGAGCGCAGCTCGGCGTAGCATTCGTCCAAATCCTCCCGCGTGAAGGCGCTATAAAATTCGTCCTTCACATCGTCGGGACAAATCTCCGGCACATGGTCAAGTGGCAATAGTGATGAAATCAGCCCATATACAGGAGCATCAACCGAATAAACGGCGCCCGATCCAATATCAAGCACCAGATTTTTGTTATTCAAACTAAAACAATGAATTTTTGACATTCAATAATCACCCAAATTAAATAATTTCCGCACCCACGACCACAGGGAAATTTTCCACGATAAGTTCCCGTATGGCCTCACAGCCCAAATCGGGAAAAGCGACAACGCGAGCCGACCGTACACAGTCGGCATATAGCGCTCCTGCGCCTCCAAGTGCGCATAGGTAAGGCGCGTTGTGCAGCTTTATGCTTTCCAAAACCCTGGGGCTTCGTGGTCCTTTGCCTATAGTGGCGGCAACGCCGTGCTCAAGCAGTGTCGGCGTAAACGCATCCATGCGGCTCGACGTAGTCGGTCCAATGCTGCCTATGGGAAGGTGGGGCGGGGCTGCTGCTGCGCCTGCATAATATATAACCGCGCCCGAAAGTTCAAGGGGCAGCGGCTCGCCTTGCCTGATAAGCTCGCAAAGCCGCGCATGCGCCTGATCGCGTGCAGTGTACATCATGCCGTTTAGCAAAAGCATATCGCCGGCCTTCAATTTGAAAGCCAGCGATTTTATTTCCAGTAAATTTACTTTTAAAATCGGAGAATCTGTCATATAGCGGTCATTTCGGTGCTTTCGGAAGAAGGATCAAGCTCTCCGGATTTCACGCGTTCTACAGTGGTGCGTGCAGACTTAAGCCCGGAATATATAGTGTTTAGGGAAACAGTGAAGCTTTCTACGAGCTCCTCCATTTGCTTTTTAACACGTTTTAGCGCTAATTCGGTGCCGTCTATATCATCAATAGCCTTGTTAGCGGTGTCAGCAGCGATTTTTCTTATCTGAGCGGCGCTTTGTTCAGCGCGTTCGGCGATAGCAACGGCATTGTTCTGCGCCTCGATGAATATCTGGCCTATGCGGCTTGAAGCGTTTTCGGGGGCAAACTGGCTCTGCAAATCGGCTATTTGTGCATCACGCTCAGCCAGCGCGGAAGTAGCCTCGGCCAATTTGGCTTCGGTCATCACCAGCTTAACTTCGATTTCGCCTATGCGCTGTTCCACATCGCTTGACATGACAGCTTCAGCCGACATTTCGGCCATTCGGGTCTCATATTCAGAAGCGCGGGCCTCGGCCTCGCGCAGCATCTGCTCCGTTTCGGATATTTTGCTGTTCATGGCCTCAAATTCAGCCAGATCGCGCGTATAGCCATTTTCCGATGACAAAGAATTCAGAGCGTCCTCGGCCTGTTTCAGCTTAGTTCCTGTTTCGGCCAGCTTGGAAACGGTTTTAGCCAATATATCCTGCTGTTGGCACAATTTCTCGTTAGCCTCGTTGAGTTTGCTGCTCAATTCGTTAACAAGGGCATCATCCGTGCGCTGGGGAACATCATCGACAACGGCCTGCAATTGAGCCATTTTCCTTAATATTGCCTCCAGTCTGCTTGAAAGCTCAAGCATTTCGCGGCGCTTATCTTCAATTTCGCGGGTGTGCTCATCTTGCATCTTTGAGATGTAATCAAGCACCTGAGATTCATTGAACCCCCAAAAAGATTTCTTTAGTCGTACTGTATCGGACAAAACACACACAGCCTTTCCAACATCATAATATAACATATTTGTTGTAGTATAACACAAGATGTAGTGCTTTGCAACATATTTTGACTGATTTTTCTGAATTCAGACAATAAATTTCTTTTTATGTTTTTTAACAGAAAGATTCCATATGCCCAGATCTATATATGAGGAACCAAGCGACACGATAAACACTGCAAAAGGAACCGCCATATAAAGGGAGCACAGCCGGAAAATAAAGGCCAGCAAACCTACCAGCGCGCCGAAAACCAGCCGTCCCCGGGAACTTTTGGGAGCTGTTTTTGTCAGCCCTACCAGAAATACACCGCTGAACAGCACAGCGCATAGCTCAAACAAAATATTTTTCATATTTCCATTTAGATTCAAAAGTGTCATGGCAATTGCGTATACGGCAAAAAAAGATATCAAGCAGCGCCAAGCAACGGTATGCCGGTATATCAAATAAAAGGCAGAAGCTAGCAGCACAATAATACATGTGGCACCCATTGGGCCACTATATAGCCCCATTAGCAGCTCATTAAAGGCTACGTTTACGGATAGGCCGCCGTTTAGCATTTGCAAAAGCGATACCGCATATTCCTGCTGCGGATTGGCGAATATAGATAGCGAACTCATTGAGGTGTTCGGCGGATACTTTAGCATATGTCCGGCAAAAAACAACGCAAGCAGGCAAACACTCAGTGCTGGTGCGTTGATATTTATCATTAGGCGTTTCAGCGATTTTATCTGGCGAAACAGCACAGCAGCGACCGTACTTATTACCACGCACAGAATCAGCCATAAATTGTCCACTGTGGCGGGGCACAGCAAAGCAACTGTAAAGCCGGAAAAAATCGAAAACGACATTGTTTCCTCGCGTCGCCCGAAAATATAATTGACGATAAAACCTGCTGTTCCGGCGGCCAGTGCCGCTGAAAGAACCAGAACAAGCGGCCGCAGCCCGTAAAAAAGCATGGCCATTATAATAATCGGAGCTTGCGCAATGAGCATATCGGCATACATGGCGCGTACTGTGTTGCGCGTGCGCACATGCGGAGAATATTTTGTTTTCATTGTTGAAACCTCCCCATGCGCATATGCGCATAAATTTTGAAAATATCCTCCCGCATGGGGAGGCTTTTTGCGCATCGTTTTTCTTAGCGGAAGCGGGAAAAACGGCGGTTAGATCATTGGCGTAATTTTTCAGGCTAGAGCCGTTGCTTTTTGCTTATTTAAGTTCTTTCTGTGGCGTCTCTGAAATTGTTTTTCAAAAGAAAATTGCGAATATAGGGCATAGCCGCGCCGATTTCGGTGTGTGAAGAACAGATAAACCCACAGCAGCCGCATGCGGCGCATTTATTGGCGTTTAAAAAATTCAGCGTTTTAATATCATTCTGCTCGTATGCCTGCATAATATATAAAGGCATAAGTTTTTGCGGGCACACCTCAACGCATCGTCCGCATCCGCTGCAGCTTTCGCGGCGAAACAAGCCCGTGTCGTAAAGAACGGTTAGCTGGCACAGGCCGGGATATGTGACAGACATGGGGGAAATAACAGCACCGCTGAGCACGCCGCCGTTTACAATTCTGTCAACCTCGCCGTCTATTCCGGCAGCCACACATACAGCGTATATGGGCGTGCCAAAGCGGGCATACACGGTTACAGGCGGAATCTTATCGCCCCAAATGGTTATGTATTCGCCGGTTACAGGCCGGCTTTCGGCCAGTGTCCGGTAAAGAGCCAGCAGGGCATGAACCCCTATAAAGAGGTAGTGCTGCTTGCGCGATTTTGCCTTGATAATTTCGGCGACCGGATATTTTTGCGGGGCCTCTATAATAGAAACCTCGCCGGTAATATCAAAATCTTCCGGCATTGCGCCGGGGGATACAGCAACGGCCATTCTCGTATCACAGCAAAAGGCTGAACAAAGACTTAGCCCCATTAGTATCTCTTTGGAAAAAAGCCGAAAAAGAGTGCCGTTGGCGCAGGAAAAAGGTTCATCGTCAAAGGCGGCGGCACAAAGTATCGTATCGTCTGTTATATTACCTGTGAGCACACTGTATAGCCTGCGGCCGCTGAATTCATCGGCTATGGCTGAGCTTTTAAGCGCGTTTAATATATCCTGTTTGGTATATTGTTTAGCATGAGGTTGGATCATACTGTGTTCTGTGTCTATTGGGCCAGAAGGTAATATGCGCGCGCAGGGCAGCTTGCCCATTCGCGGAAGCTTTACGTTTACGATTTCAGAAAAGCGGCCATCTATAGGCGCACGTATGGTCTGCCCGTCCTGCAGTGTTGCGATAATATCGTGTTTGTTTACCATGCAGGGCGGCATAATACTCAGCTCGGCCTCCTCTCGGCGGCTGATACACAGAGGCAGGTCAAACTGTTCAACATCATCGCAAGAAACAGGGGATGTTGTTTGATCGTAAACCTTGGATGAAATACCGAGATCTTCATAAAATCCTAGCATTGCTAACTCCTTTACAAATTGCCATAAAGCACCACTTGAAATTGGCGGATAAACCTTTATTATTAAGTATATAAACCAAAGGGGGCGTATCCTGTTGGATATTCAGCCGATAGAGCCGGGAAAGCTAAAAATAACACTTACCGGATATGATATGGAACAGCTAAAGCTCACATATGAGCAAATCGATTACGACGATCCGCATACTCGCGGTGTTTTGTGGGAGCTGGTAAAAACCTCGGGAAATCAGGAGCAGTTCAACCGATGCGGCCGCCTGCTAATCGAGGTGTTTCCTGCGCCTCACAGCGGCTGTATGATATACTTCACAGCCTTGAAACGCTATGCAGCCAAACCTGCACCGCTCAAACCTGAATCCTCAAAGCCGGAAGGGAAATACATATACAGCTACAGCTTTATCGGATTTGAGGAGCTGCAATCGGCCGTGTCAGCGGCCGCGGTCAGCGAAGAGATAAAAACACCCGATAGCCGGTTGTATTACCACAGCGGACAATACCACCTTGTTTTTTCGGCCGAGCCGCCATATGCCGTTCACCGTATGCTGTGTGAATTTTCGGCTGCTCATGATAACACGCTCGAAAGCGGGCTTATTTTGGCCGAGCATGGCCAGCTTGCCATAAAGCGCGGCGCGATAGAGGTGCTTAGAGAAATTATGTGAATACTATTATCATACAAAGCGGGCGTGTCCGCTCTATGCTAACGAGCCATATGACGTACGCAGGTATTTCATGCGCTCAGCGGAGTTTGCAGCGCCAACAAGATAGCTGCCGCATACAAGTACATTTGCGCCGGCCTGGACGGCTATGGGCGCTGTTGTGTTGTCTATGCCACCATCAACCTCTATATCAAAGCTCAGTCCCTGCCGGGCGGCTTCATTCCTAAGCTCGGTTGCCTTGCCCATGCAATTGTGCATAAAGCTTTGGCCGCCAAAGCCCGGCTCAACAGTCATGATAAGAACCATGTCACATAGGGGCAATAACGAAAAAATCTCGCTGGCCGCCGTGGCCGGCTTTATTGTCAGGCAGCTTTTGCAGCCGGCGGAGCGTATGGCTTTCAGGCATTCGGCTGCATCGCAGTCGCTTTCCCAGTGTATGCCTATAATATCGGCTCCGGCCTTGGCAAACCGCTCGATATATTCCTGTGGCCGTATTATCATAAGATGGACATCCAGAGGCAGGCTCGTGGCCTTGCGGATGCATTCTACAACGCGCAATCCGAAAGAAATATTGGGAACAAAAACCCCATCCATAATATCAAGATGCACCATGTCTGCGCCGATATTCTCAAGCGCATGTAATTCGTCACCCAGCTTTGTAAAGTCGGCGGTAAGTACCGACGGAGCAATTTTTATCATAAGTCCTCCCAAAATACAAAAAACATATTTCTATAATTATACTTTGCCGTGCGGTAAAAATCAAGAGGTTTTGCAGGAACTCTTAAAACACGACCTCTACAGTTTCCTTTAGGTCAAAGGAATACAGCAGACATTGTTTAACTGCACGGCCATACATGGTATACAGTGCCTCGGCATAATAGCGCAGCTGCTCGCGGTATTTGCCTGCCAGCTCGGCTGCGCTTTTCACGCGGTCGGTTTTATAATCGACAACAACAAGCCCGTCTGGCTCGAATATCACGCAGTCGGCAATGCCCTGCACAAGTACAAACTCGTCTTTTGCGCAGGGTGCGTCATATCCTAAAATGCGCTCTGCGGGCCATTCAAACATAAACCTAACTTCACGTAATATGCGTTCAGCAGCTGTCATGCGCTTTTGATAGAGCTCGCTTCGGAAAAAGCTTGTAAGCTCGCTCATGTCTATAGAGTCAGCTTCGGCCTGTGTTATAAACTGGTTGTCTACTAGCCGCTCGATCTCTTCATGAGGTGATTGCGCACACGCGGCAAAATCGGCATATTGCATCAGGCTGTGCATGGCCGTTCCACGCTCGGCAGGAGTTAGCCCTTTGGCGCTGAGAAAGGCCGGTCGGCCGGTAAACTGAAAGCTTTGGTCGTTTGTGCGCTCATTCAGAGCAGATACTGAGGTTTTTGCCGGCAGTGTGTTCAGCAGGGTGTACGGATAGCTGAAATTCACGCGTTTTCTCAGCTTTTCGAGCAGATCGCTGTCCGCTGGTGGTTCGTCCTTTGGTTGGTTGTCGGTTTTCGCGGGGATATCCTCGGGCGAAACCGTTTTCAGATAAAATCCGGCGGCATTGCTTGTGCAACCGCCATCAGCCAAAAGGGTGTTTGCGTTTGGTGTTGAGAGGGCGTACAGCATCAGCCAGTCGGCATAGCTCGCGGCCGAGACAACAGTTTCGGCGGGTAGTGTATTGCCTGCAAAATCGCCGCATTCCGTAGTTGAAACTACGGAATTTTTTGTTGCGCCGCCGCTTGTGCAGTCGGGCAGCCATTTGGCGGCCGCTTTAGCCGGGTCATTGTGTATGCTCACAAAGTAAAGTCGTTCTTTAGCACGGGTCATGGCAACATACAAAAGCCGCAGCTGCTCGCTTCGCAATTCGCGCTGCTCGGTCAGCGAAAGCGCGCGGTGCGCCACCGTTTGATATTTTGCGGCCGGTTTGGTGCCATATATTTTCAGGCCGATACCGTGTTTCTCGTTTATGATAAGCTGGCTTCTTATATCACTATTATTAAATTTATGCGCGCAATCGGCCAGTATACACACAGGAAACTGAAGCCCCTTTGACCCATGTATGGTCATCAGCCGTACGGCGTTTGAGCTGCCCTGCCTGCTTGTTATATTAAGCTCGCCGCGCTCCTCCTTTATGTGGTCGATATAGCGCAGAAAGGCAGCAAGATCGCCGCCGAACGCGGAATATTCAATGGCCGTTTTGCGCAGGCTTTTTATAGCAGCGGCGCATTCATCGTCCATACCGCATACAAGAATTGAAAGCCCTGATTCTGTTGAAATAATATCAATCAGCTCATCCAGAGGCATTGATGCCGCCGCCAAACCAAAGCTATGTAAATCCTTAAGAAAACGCGCTGTTTTCGGCCATTCAGCGCACAGCAGCAAGGCAGAATAAAAGCTTTGACCGCGTGGGATACCATCCTGCTTGCCGCGCAATCGCACAGCGGCGATATCGTCGCTTGTAAAACCGTACATTGGCGAGGTTAGCGCGGCGGCCAATGCCACATCGTCCAATGGATTGCTGGCCGCGCGCATAAGCGATAGCAGAATAACGGCCGCGCGGTTTTTAAACAGATTACTTTCGCTATCGTATGCGGCCGGTATGCCGGCTTCGTTCAGCGCGTTGTGTACATCGCCCAAAATGGCACGTGTGCCGGCCAAAACGGCAAAATCGCCCGGTCTCGCGGGCCGTCGTTCGCCGTTTTCATATATATTCAGTGTTTTTAGGCGCTCTATGATAAGCTCAGCGATATACTGTGGTTCCTGTAGTTTTGTGCTGTCTGCGCTTTGGCTGAGAGCGTACAAATCGTATGGTGGCTGCAATATTTTTAAAGCTTCTTTTTGCCGCGCTGCTTTGTCGGATGCACGTAGAAAATGCATCTCAACGGCCGGACCGTCGCATTCGTCGTACCTGGCCATGGGGGACAGGCGCTCCTCCGCGCCGTATTCAACGCCGCCCGCTTCTTCCGAACACAGGAGGGAAAACATATCATTTACAAATTCGCATATTTCTGGGCGGCTTCTGAAGTTGTTGCTCAGCAATACCGTTGAAGGTGCGGTGCTGCTGCCGTCGTATAGGTTACGCGTTCTTTTTTTGCGCAGGAAATTTTCGGGATTTGCTTGCCGAAAACGGTATATGCACTGTTTTACATCGCCCACGGCAAACAGCCGTACGCCCATGCCGGACAACGCCCAGAACAGCATGTCCTGAAGGTCGTTTACATCTTGGTATTCGTCAACGAGCACCATTTTGTAATTGGCGCCTATTTCCTCGCCCAGCGGCGTGAGCGCGTATTCGTTTTCTTTACGGTTTACCATAAGGCTGAGTGCCATGCGCTCTATATCGTTGAAGCTGTATCTGCGTTGTGCTGTTTTTTCGGCAAGCAGGTCGGATTCATATTGCATTATTAGCTCGAATAGCCCGTCTATAGTGAATTTCAAGTCTTTACTAAGCTTTTCCTGCAATTCGGTATCCAAAGAAATATCGGCCTTCCAGTCCTTCAAAATGCCGTTTATCAGTGTTCTTGTGCCATCGAGGTACATGTTAAATTCGGCATATTCGGGCTTGTTTTGCTTGGCTGGCAGTTTAGGCGGATTAGCACATAACGCTTTAAATTCGTTCAAATTGCGTTTTTCGGCGCAATCGGTGACACTGCGCGCAAAATCAAGGCAGGCTTTTATGGCCTGACCGAATTTTTTGGTCATTTTTTCATCGGGCAGGTTTTCTTGCAAAGTGGTGGCATAACCAACCAGCCGCACAAAACGTGACCTGTAATGCCCGAGGATTATGCCCGTCCATATGCTGCTATCCGTGGGCTGACCACATAGGCCAGACGACATTTCAAAAAAATCCTCATAAAAGGGCAGTGTCATTATCTTTTTGTGTAGGCTTTCCATTGTGCGGGTGAGTGTGTATATCCCGTTGTCGGGGTTTAAATAGTCTAGTAGCCGAAGAAATTTTTCGAGTTCCTCTCCGGTTTTTTCAAACTGTCTGTCTATAAGATTTTCAAGTACCGTGCGGCTGAGAGCGGCCAAGTCATCATCCCCCTGAACGGCGAAGGAGGATGGAATATTAAGCTCAGAAAAATGAGCCCTAACCAAATCGCCGCAAAAGGAATCTATGGTTGATATGGCTGCGCGGCCCAGCAATATCTGCTGGCGGCGCAGGGCAGCATTGCCCGGATGGGCGGCGATGGCCTTTTGTAGCTCGTTCCCGATACGGCGGCGCATTTCGTCGGCTGCCGCATGGGTAAAGGTTACTATAAGAAAGCGGTCTATGTCGATAACAGGTATGGAATTGCCGTTTATATCGGCGCCCGTAACATGCCGCATTACGCGCTCGGCTAAAACGGCCGTTTTGCCCGAGCCGGCCGCCGCAGATACTAGTATATCGCCTTTTGCCGAGATGGCGTCGCGCTGCTCTTTAGTCCATTCAGGCATTTTTGACCTCCTCTCCGGTCGCGGCCAGGGTTTGCTCGCGGCTGAGTGCGGGTATGCTTCGCGGCTCATCGCCGTGCCGGCAGATATCAAAGTAATCGCAATATTTGCAGGCCGGTGTGGAACAATCCAAAGGGTCGGGGTTTACGCGGCCGCCTTGGATATCACGGGCTATTTGCAGTATGTTGCGGCGCAATATGCGTTCTATGCGTTCAAAAGCTTCGGCCGGCACGGCACTTGAATTTCTTGTGCCGCCGCCCATGGGGATAAACCGACCGAATAGGCCATGCTCCATGGCTTCCAGCACATTAGGGTCGTCAAGCAGCAGCCCGTTTGGCCGCAGAGATTTTAGGGTGGCATCGTCGGTATTTGTATCAGTAGAATAGCTTGCGATTTCGCGTTTGGAGGGCTTGTATAATATTCCTGCGGGCTGCAGCGGCGCGCCGTAGCGTTCGTTGCCACCGTTTTTTACAGCGAAGAGATACACAAGCATTTGCATGTTAAGCGAATATAATATATCGGCAAGGGTAAAGCTTTTAGCTCCCGTTTTGTAGTCAACAACACGGAAAAATGTGCCGTCGTCATTGCGAAAGGTGTCCAGACGGTCTACCTTTCCGGTTATTTCCACGCGAACATGGCCGTCCTCAATTACTTCGGCCGGAATGTCGGCCTGTTCGCCGCCTACGCTTAGCTCTACGTCGGATGGCCGAAAATCGCTGTTTTCAAATTCGCACAGCAGGCACGAAATATCATAAAACACCATTTTGCCTATGCGGTCAAGTTCGGCCATAAAGCGCATAGATTTATCAGCCATGCCGCCCAAAAATTCGGCGGTATAGTCGTTAATGAGCGAGCGTACAATATTATGTAGCTCAGAGCTTGGCCGCGGCACAACACCATATTCCCTGAGAAAACGTTCAAGACAATAGTGAACCATCAGGCCTTGCTGCAGGCTGTCTATCCGGGCAGGCTTTTTTTTGTGCAGGCCTATCATGTAATTGCAGAAATATTTATATGCGCAGCCGGCATAGCTTTCCAGCCGCGACGCCGAGGTGTGAAGCGTTTTGTGCGAAAGCCGCGACGCCATGTCGGCTGAAAGATTTTCGCGGATATCGGCTGTGGCTTGCTGCTGCGCTACTATATTGCGGCCTATTTCGGTTTCCATGAGTAGGGCTTTCAGCGTGCCGCGCAGGGGCGAGCCGTCGCGGCATTGCCGCATATACAACTCGGCCGCGGGGTACAGCCCGGTTATCAGCGGCAGCTCGTCCCCGGCAAAATCAGAGGTAAAAGGCTTGTTTTCGAGGGCAGGGAAGAGCGACATTATACTCAGCGCCATGCTCGAAGGAAACAGCTCATCGTGGTTTGTGCTTTGGCGGGCATAGCTCACATAGAGCCTTTCCATGGGTGCGCATAGTGAGATGTAGCAGAGGAAATCCTCCTCGCAGGTGTCTTCAAATATGTCGTTTTTCAAATCGAGCCCGGTTTCCTTTAATCGGTCGCGGTCAAAGAAATTCAGCAGGCCGCCCGAGGCAGGTATGGCGGGAAAAATCCCGTCGTTGGCACCGGCCAGGAAGGCTACCTTTGGTGCGCTTACACGGATATGGTCGGCGCTGCCGAGCGATATTTCGTCCAGCCGTCCTGGTACGCTGCCCAGATCGCACAACCCGCAAACGCCCGCAAATAGCTCAGAAAATTCGCGCAAAGTCATGGCCATATCGCCGCACAGCGAAGCAAAACGGTCGAGTATACTTAACATCAGACCATAGCTTTCGCTTTCTATCTGCGCTTCCTCAAACCGTTCCATGGCGGTAAGCTCGGTACATAGCCGTTCAAGGCTTTTGCCGCCGCTGAGCGATTGTATGGCGCCAAATAGTCCCTCGGCCAGCCCGCGACCTGTCTGCTCGGCTCTTTTTAGCTTGTTCAGTGCGGCGACAAGTCCGCGCCGCACCGCATTTATGCGCTCTAATTGTTCTGGCACGGCGGGGTCCTCTGTTTCGGCAAAGCCAGCGGGATTTTTATCGAAATCCTTTAGCCAGTCTTCGCTACGCACACGCCACACATAGCAGTACATTTCAAGGGCGGCTAGATCCTGTTCGGGGTAGGGCAGCAGCCCTGATTTTATCAGGGCGAGCATATTGTCCGCGCTGCCCGAAGCGGCCGCCTCACATAGCGTGCGGCATAGCCTTATCAGCGGCCGACCGTCAGCACTTTTGCGATTGTCCAGATGAAATGGAATGTCGTATTTTTTCAAGGCGCCGATCAGACCTTCGCTGAAATAATCGGATGTTCGCGCGATAATAGCGATGTCGCGGTAGCGGCATTGCCCGTCTATCACCAGCCGGCGAATATTACTCGCTATAACATCGGCTTCTTCGGCCGGATCGGCTGCGCATATGAGGTTTACGCCGTCGTCCGATTGGCTGCATGGTTCGGCCGTATTGCCAAAGCCCTGCTCCAGTGCGCGCAGCATTTCGCTGCCAGCGCGGCGGTTTTGTTCATTTGCCCATATTTCTTCTGTTTCTATGCCGTGCCGTTCGGCGATTCGTTTTACGCTGTTTACAGTTTTACGCACATTTGCGAAAAGCTCACGCTCGCCGTCCGTAGTAAAGGCAAAGGTGCATTCAAGGCTGTCGGCTATCACATGCTCGAGTATTTTTATTTGTCCAGCCGTGAAGCCTTTGAACGAATCCACAAAAACCGTTTTTCCCTCGAAAAAGTGGCATTCACCAAGCTTGTTCGCCAGCAAAGCATTGTCGTCCGTTGGGTCGCTGCCAATCCCGGCCGATTGTAATAGTCCGTCGTAGGCGCTGTATATCAGGCACAAATCTTTTATTTTCAGCTGCAAAACCCCGGCTGGCAAGCGGTCGGCCGCAGATGATAAATCAGCGGGCAAGGTGAGATTTTGCTTAAGCTCAGTTATCAATTGGAGTATGTCTCCAGCAAAGCCGGTGTTGTCAGCCGATTTGTTATATCTTTTTAAATCCTGTCGGCAGGCAGCAAGGGCGCGCCGAAGCATTAGATACCGCCCGCACTGGTCCAGCCGGCCGGCTGCTATGCCGCCGTGCTCCTTATATACGCGGTCACCCAGCCTCGTAAAGGAGGTCACTTCTATGCTTTCCGCGGCGGCAAACCCGAAAGAACGAATGATATTCCGTTCTACCGTGGCAGAATGCTGCTCGGGCACAAGTATGATAATGTCCTTGCGGCCGGCCTCGGCCAGCTCTGTTATAATACTATTCATTTCATAGGTCTTGCCAAAACCGGCACGGCCCAAAATCAGTTTCAACATCCTATCGCTTCCTTTGTAATATATTATAGCATAAATCTGCGCATAAATAAAGTTGTGAAACATACAAAAAAACAGTTGACAAAGCACGCATAGAAAGCTATAATATACGATACATGCGGAATTTTTTGGCCTGTATGGAGGCTATATGGTTATTAATCTTAAAAATTTGTTTTTCACCGACGGTGCGTCTGTTGAACTTGATCAGGCATTGGATTTCTCTGATGTTGGGTATAATTCGGGATATCCTTTTACCGAGCAGGTTTCGGTTTCGGGAAAGATATTCAACCGCAGCGGTATAGTTCGTATAAACGCGGCGGCAGGATATTCCTTTTCGGCTCCGTGTGACCGCTGCGGCGAACCGGCCGAGCTGAATTGTGAATGTCCCATAGACCATGTGCTGGTTTTTGAGCAAAATACCGATAGCGACGATTTTCTTTTGGTTCCTGATATGCAGCTTGATTTGCACGATCTCGTGCTTTCTGATGTGCTGCTCAGTCTGCCCTTCAAGCATTTGTGCCGCGAAGACTGCAGGGGAGTATGCTCCGACTGCGGATGCAACCGGAATATTGAGGACTGTGAATGCTTCCCTGAAGAGGAAGACGATGATTAATTAAAGCGCACAGCTTTTGTTATACACCTTATTTAAAGGAGGTGCCATAATGGCAATAGCACCAAAACGTAGAATTTCGAGAACGCGCAGAGACAAAAAACGCGCCTCGCTCTGGAAGCTTACCGCGCCGGAGCTTGTTCTCTGCCCCAACTGCAAGCAGTACAAACGCCCTCATAGGGTTTGTGTTTCTTGCGGCGTTTACAACGGCAGAGAGGTTATTAAGGTAGAAGCATAATTCACGGTTGGTTTTAGCCGGGGTTTTATTGGCAGTTACGCCGTCCCGGCTGAAAAAAGTGGCTGTAACAAAGTCGGACGCCCTTTGTGGCCCTGTTAGGGTCGCATTGTGACGATAGCCGCTTTTGTTGCGGTTATTTTTTTGTTTTCGTGTCTGGTTTCAAACATGTTTGGGAGGTTTTTGTCATGCCGGTTACGGTTCATAGCGTAGAACCGCGTTCGCCCGCTGGGCGGGCGGGCTTTTTGGCCGGCGATGTCATCAAAAGTATAAATGGCAAGCCTTGCAATGATGTGCTCGATTATGAATATTACATAAGCTCCGGTCGCTGTACGATAGATGTGAGGCGTGCCGGGGCAGGTCTGCACATAGAGGTGCCAAAAGGCGTGGGCGCCGGGTTTGGGCTTGAGTTTGACAGCTGGCTGATGAGCGAGCAGCGTCGCTGTCGCAATAATTGTGTATTTTGTTTTATTGACCAGCTTCCCCCTGGTCTGCGTGATACCCTGTATTTCAAGGATGATGATGAACGGCTGGGCTTTCTTTATGGCAATTACATCACCCTGACCAATCTCGGTGAACGCGAGGTTGACCGTATCATTGAAATGAAGCTGTCACCTGTTAACATTTCGGTGCACACTTTTAATTCCGAGCTGCGCTGCCGCATGATGGGGAACCGTCATGCCGGCGAGGCGCTGGACATAATATGGCGGCTGGACGGTGCGGGTATAGACATAAACTTACAGATGGTGCTTGTGCCCGGCTATAACGACGGGGATGAGCTCGAATACAGCTTGAAAC
>JGI994J12354_10000267_pt1 | contig 51407 bp, 49 predicted proteins | sample IntmicLarv3ML3BL_FD_12354 | JGI IMG/M metagenome (IMG submission 12354) | reverse complement strand
GCCCCCCGCCGCGCCCGCGCCGTGGCAAAGGCAACGGGCATCCCCCGCGCCTGACAGGCGCGAAGGGTTTGCGCGGTGTATGGGGAGATTCCCTTTTGGTCGGTGAGGAGCGTGCCGTCGAGGTCGGTGATGATGAGTTTTGTCATGTGTTTCCTCCGCCTTTTGCCAAATCCGCCGCAATCATCGCCGCGATTTCCTCGGTGCCTTGCGCTTGGCCGATGATGGTCTCCGGCAGACCGTCAATGCGGTCGTCCTCGCAGCTGCGGAACCAGCCCCGCATTTGCGTTTCACCGAATTCGTGGCTGTTCGGCTTCTGTGCGTGCCGCCGCAGCGTCTCCGCAAAGGGGATGTCAAAATAGTAGGAATAAAGCTGGCCGGGGAACCATTCCGGGATTTGCCGAAACAGCGCGCCGTAAGCATCCGCGCGCAGAATGCCCTCCAGAATCGTGACTGCGCAGTTCTGACTGCCGAAGCGCAGCAGCTGCCCGATTAAATCCACAGAAAGCGCATCCTGCCCGCCATAAACATACAGCATCTGAATGCGCACCATATCGCGCGAAACCAACAGTGTCCCGCGCCCCAGCTTTTCTTGCAGGCACTTCGCCGCCGTAGATTTTCCGCTGCCGGAGTTTCCGCGCAGGATGACGAGTTGTGGCATGAGGGTGCCTCCTTTCGGGTGAAATAAGCTTCTTTTACACATTTTTGCAGGTTTTTTCACGCTGGTTTACACGTTTTTGCAGATAAATTTTCTGATTTTTACACGTTTTTGCAATTTTTCAAGAAATTTTCGACACGGTTTGGCTCACCACTACCGACCGTAATTGCCATCTTCATGTCATAGCTATCCGCTCGAACCTTTGCAGCGCCCACAAAAAATGGAAGGTCAACACGCCTTTTAGCCGTCTGTTTACGCCTTCCCAAACCGCCGCATCGCCCCAGCGCCAGCTGGGTGCCCAGCTGCCGTCCGCTCCCTGCGCCGCAAGCAAAAAGGCAAAATTCTTCTGCACCGCGTCCCGATACAGTGGATAATACGGATGGCTCGGCGAATCAATCCAGTGGCAGAGCTTGTACGCATTTTCGGTTCCCCAGTCTTCGTCGAGCAGCGAAATCAGCCGCCCATCACCCATCAAGGTTTGCAGCAGACCGCGTTTCAATCCCTCGTCCGCCAGTGCATTCACGAAATAGACATCGGACATCATCGCGTATTGGTCAAACGCGGTGCCAGAATATATTTTTTCGATTGCCGTGTGCATGGCGGTATCCAGCACCGGCTGCGGGGCGCTTGCGTGGTGTTTCGCCAGCATCCCCGCCAAAGCAGAGTTTGTGTTCGGATTGTAATGCGCAATCAGCTCAGCGCGGTTCTTGGGTACAAAGGGAGCGCTTTCTTCATGCGTCCACCACGGCGCGTGCGGATAATCGTTCACAGCGGGGACGGTGAGATTATCCCACTCGCCGGAAATCGGATTGTAATTTTCGGCGAGATAAGCAAGCAGTTTTTGTATCATCGGATGCGCGGCGGGAATCTCCGCCAGCGCAAAAATATAGCGACAGGCGCTTTCTGTATGCTTCAGGCAGGAGATGGGGCAGGCCATGTCATAGTCCAGCGTCCCGAAGCCGCCGTCCTCATTTTGATAGGACGACAAAATCTCCACGACCGCCCCCAAGGGCTTGCCTTCAAAAAAATGCTCAAACATCGCACGGTCGATGTCCTGCGCTTGGGTTTTCAGAAAATGCCTTGCGGCTTGGAATGCGGTGGTGCTTAGCGTTTCCATTTGTATCCTCCCATCATTCATCGTCTGTGCCGCCGTCCGGCAATAATTCCTTATACTCCCGCAGCTTTTCTTCCAACAGCTTTTTGTCAATGAGCTGCAAGGAATACGCCGAAACAAGGGTGGGCGAAAGATTGCGGCTCATCGCGTATTCCACAACGGCTTCCTCCTTGCCTGCGCACAGAATCACGCCGATGCTGGGGTTTTCGTTTTCTTTGCGGTAATCGCGGTCGAGCGCTTCCAAATAGAAATTCATTTTGCCGAGATATTCGGGCTTGAAGCTGTTGATTTTCAGCTCGAACGCCACCAAGCACGACAGCCCGCGATGATAAAAAAGCAAATCGATAAAATAATCGCTATTGCCGACCTGAACCTTGAATTCCTCCCCAACAAAGGTGAAATCCCGCCCAATTTCCAAAATGAAATTTTTCAAATTGTGGATAACGGATTTCTGGAAATCCTTCTCCGAATATTTTTCCGGCAAATCCAAAAAGTCCAAAACATAGGTGTCCAAAAACTGCGCAGAGATTTCCTTGTGAATAGGAACGGGCGCAAGCTTTTGCGTGGAAAGCATATACCGTTCAAAGTAGGCACTGTCCAGCTGACGCTGCAATTCGCGCTTGCTGTATCGCTCTTTCAGGCAAAGTGCGATATAAAATTCTTTCTCAGCTATGCTCTTTGTTCCTGCCAAGATGAGCAGGTGATTTGTCCAACTGATTTGTGTCACCAGTGGTGACACAAATTCATTTTCCTTGTAAGTCTCGTAAAATTGCCGCATGCGGTACAAACCGCGCCGTGCAAAGCCCTTTAAATCCGGGGCGTTTTCTTTCAGGTATTTTGCGGTCTCATCAATAAACGAATCGCCCCATGCAGTTTTTGCGCATTCTTCGCTCAAATATGCGCCGACATTTCAAATATAGCTGAATCAGCTCGGCGTTCACGCTTTTGAGCGCGTTTTGCCGCGCCTGCTCCACCAAGCCTAAAATATTGTTGATGTGCGGAATTATCTCGTTGCTCATCTGCTATTCCTCCCGTCGTTCGTCAAAAGCACACAACTCTCCACATGCCCCGTCCTTGGGAACAAATCCACCGGCGTGACCTTCTCCGCCTTGCAGCCCTTTTCTTGCAGTATGGCGCAATCCCGGGCGAGGGTAGCGGGGTCGCAGGAGACGTAAACGATGCGCTCCGGCTGCATCTGCGCCATGATGTCGAGCAGCTCGGCCGAGCAGCCCTTGCGCGGGGGGTCGATGAGGATGACGCGGGGCTGAATGCCGCGTTCCGCTAGAGCTTTGGCGGCCTCGGCAGCGTCCGCGCAGAGGAATTCGGCGTTTTCGATGCCGTTGGCGCGGGCGTTCTCCGTGGCATCTGCAATGGCCTGCGGGACGTTATCCGCGCCGATGACCGTCTCAAAGTGCGCCGCCATGGAAAGCCCGATGGTGCCCGTGCCGCAGTACAAATCCAGCAGGGTTCCGCCGCCGTCTCCCGCGTACTGCGCCGCCGTTTCATACAGCCGCTGCGCCTGCGCGCAGTTGACCTGATAGAACGAATGCGGCGAGAGACGGAATGAAAGCCCGCAAAGCTCGTCCGTTACGGAATCCGCGCCCCAAAGCGTCTCGCAGCGTTCGCCCAGAATGACGTTGGTATCCGCACGGTTGACGTTCAACAGCACGCCGCTGACGGCGGGCAGCTCCCTGCGCAGGGCGCGCACCAGCTCCGCCGTGTGCGGGAGGGTATCCGCGTTCGCCGCAAGGCAGACCATGATTTCACCGCTTTTTTCCGCCTTGCGCAGGTACAGATGCCGCAGCGTACCGCTGTGCGATGCTTCGTCGTAAACAGAAAGACCGTAGGTCTCCGCCCACAGGCAGACGATGTCCGCAATGCGCGCGAACTTGGCGGGCTGCAGCAGACAGTCCGCGCAGGGAACGACACGGTGGCTATGTGCGGCGTAAAAACCCAGACGGATGCCCTGCGGCGTTTGCACAAAGGGATACTGCGCCTTGTTGCGGCAGCGCTGTGTCTGCGGCGCGGCGAGAATTGGCTCCGGCATAAGGTCGATGCCGCCGATGCGCAAAAAGGCATCGCGCACGGCGTTGTATTTGATTTGGGTTTCTGCCGCGTAATCCAGATGGCGGAACACGCAGCCGCCGCACTGCGGATAGGCCGCGCAGTCGTTTTCGATGCGGTCGGGCGAGGGCGTTAAGACCTCCAACAGCTTGGCGACGGCATAGCGCGGCTTGGCCTTGATGACCGCTGCGCGCAGGACATCCCTGGGCGCGGCGGCGGGCACAAACACCGCCATTTCACCCACGCGCCCCACACCGCTGCCCTGCGCCGTCACGCTGTCTATGGTCACTTCAATGATGTCGTTTTTCTTCACAATTCACAGTCCCTTCTTTTTCAGCCCTTTGAGTATATCCTGCCGGGGCAGGGGCTGTCAATGTTTCACGGAAATTTGTGGAAATATATGAACTTTTTCTGTTTGACTTTCCGTCCAAAAGCGGATACAATAGGGAAAAGACCGCACTACAACATTCGGGAGGATGGTTCCATTATGAAAAAAAGAAAACTCATGGTTCGCGTGGTTGCGATTGTGCTTGCGCTGCTGATTGTCGGAAGCGCGCTCGCGGTTGCCCTGTCGGCGCTGGCCGCGCCGACGGATATGCCGTTCATTGACACCGGAGACCGCTCCGAAAATCCCCTGCGCATGCCCCTCATCATCGGCGGCGCGGCGCTGTTTTTGATTCTGCTGTGCTTGATTTTGCCAAAACTTCTGAAAAAGAAATAAGCAAGATTGAACGCGTTTCCGGTGAAGTTTGTTCGCCGGGGACGCGTTTTTTCGTATCTTTTCCCGCTCTGCCGCATACGCATATAATACGAATCATCAGATAAAAAAGGAACGGAATGAGAATATGCGTTATCTGCCGGAAGGATTTTTACTTTCCAGTGAGGAAAACCAAGCGGCGCTTTCCGCCCCCGCGCGCCTCAAGGCGGCGTTTTATGGCGGCCGTCTGCTGGAGGGCAGGGCGCTGCTGTGCGACAGTATGCACAATCTGCACGTGGATTTGGGCTGCATGCGCGGCATGATTCCGCGCGAAGAGGGCGCGCTGGGCATTTCGGACGGCACCGTGCGGGACATTGCGCTGATTTCCCGCGTGAACAAGCCTGTGGTCTTTCGCGTCCTTGGCTTTCATACGGATGCCAAGGGCGAGCCGATTGCCCTGCTCAGCCGCAAGCAGGTGCAGCAGGCCTGCCGCGAGGAATATCTGGCGCATTTGCAGCCGGGGGACATCATCGACGCTGTAGTGACACACCTGGAGGGCTTCGGTGCGTTCTGCGACATCGGTGCGGGTCTGAACGCCCTGCTGCCGGTGGACTGCATCTGCGTTTCCCGCATACCGCACCCGCGTGCGCGGTTCTCCCCCGGCCAGCGCATCAAGGCGGTGGTGCGCGCCATTGACGAGCGCGGGCGCATCACCCTCTCCCACAAGGAGCTGCTGGGCACCTGGGAAGAGAACAGCGCCGCCGTGCAGGTGGGCGAAACGGTCTCCGGCATCGTGCGCTCGGTGGAGAGCTACGGCATTTTTGTGGAGCTGAAGCCGAACCTTGCGGGGCTTGCGGAATATACCTGGGGCGTGGATCCCGGTGCGCACGCGAGCGTTTACGTCAAAAACATTCTCCCGGAGCGCATGAAAATCAAGCTGATTCTCGTGGATGCCTTCCGCGCAGACTACCCACCCGAGCCCATGACCTACTACATTGAAAGCGGCCGCCTAAACCGCTGGGTCTACTCTCCGCCGGGGAGCGAGAAGGTAATTGACAGCCGGTTTGAGTAGGGCGCGTGATTTTTTTCGAACAAAGAGCCTGCCGATTTTTACCGCTTGGGTATCCTGAAAAATCAGTCCTGACTCCTCATAAAGCAAATAGGTATTGCGGCGTAAGCCGGAGATAGAAGCGACATGCTTGCCGGACTCGTAATGACAAAACACGTCATGCCCATCCAACAAATTCAAAACAGATAAATCATGAAGGCCAACGAGGTTCTCATCCGCATGGATAGCCGGTTCGATGGTCTTTCCGCATACGATGGCTCCGGCAGAGCCGCCATAGAGAACCCCGCCCGAGGCAAGATATTGAGATAATTTCATTAAATTTGTCTTCATAAAGTTTATCTATCTTAGCTCGTGCATATGCCCCGCTATTGATTCGTGGCGTATTGCTTGGTTGCCTGCGATAATTTCTCGGTTCTCCTTTTTTCGTTTCGCCCCTCGTGTATAGTCGGCTCACGTTCTATGCCCTGCTCTTTTAGTGTGCGGTGGTCGATACGCTCATCAAGCCCTTTTTCCTGTAATTTTTCATTGAAAACTATCGCCCAATTCTCACGCCATGTTTCAAGGTGTTCGGATTTGTTCCACTCACGATTTTTACCGCCGAAGCCCGAACTGCTGATTTCCCGTGTTGTCAACATAATATGTGCGTGCGGGTTGCCGTCCCCCTTGTCGTGAACCGCAAAATCGGTACACATGCCCGCCGATACAAAATTTTCTTGGATATAATCTCGGACAAGCTGTATTTGCTCCTGCCTGTCAAGCTCAAACGGAAGTGCAATATCCATTTCCCGTGCCGTTTGTGCATCCTTGCGTTTTTCTGCTTTCTCCACGGCGTTCCATAAAACCGCACGGTTGCCGTGTGAAACGTGCAAGTGCGTATTTTATGGTTTTGGAGCGCAGCGACAAAACAAGGGCACAGCCCGCCAGATCTCCGCAGGAGCGCACACGTTACGAAGCAATGTATAAGTGCGCCCTTCGGGATCCTTCGGGATTTTTGCACCCCCGCCAGATTGTGGCACGAGGGAAAAGTTGACGGCGGTTTCAGCAGGGCAGACGCTCGGCAAAAAGAAGTGCAAAAATCAACGCCCGCCGTAGCACAATCTACGCCGAATACGCATACAATAAAAATAAGCGTCAGCAGAGGGGCGGGCAACGGCGAAAGGGGAGCAAATCCAAATGACCGAAAATGAAGAAAAACGCTTACAGGCTTTGCGGGAAAAAATGTCGCAGTTAAAAGCACGAGAGCAAGCTATATTGAACCGTGACAAAGAACGCTAACGCAAAGAAAGAACGCACCGCCTTATTCATACCCGTGAGGTCGACGGTTCGATCCCGTCCCTAGTTGCCATATATGATTTAATATTTAGAGGAAATAGTGGCAAGCCCTTGATTTCAAAAGGCTTGTCGCTTTTTTTGTTTTTCTGTAACGATAGCTCGAATAACGAAAAACAATGGAAATGGAGCAAGCGGTTTTTTATAGCCGTATGGGGTAACCGTTTGCTCCATTTTGGCATTTTCTTCAGCCTTCCAGAAGCGGTTGAGCACAAAGCTCACCAGATGGCCGAAAACGGCGGAGCCCAGAAACGCCCAGAATTCCGTTGTTTTCTCAAAGTGAAACACAAAAAAGTCAAAGCGCGGCGATGCCGTACCACGAAAAAGCACAAACGCCATGAGATAATAGGAGTTAAGCTCCGCAAGGGAGCCGAACGAGCCCATGACATGAATTTGATGAACTTCCAAAGCTCCGGCCGCTTTTCGGTGAAGCCGTCTGCTTTCTTTGCCATGACAATCCCTCCCGGTTTGCGTATTATCCCAAGAGCTCTTTCAGCAGCTTCGTGACCTCCTGCGCCGGGGCTTGGCCGCGCAGGGCTTTCATGCTTTGGCCGATGAGATATTGGAAGGCCTGCTCCTTGCCGCCCTTGTATTCATTCACGGATTTCTCGTTTTCGGCGATGACCTGCTCGATGGTGCTGCGAATGGCAGAGCTGTCGCTCACAAGACCCAGATGGTTCTCCTGCACATAGCGCGCCGGGTCCACATTCTCGGCAAAGATGGCGGCAAAAACCTTTTTGGCGGTGCCGCGGTTGATTTTGCCGTCCTTGACCATCACAATCAGCTTTCCGAGCGAATCCGGCGCGAAATCAACCTCCTCCGGGCGGGTGCCGCTGTCGTTGCAGAGCTTGAACAAATCCACCATAATCCAGTTGGCTGCGTCCTTGGGGCTGCCGCAGATTTCGGCGCTGCGCTCAAACAGGCGCGTGAGCGCGATGGAGCCGGTGAGGATGTTGGTGTCGTATTCCGGCAGGCCGAATTCGCGCTGATAGCGCGCACGCTTGGTATCCGGCAGCTCCGGCAGATTTTGACGTACCTCGTCAATCCATTCGTCACTGATTTCCACGGGCATGAGGTCGGGGTTGGGGAAGTAGCGATAGTCCGTGGCGTTTTCTTTCTCGCGCATGGAGAAGGTTTCGCCCTTCTCGTCGTCCCAGCGGCGCGTTTGCTGCACGAGCGTTTCGCAGCCGGTTTCCAGCGCGTCAATGTGGCGCTGCGTTTCAAAGGCGATGCAGCGGGTGATGGCCTTCAGGGAGTTCATGTTCTTCATCTCGGCGCGCACGCCCAGCTTATCCGAGCCCTTTTCGCGCACGGAGAGGTTCACGTCGCAGCGCATGGAGCCCTCCTGCATCTTGCAGTCCGACACGCCTGCGTAGCTGAGCATATCGCGCAGCGTTTCGAGATACGCCACAACCTCCTCGGCGGAGCGGAAATCGGGGTTGCTCACAATCTCCGTCAGCGGGACGCTTGCGCGGTTGTAGTCCACCAGCGAGGTATCCGTGCGGAAGTCGTGCACGAGCTTGCCCGCATCCTCCTCAATGTGAATCTGCTTGAGGGTGATACGCTTTTTGCCGGCGGAGGTTTCAATATCCACAAAACCGTTTTTGCAGATGGGGGCGAACCACTGGGTGATTTGGTAGCCGGTGGAAAGGTCGGGGTAAAAGTAATTCTTCTTGTCAAAGGTCATGCAGCGCGTGATTTCACTGTTCGTGACCAGCGCGGCGGCAATGCCGAGGGAAACGGCCTGCTTGTTGGTGACGGGCAGCATACCCGGCATCCCTGCGCAGGCGGGGCAGACGTTTTCGTTGGCCTCCGCGCCGAATTTGGCGGAGCAGCCGCAAAACAGCTTGCTCTGCGTTGCCAGCTCCACATGAACCTCCAGACCGATGACGACTTCATAATCCTTCATTCTGACCATCCTTTCGCGAGCGTATACAGCGCATTTTCATTCCCGGCGGCGGCGTAGAACAGCAGCCCGTTTGCCGCAAGGCAGGGCAGACCCGCCAAGGCGGACGGCGCAGCCAATGCGCTCTGCTCATAGGGCGAAGCGGCGCAGGACGCGGGCAGTACCAGAATGTCATAGCCCGCAAAATCCAGCGAATCCCGAATCCTGCGGCGCAGCCTCATCGCCTTTTCATACAGCGGTGTGTATTGCTCCTGCGAGAGGACGTAAGCGCCCATGATTGCGGCGAGCTTGGTGGTTTTGCCGAAGCCCTCGGTGCGGCTGTTGACATAAAGCTCGTTCAGGCCGTTGTAATTCTCGCTGCGGTGGCCGAACTTGATGCCGTCGTAGCGGTTGATGTTGTTGGAAAGCTCAGCGGCGGAAAGAATGTATTGCACCGGCGCGCAGCAATCCGTATAAGGCAACTCGATTTCATTGCAAACGAGTGGCTTTAGCGAAGCCTTTTGCGCGTCGCTTGCGGCTTCCCAGAAGTTTTTCGGTGCGGCAAGGGTCGGCGCGGCGGTTTCGGTATAGCTATACGCCTCCTGCGGCAGACTCGTGCCGTCCCGAGAATCGTGCCCTGCGATGACGGCCAGCAGGCGGAAGCAGTCCGCCGCCGTTTTGGCGAGCACACCGATTTGATCCATGGAGCAGACGCTCGGAATCAGGCCGCAGCGGGAGACCGTGCCGTAGCTCGGATGCAGATAAACCATTCCGTTTTCCGCCGCCGCACGGCGGACTTTTCCGGAAAGGTCGTTGCACAGCACCGCGCAGCAACTGCCGCTTAAAACGGCCTGCACGGCGGCGCAGGGCGCATCGTCCTTGTCCGTGCTGCCTAGGGAAAATTCGTCCATCGCGGTGACACCCGCAAGGGTAAGCCCTGCGGATTGCAGCTTCTCCACAACCGCTGCGTCAAAGGGCGCGGTGAAGCCGTCCAGCATTTTGGAGCCCGCCTGCGCGCGGCTGCCCTTGCTGAAAATGCACTCCTGTATGGCAACGGCATCTGCGGCAGGACTTAGGGTGGCAAGAAAAGTTTCCATCGTCGTTTCCTCCTCTAAAATTCGGCGTTTTTGGTGGTCCGCGGGAAGGGGATGACATCCCGAATGTTGGCAACGCCGGTCAAATACATAATCAGGCGCTCAAAGCCCAGGCCGAAGCCCGCGTGCTTTGTGCCGCCGTAACGGCGCAGGTCCAGATACCACCAATAGTCCTCCTCACTCAAATCCAGCTCCGCCATGCGGCTTTGCAGGACATCCAGGCGCTCCTCGCGCTGGCTGCCGCCGATGATTTCGCCCACGCCCGGCACCAGCAAATCCATGGCGGCCACGGTTTTGCCATCGTCGTTCAGGCGCATATAAAAGGACTTGATTTCCTTGGGATAATCCGTGACGAACACGGGCTTTTGGTAGATGACCTCCGTCAAAAAGCGCTCATGCTCGGTCTGCAAATCCGCGCCCCAAAACACGGGATACTCGAACTTATCCTTATGCTGCTCCAGAATTTCAACGGCCTCGGTGTAGCTGATATGCGCAAACTCCGCCTGCACCAGCGCGTTCAGACGCTCCAGCAGCTCCTTGTCGTAAAACGCGTTGAAAAACGCCATCTCCTGCGGGCAGTTTTCCAGCACATAGGCAATGACATATTGCAGCATATCCCGCGCGAGGTTCCTGTCGTCCGTCAAATCGGCAAAGGCAATTTCCGGCTCAATCATCCAGAATTCGGCGGCGTGGCGCGCGGTGAAGGAGTTCTCGGCGCGGAAGGTCGGTCCGAAGGTATAGATATTGCCGAAGGCCATGGCCATGCACTCGCCCTCCAGCTGGCCGGAGACGGTCAAAGAGGTGTGCTTGCCGAAGAAGTCCTGCGTGTAGTCCACCGCGCCGTCCTCGGTGCGGGCGAGGTTCTGCGGGTCAAAGGCGGTGACGGTGAACATATCGCCCGCGCCCTCGCAGTCGCTGCCGGTGATAATCGGCGTATGCGCCCAGACAAAGCCGCGCTCGTTGAAAAAGCGGTGGATGGCAAAGGCGGCGGCGGAGCGCACGCGGAACACGGCGCTGAAGGTATTGGAACGCGGGCGCAGATGTGCAATGCTGCGCAGATACTCCAACGAATGCTTTTTCTTTTGCAGCGGGTAATCCGGCGCGGATTCGCCCTCCACGGCGATGCTTTCGGCGTGGATTTCAAAGGGTTGCTTGGCTTCCGGTGTGCAGACAAGTTGCCCGGTCACGCGCACCGCCGCACCGACGTTGAGCTTGACGATTTCTGCAAAATTTTCGAGCTTCTCAGCCTCCATCACCACTTGCACACCCTTGAAGCAGGAGCCGTCGTTCAGCTCCAGAAAGCCGATGGCCTTGGAGTCCCGCAGGGTGCGCACCCAGCCGCAAACGTGAATTTCGCCTGCGTACTTCCCGGCATCCGCATATAGCTCCGCGATGTAGGTTCTCTGCATGTCCTCGCGTCCTTTCACAATAATGTAATGTTGTGCGCTTCGCAGTAGCGCAGATTGTCCTGCGGCCAGATGGAGCTTTGCACCTCGCCGATGTGTGCCTTTTGCAAAAACAGCATACAAAGGCGGGATTGCCCGATGCCGCCGCCAATGGACTGCGGCAGCTTGCCGCCCAGCACGCCTTGGTGGAAGGGCAGCGCGGCGCGTTCCTCACAGCCGCGCACAGCCAGCTGGCGGCGCAGCGCCTCGGCGTTGACCCGGATGCCCATGGAGGAAAGCTCCACCGCCCGGTCAATCAGCGGATAGTATACCAGAATGTCGCCGTTCAGTGCCCAGTCGTCATAATCGGGCGCGCGCCCGTCGTGAATTTCGCCGGATTGCAGCGCACCGCCGATTTGCATCAGAAATACCGCGCCGCATTCCTTGGCGATGGCATTCTCGCGCTCCTTGGCCGTGTAAGCCGGCCAGCGATCCTCCAGCTCTTGCGTGGTGACAAAGGCAATTTCCGGCGGCAAGAAAGGGTTGATGGCGGGGTAATGGTCGGTTACCATGTCTTCCAGCTCCCGCAGGACGCTGTAAATGTCACGGACAATTGCCTGTAAGGTCTCGGCGTTTCGGTCGGTCTCGGGCAGGACGCGCTCCCAATCCCACTGATCCACATAGATGGAGTGTAGATTGTCGGTCTCCTCGTCCCGCCGAATGGCGTTCATGTCGGTATACAGCCCCTCCCCTGCCGGGAAGCCGTGGCTTTGCAGCGCAAGGCGCTTCCACTTCGCAAGGGAATGCACGATTTCACACTGTGTGCCGTCCTCCAGCGTGTCAAAGCTCACGGGGCGCTCCACGCCGTTCAGATTGTCGTTCAGACCGGAATCCGCGCGCACAAACAGGGGCGCGGAAACACGCGTGAGCCGCAGCTTTTTCGCCAATGCCGTTTCAAAAAAATCCTTGATTCGTTTGACCGCTGCTTCCGTTTCAATGAGACCCAGGGGGGAAGCATAGCCCTCCAGCGCAATCATGTCCTTCACAAAAAATCCTCACTTTCATATATTCGTTTTAGTCGATGGTTTTCGGCACCTGAAAATAGCCGTCCAGCTGCTCCGGCGCACCGGCGAGCAGCTCCTCGCGGGTGAAGTTTTTCACGGCAATGTCCTCCCGCAGAACGTTTTTCATCTCCAACACATTCACCAGCGGCGCGGTATCTGCGCAATTCACGGCAGACAACGCCGTAAAGCTTTCTTCCAGCAGGGCGGCTTGCCCCTGCGCCCAAACGCGCTCGTCCTCCGGCAAATTCAGCTTTGCCATGGCCTCGTAATCCCGAATGTTTTCCATTGCTGTGACCTCCTTTAAGTTTTGTCGCGCACACGAATATGCACCTCACGCAGCTGCTGCTCGGTGACACCGCCGGGCGCACCCAAAAGCAAATCCTGTGCGTTGCTGTTCATGGGGAAGGCAACGACCTCGCGGATGCTGTCCTGCTCCGCGAGCAGCATGACCATTCTATCCAAGCCCGGTGCCATGCCCGCGTGGGGCGGCGCGCCGTAATGGAAGGCGTTATACAGGGCGGAGAACTTGCTCTCGATGTCCTCCTTGGTATAGCCCGCGATTTCAAAGGCCTTTTGCATCACGTCCGGGCGGTGGTTGCGCACCGCGCCGGAGGAAAGCTCCACGCCGTTGCAGACGATGTCATACTGCCAGGCGAGAATATCCAGCGGATTCTGATTCTCCAGCGCGTCCATTTCACCCTGCGGCATGGAGAAGGGGTTGTGCGTGAACTCTATTTTGCCGCTCTCCTCACCGATGCCGTACATCGGGAAATCCACGATGAAGCACATTTCGAAGCGGGAGGTGTCAATCAGGTCAAGGCGCGTGCCCAGCTCCGTGCGGATTTGCCCGGCGAGCTTATCCACAAGCTTTGCAACATCCGAAATGAAGAACAGCGTGTCGTTCTCCTTGAGATTCAGCATGGCAACCAGCGCCGCCTGCTTTTCCTCCGAGAGGAATTTGACGATGGGTCCCTTGAGCGCCATGCCCTCCAACACGGAGATATAGCCCAGACCCTTCATGCCGATATCCGTGGCGAAGGTCAGCATCTTTTCAAAGAAAGATTTGGATTGGCTTGCGCAGCCGGGGGCGACGATGCCGCGCACGGGCTTATTCTTGAAGGGGGCAAAATCCACCTCGGCGAAGAATGCGCTCAAATCGGCAATCAACAGCGGATTGCGCAGGTCGGGCTTATCCGTGCCGTAGCGCAGCATGCTCTCCGCATAGGGAATGCGGCGGAAGGGCGCGGGCGAGACGGTTTTATCGGAGAATTTGGTGAAGGCATCATACAAAACGGCTTCCGCCACGGCAAACACGTCCTCTTGCGTGGCGAAGGACATCTCGAAATCCAGCTGATAGAATTCGCCCGGCGAACGGTCGGCGCGGGCATCCTCATCGCGGAAGCAGGGGGCGATTTGGAAATATTTGTCAAAGCCAGAGACCATCAGCAGCTGCTTGAACTGCTGCGGGGCCTGCGGCAGGGCGTAAAACAGCCCGTGATGTTTGCGGCTGGGGACGAGATAATCCCGCGCGCCCTCCGGGGAGGAGGAGGTCAGGATGGGCGTTTGGATTTCCAGAAAGCCCAGTTCCTCCATCTTGCTGCGCAAAAAACTTGTGACCTTGGAGCGCAGGATGATATTCCCTTGCAGCGCGGGGTTGCGCAAATCCAAAAAGCGGTATTTCAGGCGAACCTCCTCGCGCGTATTCTGCGAATCGCCGATTTCAAACGGCAGCTGGCGCAGCGCGGGGCTGAGCAGGTCGAGCGTTTCCACCACCAGCTCCACCTCGCCCGTGACGAGCTTGGGGTTCACGGTGTCCGCATCGCGCTCACGCACAGTGCCGCGCACGGAAATCACGCTCTCGCGCGCAATGCCGCGCAGCAGGCTCTCATCGTGAAAAACCGCCTGGGTCACGCCGTAGTGGTCGCGCAAATCCACAAAAATAACGCCGCCGTGGTCGCGGATGGTATCCACCCAACCCGCAAGAGATACTGTTTCGCCGATGTGTGCCTTGCGCAGCTCCGCGCAGGTATTGCTTCTGTAAGCCATGATAAAGACCCCTCTTTCTATGAATGAAAAATTTTTTTGTAAAAAATGAATTTCCTTGCCGCAGAGCGGCAAGGTATCGCCGGAGATTTATCGGAACCCGCCGCAAGCGGCGGGATATTAGATCCGGCGACGAAATTCTTGTGAAAAAAGTCCCTCAAAAACAATCGCTTGTTTTTGAGGGACGAGAAAACATTCCCGTGGTGCCACCCACATTGGCGCTGCACAGCAGAGCCCGCTTCATTGCAGATTCAATTGTACGCTGTAACCGATGTTGCGCGTCCCCTGCCGCCGCCGAATGGTTCATTCGGTTTTTGCCGATGCCAACGAAACTTTCAGCCGGTGATTTCGTCTCTCTTTTGCAGTCTTAGCACGGGGTGCGGTTCGGTTGCGGTGCCTGGTTGCCAAATTACCTTTTGTATATTAGCACCAAAAGCCGCCGCTGTCAACTGTCACTTTGCCCAAACATTGCGGGGGGCTTTGCTTTTTTTGTACGTTTTGGGTGGTGGGTGTGTTACAGATACTTTTGCTCAAATGCTGAAATCGTGAGGATTTCCGGGCGTTCCAAATCCAAACCGCCGAAATCCTTGTCCCCCGTAACAAACACATCCACATCGGCGATAATGGCAGATGCCAAAATCGGATAGTCTTTTTTATCGCGGATTTTGGGATATATTTCCGAATCAATTTCGTTCGGCGTGTAGGCGATTTCATAGCTGAAGCGTTTCAGAAAGCTCTCAAGCGCCGCTTTTTTGTGCGGGAATTTCAATTCCACTACCGCCCAAAGCTCATCGATAATCCGACTGCTCAACACAACGCGGTGTTCGTCGGCAATTTTGATGGTCACTTCAGATAAGTGTTTGCCCGCAAAAACCCCGGCAGATATGAGGACATTTGTGTCAAGCATGACTGTCATCTTGTGCCTCCCACATCTTTTGGCGAATGCCCCTCACCAAATCGACGACATCCTCTTCGGAGTGCAGCCCGGCCTTTTGTGCTTCTCCTGCCATTTCGCGCTGGAACTCCTCAAACGCAAGGCGGTTGGAATTGATGAGAACGATGTTATCGCCTTTTTCCATAAAAACAACCTTATCACCCTCTTTCAGTCCCAAGCGCTTGCGGATTTCTATCGGAATGGTTACCTGCCCCTTGGTTGAAATTCTCGCAACATCCATAACGGCACCTCCTATAAGATATTCTTTACTTTCTTTACTTTATTATATGCCGTTTCCGCGAAAAAGTCAAGGGCGCGATGACCCAACCACCATCCAAGCCCCTCCTCCGAAAAATCCCCGTGTTGATTGACGTTACATAACCCTCTCGCGGCGCAAGCAGAAAAACCGTTTCTCGTCAAAGCGTGACCACCATGCGCCGCAGGCGTATATCATTCCTCATTCGGCGAAGCCGTACATCATTCCGCGTCCCCGATGCCGTTTGGATGGCGCGGCGCTCCCAAAACACAGGCACAGCGTAATACCGCGCAGGGAACGACCCGCACCGGTTGCAAGCTAAGGGAAAACGCCCCTCCACTCATTTCACCGAAACGAGGACAACCGTATTGCCGTCCGGGTCTTTGATTCCGCAGTAGCGATACCCCCATGGCACGTCTTTCGGCGGATACTTTATTTCAACACCCATTTGCCGTATCCGCTCGTATTCCGCATCGGCATCCGCAACCCGAAACTCAAACCCGAAACCGAAATCAACCCCCATAAAAGTATTGCTGCCGGCTGCTTGTGATTGAAAGCCTTCATCATAATGCACCGCAATACAGGTGTTGTTTTCATTTCTTTCGCCGAACCAAATTTCAATACGGTTCGGGCCTCCGTACCACTCGTGATTGAGGACATCCGCGCCCAGCACGTCCCTGTAGAAATCAGAAAGCCGCACGGGATCGGGTGACATAATGTTGACCAGAACAAACTTGTGCTTGAACCCCGTTTTTTTCGTAAAGCTTTCCAGGATTTTTTTGCCTTTTTCAAATGGATTCTCCATACGGAACTTCCTCTTTTCTTTGATGTTTTCAAAGGGCGGAACAACGATTTCGGCAGGCAATGCAATCAACTCGGGATTCTTTCGGAACGCATATGGCGTACAGCCATACGAAGACTTAAACGCCCTCGTCAGGGTTTCCTGTGACGAAAACCCATACTGAATCGCGATGTCGATGATCCGTGCCTGTGTGTCTCTGATGTCAAGCGCGGCGCGGCACAAGCGGCGGTCGGCAATATACTTTTTGATTGTTGTGCCCAGGAGGAGATGAAAAAGTCTTGAGAAATGAAACGGAGAATATCCGGCTTGATTGGCCAGGTCAAGCAGCGTAAATTCTTCTGTGATGTTTTCCTCAATCCAAGTTAGCGTATCCTCAATTGCTTTATGCCACTCCGTCACGTTGATTCCCTCCTTCGAACACGATTATAGCAAAAAGAGCGCAGTGATTTTTGACATAAGTTGCTTCATTCTTCGTTTTGTTCTCCCGCGCGGCGCTGTGGACTGTCATCACTGATTATATGCTGTTTCCGAGAAATAGGCAAGGGCAAGCCCTTCCCCCGCAATTTTCCCGCGAAACAATTATAATTTTGACATTTTGATTGACATTACACAATCCTCTCGCGGCGCAAACCGAAAAAACCGTTTCCCGTCAAAGCGTGACCGCCATGCGCGAGAGCGCATATCATGCGCCGCAGGCGTATATCATTCCTCATTCGGCGAAGCCGTACATCATTCCGCGTCCCCGATGCCGTTTGGATGGCGCTGCGCTCCAATCCCCCCGCAACTTTCCCGCCTTTGTCGCGAATCCGCCAAAAACAACGCTTGACGAAAGGGATTTTTGTATGTTACTATTAGCTGTATGGAATTTCCATCCCAATCATAAGAAAGGGTGAAAATTTTGAGAGATTTTAAGGAAAGCGGATTCATGTACCTGCTGGGCGGCATGATTGTCTGCTTTGTGGTGGGGCAATCCCTGTTTTTCATGATAAAGGCCTGGCGGCAGGGGAAGAAAATCGGGCTTTCCGCGTCAACGATGAAAAACACCGTGATTTCCTCCGCCCTGTTCACCGTTGCGCCCGCGATTGCGATTCTGGCGACGGTGCTGTCCCTCGCGAACGCGCTGGGGCTGGTGCTGCCGTGGATTCGCCTTTCCGTCATCGGCAATATCACCTACGAGGCCGCCGCCGCGGAAAGCGTGATTGCGGCCTTCGGCATCCAGAGCGGGGTCAATGCCCCGGTGCAGGACAAGGCGGTGTTCGCCGCCGCAGCCTGGGCAATGACCGTGGGCAGTATCTTTCCGCTGGTGCTGATGCCGTTTTTGGTCAAGCGTGTGCAAAAAAAGGTGGGCAAGGTGAGCGAATCCAACGCCAAATGGGCGGACACCATGGCCGCCGCCGCCTTCATCGGCATCATGGCGGCATTCATCGCGCAGGCCGCCGTGGGCACAGGAACCGCAGAGGTCAAAGGCGATGGCGCGGGCTTCTCCTCTGTTGTCACGCTGCTTTCCGCCATGATGTTCATGCTGGGCTTACAGGCGCTGTGCAAGCGCTTTCATTGGGACAAATTCGAGCCATTTGTCATGCCATTGAGTATGTTTTTGGCGATGGGCGTTGCCGTGGTGTGCCAGCAATTTTTGCCCGCAGATTTGGTGCTGCATGAGTGGCGGAGCTGACCATGGTGTACCGCAGATGCACCTCGCAGGGAACATTTTGACCGTTCCCTACGGAGCCGGGTTCCGCAGACGATATCTGTAAAAAGGATAGGAGATGAATTTCCGAATGCAAGAAAAAGCCTATATCGATAAAGTCCACCTCTGGGGGAAGATTTCCTCCATCACCTCCCTTGCCGTCATGCTGGCGGTGCCGCTGGCCATCAGCATCCACTTCAACGCCTGGCCTGCCGCCACCACCGTGTTCAAGGGGCTGTTGAGCATCCTTGCGCTCTTTTACCCCACGGCGGTCATTGAGGTGCTGACCTACTCCCCCGTTCTGGGCGCGGGCGGCACTTATTTGAGCTTTGTCACGGGCAACATCAGCAATTTGAAGCTGCCCTGCGGCCTGGCCGCGATGGAAAATGCAGGAGTGCGCGCCAACTCGCAGGAGGGTGAGGTCATCTCCACGATTGCCATTGCCGCCTCCGCCATTACCACCACGGTGATTATCGCAACAGGTGTGCTGCTGTTTGCACCCGTGCTGCCGCGCCTGACCGCGCCGGACTCCCTGTTTGCCCCCGCCTTTGCGCAGGTCACGCCCGCGCTCTTCGGTGCGCTGGGTGCAAGCTATTTCGCCAAGCACTGGCGCATCTCCGTGCTGCCCATTCTCGCGGGCATTCTGGTGTTGATTTTTGTGCCGACGCTGCAAACCGGCGTGCTGCTGCCCATTACGGTGGTGGTTGCGCTGGGTGGTGCGCAGTTATTCTATAAGACGGGGGTTATCAAATGATATTCAAGCGGAAGGAAAGACTCGAAAGAAAAGAACGGATTGAAAGGATTGACAGCAGCATGAAACAAGCATTCATCTTCTGGGGCGGCTGGGACGGTCACGAGCCGAAAAAGGTCGCGAAGCGCTTTGAGGGCATCTTGAAAAACGAAGGCTTCGCCGTCACCGTTTCGGACAACGACAAGGAACTTGCCGATTTGGTGTTCCTCAAGCGCATGGATTTGATTGTCCCCGTCTGCACCGGCGGCGACATCAAATCGGAGCTGACGAAAAATGTGGCAATTGCCGTGGGCAGCGGCGTGGGTCTCGCGGGCTGCCACGGCGGCATGTGTGATGCCTTCCGCAACGATGTGGAGTGGCAGTTCATGACCGGCGGGCAGTGGGTCAGCCATCCCGGCGGCGACGGCGTGGAGTACACCGTGAACCTCATCCCCGGCTCCGACCCGCTGGTGGACGGGCTTTCCGACTTTGTCATCCGCAGCGAGCATTATTATTTGCATACCGACCCCGCCAACAAGGTGCTGGCGACCACGCGGTTCCCAAACATCAACTACTACCACAGCGCCAATCCTCCGGTGGATATGCCCGTGGTCTGGACGCGCATGTGGGGCTGCGGCCGTGTATTCTACAACTCCCTGGGGCATCACGACGACGTGTTTGACCAAGACTTCGCCGCCCAGGAGCTGATGCGCCGCGGGATGCTCTGGGCAGCTGAGGGTAAGGCCTTTGCCGTGGCGAATGGTTTGACGGATGAGCCGTTTTTGAATAACGCAAAGATGTACTAATTTGGATTTTGGATTTTAGACGGTAGATTTTAGATTTCGCTTTTTTTACGCAGTGCTTGGACGTTTGGTTCGGGAGGAGGGATTTTTGTGCAGGAGCGCATGGAGAAGCCCTTGGTGCGCGGTGATTTGCGTTTGGCATTGGGGAAGCGTTATTTTACGGCGCGTCGTTATTTTTCTTGGGTGTTCGGCGGATTGCATTTTGCGCGGATTTCTTCTGCGGAGTTGCCTTTTGTTTATGCTTCTCACAGCACACCGCTGTTTCGGCAATTGCGGGATGTGGACATGGTTTTGCAGCACAACAAGGTTGCCAATCTCCGCCTGGCCGTGCCGCGTGTGAACCATGTAACGCTGCACCCGGGTGAAACCTTTTCTTATTGGCGGCTCATCGGCAAGGCGACCAAGCGCCGCGGCTATCAACAGGGCATGGTGCTGAAAAACGGCGGCTTCACCGCAGGCTACGGCGGCGGGCTTTGCCAGCTTTCCAACCTGATTTATTGGATGACCGTCCACACGCCGCTGACCGTCACGGAGCGTCACCGCCATGGCTATGACGTATTCCCGGACGCAAACCGCACCCAGCCCTTCGGCAGCGGTGCAACCTGCTTTTACAACTACGGCGATTTGATGATACGCAACGACACCAATCAGACGTTTCAGCTTTCCTTGCGCATCACGGAAACGGACTTAATCGGCGAATGGCGCTGTGAGCTTGCGCCGGATTGCCGCTATGAGGTCTATGAAAAAGAGCATCTCATGAAGCTGGAGCCCTGGGGCGGCTACTCGCGCCACAATCTGCTGTTCCGCCGCAAATACGCTATGGACGGGGAACTGCTGGACGACGAATATGTGGTGGAAAACCACGCGATGATGATGTATGCGCCGTTGTTGCCGGAAAATAGAGATGAAGGGGATGCACGATGAGAAAATGGGAATATTTAACGGTAAGGCTGCCGCGCACCAAGAAGGGATTTCTTGGCAATACGTTTGACGAGCGCGACATCAGCGCGATTCTCTACCCATACGGGCAAGACGGCTGGGAGATGGTTTCCTGCTTTACGGACGCGGCTTATGAGGGCGAAACGCTCTGCGCATTCGCAATTATGAAACGGGAAATTGCCTGAAACTGCGGCAATCGAACAATATCGCCCAGTGCCCTGCACACAGAACGGCGCGTGTGAAACCAAAGCGTTACACCGCCCCTGCGATTAGCTGTAACCATTCATTGGATGACGTTGCTTGTGGGGGTCGATGTCGGTTGGGCAGCGCAGCACGCCGCAATAGAAAACGCTCTATTCCCCTTTGGCGGTTTTACACATGGTATGCCATCCTCGGGACGATGTGGGCATCGTCCCCTACACCCATCGCGGTATATATTTTACTGGCTGTATTTTTTCACCAAGAGCCATGCGTTCCGCGTGCAAACGCGAATGCCCCCCATCGGCAAATCAATTTATCCATAAACAAAAAATAAATTTGGAGGAACAACAATCATGAGCAAGAAAATCGGTTATGCAGTTTTGGGTCTCGGTGTCGGCAGAAGTCACGCCAAGGCAGCGGCGTTGTCGGAGAATGCGGAGCTAATCGCGGTTTGCGATTTGCTGCCGGAGAAGCTGGCGGCCGCCAAGGAGCTTTGCCCGGAGCTGCTGACCTACACGGACTACGCCGAGATGTTCGCAAACCCCGATATTGACATCGTGAGCATCTGCTTGCCCAGTGCCATGCATGCGGAATACGCCGTCAAGGCCATGGAGGCGGGCAAGAATGTCTTGATTGAAAAGCCCATTGACATCACCGTGGAGGCGGCGCTGAAAATCGAAGAGGCGCGGGTGCGCACGGGCAAAATCGCGGGCGTGGTGCATCAAAACCGCAACAACGCGAACATGGCACCCATGATGGATGCCATCCAAAGCGGCAAAATCGGCAACTTGATTTTCGGTGATTTTGCGGTCAAATGGTTCCGCACACAGGAATACTACGACAACGGCGGCTGGCGCGGCACCTGGGAAATGGACGGCGGCGGCTCCCTAATGAACCAGGCCGTGCATACTGTGGACTTGATGCAATGGCTCATGGGTGACGTGGTGAGCGTCACCTCGCAGATGGGCATTTTCAACCACGAGATTGAAACAGAGGATTTGACCGCCTCGCTCATCAAATTCTCCAGCGGTGCGGTGGCAACCTTTGTGAGCACCACCTGCGCCTACCCCGGGCTTTGCACCGGCATCCGCCTTTACGGAACGAAGGGCTCCATGGAGGCGGACAGCGACGAGCTGCAGCTGTGGAAGTTCATGGACGCGCCGGAGGGCGAGGAGGCCGAGATGCTCGAACGCTTCGGCGGCAACGGCTCCGCAGCGGCGCTCGACCCGACCCTCTGCACGGGGCATACCTCCATGGTGGAGGACATCATCGCCGCCGTGCGCGACGGGCGCGACCCACAGATTCTGCCGCTGGAGGCCATCAAGAGCGTGAAAATCGTGAACGCTGTGTATGAATCCGCCAAGACGGGCAAGACGGTTCTGTTATAATAGAAAGGATGCGCCATGAAGCTTTCGAACGCCACCTGTTATTATTATGAGTTTTCCGCCGAGGAATGCGTCAAGCACTTCGCCGCCTCCGGTTGGGATTGCATCGAGCTTTCCACCGAGCACAGCGAGGAGCTGCTTTTGCGCGGCGGCGACCCCGCGAAAACCGGGCGGGAGTTTTTGCGTCATGCAAGCGACACGGGCGTTGCCATTCCGCAGGCGCATCTCTCCCTGCAAATCGACATCACGGACGATGACGACGGCCATGTGACGGACGAGCTGAAGCGCTGGCTGGATATGTATTTGGGTATGGGCATCAAATCCGCCGTGCTGCATCCCGGCGGGCACCGCTATGGCCGCGCGCACCCAGAGATGACTTTGGCGGAGTTGCAGGAGCGCCGTCTGCGTGCGCTGCGCATTCTCACGGAGCACATCAAAGGCTCGGATTTGTCCATTTGCCTGGAGAATGTCGGCTACTGCGGCAGCTGCGAGGCGCTGAACGCCATCATCGACCCCATTGGAGACAAGAACCTCGGCATCTGCCTGGATACCGGCCACTTGAATCTGAGCTTCCACCGCACGGGGCGCTTTGGGGAAACCTACCGCCAGGCGCATTTCATCCGCACGGCGGGGCAGCGTCTGCGCGCCCTGCACATCCACGACAACGACGGCACGGGCGACCAGCATCTCATGCCCTATACGCATGGGAACATCGACTTCCGCGAGGTCATGACGGCGCTGCGCGAAATCGGCTGCGAGCATCCGCTCAATCTCGAAATCCCCGGCGAATCGCGGGATTTGGGGACGGATACGCCCTACCCCGTGGCGGTGCGCTGCGCGAAATCTAAGTATTTGTTTGAGCTGTTTGACATCCTGCAAAAAATATAGAAAAGAGGCGAAATTGCCATGAAAACCAAAATCGGCTTTGTCGGCGTGGGCAATATCAGCGGCATTTATTTTGAAAACATCACCAAGCGCTTCCGCGATCTGGAGATTGCGGGCATCTGTGACCTCATCCCCGAAAAGGCGGAAAAAGCAGCGAAAAAGTACGGCATTTCCAAGATTTACAAGGATATGCACGAGCTGTTTGCCGACCCTGAGGTGGACATCGTTTTGAACATCACCCGCCCCTATGAGCATTTTGATGTCAGCCTTGCCGCGCTGAATGCGGGCAAGCATGTGTATTGCGAAAAGCCGCTGGGCGTTTCTATCGAAGAGGGCAAAATCCTCACCGCATTGGCGAAGGAAAAGGGGCTGTATCTCGGCGGCGCGCCGGATACCTTCCTCGGCGCGGGCATCCAAACCTGCCGTGCGCTGGTGGACGAGGGCGCAATCGGCTCCATCGTGGGCGCGGCAGCGTTCATGATTTGCCATGGGCACGAGACCTGGCATCCCGACCCGGAGTTCTACTACAAGCGCGGCGGCGGTCCGATGTTTGACATGGGTCCGTATTATCTCACGGCGCTTGTGAACCTGCTGGGTCCCGTGCAGAGTGTTTCTGGCATGACGGGCATCAGCTTCCCACAGCGCACCATTACCAGCGAGCCGCTGAACGGTACGGTGATTGATGTGGATGTGCCCACCTATGTCACAGGTCTGCTGCAATTCACGAGCGGCGCCATCGGCACCATCTTCACCACCTTTGACGTGCATTACGACCACGGTGCGCGTCTGGAGGTCTACGGCTCCGAGGGCACACTCCAGGTGCCCGACCCCAACGGCTTCGGCGGCCCGGTGGAGCTGTTGAAGGGTGGCGCACGTTCTTATAAGAAGCAGAAGCTGCGCTATACCTACGAGGGCAACAGCCGCGCCCTCGGTCTTGCGGATATGGCGAGCGCCATTGCGTCAAAGCGTGCCGCGCGCTGCAACAGCGACATGACCAACCATGTGCTGGAAATCATGTGCGCCCTGCACATTGCCGCAGCGGAGAAACGCCAGATCACGCTGGAAACCACCTTTGAGCGCTGCCCGCTGATGGCCAAGGGTCTGCCGATGGGCAAGCTGGACTAAGACCTCGACAGGTTTTTTCAAAAAAAATGGATTTTTTTGCACGAGGACGCAATAAAACGGCGTTCTCGTGCATTATTATAGTGAAGCCGGTTCACAACAACGCATCCATTCAAGAGGGAAAAAGGTACCGATACCACGAGCCCCGCCCGGGGAAAGGTTGATGCAGATTAATACATCCCCTGCTCACGGCACAAAAAGCTTCGAAGCAGCCTCTTGCGGTGCATTGCGGCAGGAAAAACCGTCGCCGGAGACCGGTTGGCAGAGGAGAGATACTATGTTATTCAATTTGTTATCCACGCAAAGTGTTGCGGTGGCCATGCCCGCCGCGCGCCCTGTGGAAGATTCATTGGTTTTGCAAATTGCCGAAGGCAATAAGGAAGCACTTGCCACACTCTATACCGCAACGAAATCTGCAGTCTACGGCTTTGCACTTTCCATTCTGAAGAACCCGCACAGCGCGGAGGATGTCATGCAGGAAACTTACCTGCACATCTATCAAAATGCTTATTGGTACCGCCCGCAGGGCAAGCCCATGGCTTGGATTTTTACCATTGTCCGCAACCTTGCACTCATGAAACTGAGAGACGAAAGTGCCCGCGAAACACCAACGGATTTGGAGCTCCTGCCCGAAACATCACAAGATAAAACACAGGACAGCCTGAACCGTATGATGCTCAGAGCGGCGCTGAAAATCCTCTCGGATGAGGAGAGGCAGATTGTAATCCTATTCAGTGTCTCAGGGTTGAAACACCGGGAAATTGCGGAAATTCTGCATATCCCCATTTCCACAGAGCTTACAAAATATCACCGCGCTCTGAATAAACTCAAAAATCACTTACAAAAGGAGGATGAGAACAATGCGTGATAAGGACATTACTCAAGGTCTGGCAGATGCCATTCAAGAGTCCACTCCCGATGTCTTGGTCAACATTCTCTCTTCTTGCAGCTCCCGCCCCGAAAAACACAGCAATTCTGCTCCCGCCAGCGTTCCCGCCGCGCTGAAAGCCTTAAAACCCGCTCGCCGCAAACGAAACGCCGGAATAAAACCCTTTCTTGCGGTTGCGGCGGCACTGATTCTGATTGTTTCAGGCTTCTTCGTTTATGACAATGCCAAAGCGGACACCATTATTGAATTGGATGTCAATCCCAGCATCGCGCTGAATGCTACCCGTAAGGGCAAAGTGCTCTCTGCCACCGCCGGCAATGCCGAGGGTGAGCAGGTGCTGAAAGATATGAATCTAAAGGGCACCGACTTGAACGTGGCGATGAATGCGCTGCTTGGCTCCATGATACGCAATGGGTTTGTCACGGAGGCGAAGAACGCCATCCTCGTTTCGATTGAAAACAAAAACGACAAGCGCAGCTCCGAGCTGAAGGCCAGTCTGTTGGGCGATGTCTATGCGGCGCTTGAGGAAAACAGCATTCGTGGATCTGTTCTGTGCCAAATCGTGGCAGACGACAGCCGCCTGAAAACCCTCGCGCAGGAAAACGGCATCAGCCTAGGCAAGGCCGCCTTGGTAGACATTCTGGTCAAGCAGGACAGCACCCTGGATTTCGCAGAGCTTTCCAAACTTTCCATCAACGATTTGAGCCTGCTGATTGAAACCAAGGATATCGCCCCGAAGGAGATGGCAGTCAGCGGCTATGCCAGTAAAGAAGTCTATATCAGCGAGAACGCTGTGAAAGAAATCGTTTTAGATCACGCAAATGTTACTGCCGCCGCAGTGGGTGACAACTACCGCTGTAAGCTCGATTGGGATGACGGCAGAATGGTGTATGAGGTGGATTTCTTTACGGAAAGCACCGAATACGACTATGAGCTGGACGCACTGACCGGAAAAATCATCAACTTTGAGTCCGAAGCCAATGACAATAGAATCCCGAACAGCAGCAATGGCAGCGGACAGACATCGGGCACCTCCGCCAACAGTACAAAGGCACCTGGTGCCAACGCGGACACTGGTAAGTATATCGGCTCCGCCAAGGCAAAGGAAATTGCCCTTAAGCACGCCGGCATTGCCGCAGCAGACGCAAACTGGCTGCGCGTGGAGCTGGAGCGCGATGACGGCAAGTGGGAATATCAGGTAGAGTTCTGGGTCGGCAATGAGGAATATGACTACGAAATCGATGCCCTTACAGGCAAGATTCTGGAGTATGACCGCGACATTGAGAACTACACCCTCAACAAAGAAAGCACCACCAAAGTGCCCGCCGGTGACAAAATCGGTGAAGTAAAAGCAAAAGAAATCGCCTTTGCCCACGCCAAGATTGCCGCAGCAAACGCAGAGCATCTGCGTGTGAAGCTGGCGCGCGACGATGGCAGATGGGAGTATCAGGTAGAGTTCTGGGTCGGCAGTGTGGAGTATGACTACGAAATCGATGCCTACAGCGGCAAGATTTTGGACTGGGATCGTGATGTGGAATACAAAGCGCCCGGCACTACAAAGCCTACCGCGCCGACTGCGGTTGCCGGCAAGCCGATCGGCGAAGCTAAGGCCAAGGAAATCGCACTCAAGCACGCCGGCGTTGCCGCAGTGGATGCCAGAAAGCTGGAGATTGAAACCGACCGTGAAAACGGAAAACTGGTCTACCAAATCGAATTCAAAGCCGGCAATATGGAATACGACTATGAAATTGATGCCTACAGCGGAAAAATCCTGGACTGGGATAAGGAACGCGCCGACTGATTGAATTTCTTCTTCATTATTTTGACTTCTCCTTTTTACCCCCCAATTCTTCTCAACAAGCAAAGGGATCGCGCTCTTTTTAGGGTGGCGGTCTCTTTGCGGTTTTGGAGAAAATATTTGACATTTTTTCAAAAACGGGTACTATATTAGTATGAACTTGAATTAGGGTGCCCTAAGGCAAACGCAGAAAGGTATGAATCACAATGCCGAAAACTTTAGTATTGGCTGAAAAGCCCTCCGTCGCGCGGGAACTCGCGCGTGTTTTGGGTTGCAGCAGCAAGGCTCCGGGCAGCTTTTCGGGCGGGAATTATATCGTTACTTGGGCGCTGGGTCACTTGGTGACACTGGCGGATCCGGAAGCCTACGACAAAAAATATCAGCAGTGGCGTGCCGAGGATTTGCCCATGCTGCCCCAGAAGCTCAAGCTCGTGGTCATCGGGCAAACGTCCAAGCAGTTCCGCGCCGTTTCGTCCCTGCTTGCCCGCGCGGATGTGGGCGACATTGTCATTGCCACGGACGCGGGGCGCGAGGGAGAGCTGGTGGCGCGCTGGATTTTGCAAAAGGCCAACTGCAAAAAGCCGCTGCGCAGGCTGTGGATTTCCTCCCAGACGGATAAGGCCATCCGCGAGGGCTTTGCCAAGCTGCGCCCCGGGCGGGAGTTTGACACGCTCTGTCAATCCGCCGTTGCGCGCGCCGAGGCGGATTGGCTGGTGGGGCTGAACGTCACGCGCGCACTGACCTGCAAACACAACGCGAGCTTGGCCGCAGGGCGCGTGCAGACGCCCACGCTTGCCATGCTCGTGCAGCGCGAGGAGGAGATTCTGCATTTTCGCCCGAAGGAATACTACACCGTGCGCCTGTTGCTGGACGGCTGTCATGCCGTCTATCGCGATGCAAAGGGCAGCAGCAGCTTTTTTGACCGCACCGCTGCAGAAGCCGTGCTGGCTGCCGTGCGGGGACAAAGCGCTGTGGTCAGCGAGCTGCGCAAAAATTACAGGCAGCAGCCTCCGCCGCCCGCCTATGATTTGACGGAGCTGCAGCGCGACGCGAACCGCCGCTTTGGCATGAGCGCCAAGCAGACGCTTGCCGCCATGCAGAGCCTGTATGAAATTCACAAGGCCGTCACCTACCCGCGCACGGATTCCCGCTATATCCCCGCCGATGTCGTTCCATCCCTTCCGGAGCGTCTGCGTGCGGTGAACCAGGGGGTCTATCAGGCGGCGGCAACGGCACTGCTCAAAAAGAAGCCGCTTTCCACCCGTTTTCTCGTGAACGACAGCAAGGTTACAGATCACCACGCCATCATCCCCACAGAGCAAAGCCCGAGTTTTGCCAAGCTCACGCAGGAGGAGGGGCGCATTTATGATTTGGTCGTGCGCCGCTTTCTCGCTGTACTCAGCGAGCCGCACGGCTATGACGAGCTGCAAGTGACCCTGCGCGCGGGAAAGCACGAGTTCTTTGCCAAGGGACGCAGTATCCGCGAGCCGGGGTGGAAGGCGCTGTACAGTGCCTTGGGCAGCGATGAGGACGAGGATAAGAGCGAGGAAGAAGAGCAGACCCTGCCGCAATTCACACAGGGGCTGCGCGCCGTGCCCAAGGATGTCCAGCTGCACACGGGCAAAACCCGCCCGCCCGCGCGCTACACCGAGGCAACGCTGCTCACTGCCATGGAATTCCCCGGCGCTCAGGTGACGGATGCCGCCCTGCAGAACATGCTGAAAACCGCCGGGGGATTGGGTACGCCCGCCACCCGTGCGGACATCATAGAAAAGCTGCTGGACTCCTTTTGCATGGAGCGGCGCGGCAAAGAGCTGCACCCCACCGCCAAGGGCAAACAGCTCATTGAAATCGTTCCGCCGGATTTGAAGTCCGCCGCGCTGACGGCCAAATGGGAGCAGACGCTCCAAGGCATTGCGCAGGGCAAAGAAAGTCCTGCGAAATTCAATGAGGAAATGCGCAGATATGCCGCCGCGCTGGTGGCGGATGTCAAAAACAGCGATGCCGTATTCCGCCACGACAATATCACCCGCGAGGCCTGCCCGGACTGCGGCAAGTATCTGCTGGATGTCGCAGGCAAAAAGGGACGGATGCTCATCTGCCAGGATCGCGAATGCGGCTACCGCAGGTCTTTGAGCGTGGCCACCAACGCCCGTTGCCCGGACTGCCACAAGAAGCTGGAGCTGCGCGGCGAGGGTGAAAAGCGGATGTTTACCTGTATCTGCGGCTTCCGCGAGCGTCTTTCGGATTTTGAGAAACGGCGTGAAACGGTAGGCGCAAACAAGCGGGATGTGCAGCAATACCTGCAGAAGCAAGCCACCCCCGCCGGGGGCAATGCGCTGGCGGAGCAGCTGGCAAAATGGAAGGAGAATAACGAATGACTAAAAAAATCCTTTCGTTCCTTTTGCTTTGCGCGTTGCTGTTCGGCGCGGCGGCCTGCAACCGGGAGAAGGGACGTGACGCGGCGCTGACGGCACCCATCGCGCAGAACCCCGTGCGGCTCGACCCGCAGATTGCCGAAGGCGCTGCGGCGGAAATCGTGCTGAACAACAGCTTTGAGGGTCTGGTGCGTCTGGGTGCAGACGGCGAAATTCTGCCCGGTGCGGCCAAAAGCTGGAACATTTCGGCGGACGGAAAAACCTATACGTTCTCTCTGCGGGAGAATACACATTGGTATCTCTCCAAGGCAAACAAAGAGCTGTTTTCCGAAGAGGCGGCAGAAAGCTTTGAAACGCTTGTCACCGCACAGGATTTTGTGTTTGGTCTGCGCCGCGCGGTAACACCGCAGATAGGGGCGCCCTTTGCGCAGAAGCTGGCTCTGATTCGCGGCGCGCAGGAGGCGCTGAGCGGCAGGGACAGCCCTGAAAAGCTGGCGGTGGAAGCGACCGGCCGTTTTATGCTTACCATCACATTGACGCGCGCCTCGGCGGAGTTTCTGCGCGTGCTGACCACACCTGTGGCTTTGCCCTGCAACGAGGTTTTTTACAACGCTGCAAAGGGGCGCTACGGGCTGGATTATACCAACCTGCTGTGCAGCGGCCCATTCTTTGTTTACCGCTGGGATCCGGAAAAGTCGCTGACGCTGCGCCGCAATCCCAATTACAAGGGCGAAAATGAGGTGCTGCCTGCGTCGCTGACCTTTGTCATTAATCCCGATGGCGCAAGTTATGCCGAAAAGCTGCAAAGCGGCGCGTATACAGCCGCTGCGGTTTCGGCGGAAAACATGGGCGATGCCGCGCAGTGGGCGGGGGGATTCACCACCTCCCGAAAGCCCGACCGCATGCTTTCTCTGCTGTTCCACTGCGGCAATCCGTTGCTGCAGAATACCAGGCTGCGCATTGCGCTGGTGACAGCCCTGCACAGGGAAGAACTGATGCCTGCCTCTGTTGCGGACAGCCCAGCAGCCGGGCTGATTCCGCCCGGCTGCATGCTGGGGAGCACCGCATTCCGCACCCGGGCAGGGGCGGCCGAATTTGCGGTGTTCAGCGAAAAAAATGCAAAGCAAAATTATCAAAAAGCGCTGGAAGAGTTGGGGAAAGACGAGCTGCGCGCCAAGCTGCTCTGCCCTGCGGAATACGAAACCGCCATGCGGCAGGTTCTGCAGCGCTGGCAGCAGCTGTTTGGCATGAGCTTTCAGTTTTCCATTGAAACCGCGGATGCGCAGACGATGGAAGCACAGGTACGCAGCGGTGACTTTGCGTTGGCGCTTTACCCGCTGTATGCCCGGCAGGATTTGGCGCTGGATTTTCTGCAGTGCTTTGCCGCCGATACGCCCGAAAACCTGAGCAGGTACAGCTCAAAAACCTATGACGGTCTGCTGGAACAAATCCGCTCCGCACCATCGGATGCGGAGGCTCTGCGCGGTTGCTGTCAGGCAGAGGAGCATCTGCTGCAGAACGCGGTCATTCTGCCGCTGTTTACCCGCGAGAGCCTGTATGTGTTGGGCAAGGGCGTTTCCGGCGTATACTTTTTGCCGGACGGTGAGAATATCTGCTTTATTTCCGGTAGATTGATAGATTAAAGCCAAAGGACGGTTTCATATGAAAAACCCAAAGAACAAATATATTCCGTTTTCTCCTGTTCCGCTGCCGCAGCGCGAGTGGCCGTCCCGGCAATTGAGCGCCGCGCCCGTGTGGTGCAGCGTGGATTTGCGCGACGGCAACCAGGCACTGGCGGAGCCGATGAATCTTGCGGAAAAGCTGGAGATGTTCCGTGCGCTGTGCGATATCGGCATTCGGGAGATTGAGGTCGGCTTCCCCGCCGCAAGCCAAACGGAATACGACATCCTGCGCACCCTCATCAATGGGGGACACATCCCGGACGATGTCACCGTCCAGGTGCTGGTGCAGGCGCGTGCGCATTTGATTGAACAGACCTTTGAGGCGCTCACGGGGGCGAAGCGGGCGATTCTGCATTTTTACAATTCCACATCCGCCCTGCAGCGCAAGGTGGTCTTCGGCAAGGACCGCGCGGGCATTCGCGCCATCGCCGTGGATGCCGCCCGCTTGATTTGCAGAAAAGGTAAAATACTGCGCGCGCAGGGCACGGCGCTGCAATATGAATACTCTCCCGAAAGCTTCATGGGCACGGAGCCGGACTTTGCGGTGGAAATCTGTGCCGCCGTGCTGGACGAGCTGGGAGCGTCGGCGGAGCGGCCCGTTATCCTGAATCTGCCCGCCACGGTGGAGAGCAGCACGCCCAATCTCTTTGCCGACCGGGTGGAGTATTTCTGCCGCAATCTGCCCGGCCGCGAACGCGCCGTCATCAGCCTGCATCCGCACAACGACCGGGGCACGGCGGTGGCAACGGCGGAGCTGGGGCTGCTGGCGGGGGCGCAGCGCATTGAGGGCACACTCTTCGGCAACGGCGAGCGTACGGGCAATGTGGATATCATCACCCTTGCGCTGAACCTCTATACCCAGGGCACTGACCCGCAGCTCGATTTGCACGACATCAACCGCCTGCGCGAGGTCTATGAGCGCACCACCAAAATGCAGGTCGCCCCGCGCCATCCTTATGTGGGTGAGCTGGTGTATACTGCGTTCTCCGGCTCCCATCAGGATGCCATCAACAAGGGCGAGCATTACCGCAGCACGCACGGCGGCGAGGTCTGGGAGGTGCCCTACTTGCCCATCGACCCTGCCGACATCGGGCGGGAATATGAGCCGGTCATCCGCATCAACAGCCAGTCCGGCAAGGGCGGCGCGGCGTTTATTCTGGAGACCTTCGGCTACCGCCTGCCCAAGCCCATGCACCCGGAATTCGGGCGCGCCGTCAAGCGCTGCTGTGACGAAAGCGGGCGGGAGCTGCAGGCCGAGGAGGTCGTGGAACTCTTCCGCCGCGAATACATCAACGCAGCAGGCCTCTTGCAGCTGACCGCCTATCAATTCCGTGAGACGGAAACTACCGATGGGAAGGACGTGGTGCAATTCCAAGGTGAGCTGCACAAAAACGGCAGCGTCTTTGCCCTCAACGCGCAGGGCAACGGTCCCATTGATGCCTTCTTCAACGCCCTTTCCGCTGTGGGCATCAGGGGTTACCGCTTTGTGGATTACAGCGAGCACGCCATCTCCGTCGGCTCGGACGCAAAGGCCGTCTCCTACATACAACTCGAATCGCCCAAGGGAAAAAAGCTGTTCGGCGTAGGTGTTTCCCACAACATCAGCTATGCGTCCATCCGGGCGATTGTCAGCGCGATGAACCGGGATGCGGAGATTTTGTGAGAGCGGCAGCTTGCAATGAACCCCGCCCCATGCTATACTATCCTTGAACCTTTTTGAATCATGAAACGGAGAGAAGAATTGATGCGAATGCGCGGTATTTTGGCGCTCTTATTGATATCGTCTCTGCTGTGCGCCGCGTTTGGCGGCTGTGCGGCGGTGCACGAGACGGCCTTGACAGTGGAGGGTGTGGCGCTGGACAAACAGATTTTTCTGTATTATTTTGATATGGTGCGTGCAAACCCGGAGGAATACGCACTGTTTGCGACCAGCCCGCGCAAGTTTTTTGCAGAGCAGGCACAGCCGCTTTGCGTGGAATACATTACGGTCAATACCCGCTTTTTGGCGCAGGGCAAGACTCTCAACGTGCAGGAAAAGGCGGCACTTTCCGCACGGGTAAACGAATTGTGGCGCGTGTTTGGGGCGTATTACCAAAGCATCGGTGTTTCCAAACAGACGCTTATGCGTGCGCAGGCTTCAGCGGTTTACCGCAATCGGTTGTTTTATGATTTGTATGACACAGGCGGAGAGTATGCCGTGCCTGAAAAGGAAATTCAAAATTATTTCGAGCAGAATTATCTGGTGTTCCGCGTTATCTCCGGCTACTTCACCAAGCTCAATGAAAACGGCACGGATGTCTCCATGACGGACAGTGAAAAATCCATACTGCGCGGCAAATTTGCGCAGATGGCGCAAGACCTCCGCGAGGAAAAAAGCATGGAGGAGGTCAACGATGGCTATGTGGGCAACAGTGACAGTGTCGTGCCGCTGACGGTGCTCAAAAAGGGCGGCAAGGCCTATTCCGAGGCGTTTTACAGCGACGTTGCCAAACTGAAAGCGGATACGCCAACTGTGCTGGAATATCCGCAGGAGAACTATATTTTCTTGGTGGTGCGCGAGAAGGTGGATTTCAAGAGCGACGAGCAATACCTTCCCAACCGCGAGAGCTGCTTAAAGGATATGAAGGCGGCGGAATTTGACGCGGAGCTGAAAGCGCAGGCAGGGCAATACCGTCTGGAGCCGAACCAGGCGGTGATTGACCAAATCATTGCCGTCAAAAAATAGAAGGAGCGGCACCAAAATGAATAGAGAGAACAACCCGGTTCTGCAGGCGATTTTTTTGCGGCAGACCATTCGGGAATATACCTCACAGCCACTGAGTGAGACGGAGCTGGACGCATTGAGCCGCGCGGCGATTCAAGCGCCCAGCGGCCGCAACTCTCAGCCCTGCCATCTGCGCTTTGTATGCAGCTCCGATATGCTCGCGCAGATGAACAGAGATTTCCGTGACCACATCGGTTGGGATACCCCTGCTTACACGCGCAGTGAAAAGAATCCCTTTTATCACAACGCACCCGTCTTCTCCTTCATTTTTGCGGAGCATGACAGTGCGGTGAACGCAGGAATTATGGCGGAAAATCTTTGCATTGCCGCCAAGGGGCTGGGTCTGGGCAGCTGCATCGCCGCGAGCGTCGGCGCGCTGTTCGGTTCGCCCAAAGCTGCGCAGTGGAAGGCGGCGCTGGACATCCCGGAAAACTATCGCTTCCAAATCGGCGTGTGCATCGGGCATCCGGACGAAACGCCCGAACCAAAGCCGCGCTTTGCGGACAGAGTCCAAATCATTCGCTGAAATCGGCGAAATTTTCGCGGATATGCGCCGCAATGCGCGGATACAGGTCATCCGGCACAAAGGCGGCGGCAAAGGCGGCATTCCACTGCGCGAGCATTTCGGGCAGCAGGGAGGCAGTTTCATTGTCCGGGTCATAGGCTGCATACATCGGGTCAAAGCTCTCGGCAAGCGCTTCCCCCAAAAGGGCATGCACGGCTTCGTGCGCCGCGGGAGTGAGGGGCTTGCCGTTTTCCTTGAAAAAGTGACTTAGAGAAGTTGCGGCATCCTCAAACAGATAATGCAACGCATACACCTGCTGCACGGCAATCGGCAGGGCGCAAAAAGCGGTGTTCGGGTCAGCCTTGTTTTCGAGCAGACTCTGCGTATGCAGCGCCGCCGCCGCGAACAGCGTTTTGCTGTCCATGGCGGCAGCTCCTGCTGCGTCCAGCGTATGAAACAGCTTGGCGGCCTCGTTCTTTTCCTTCAGCTCCGCCAAAACCGCGTCCCGCTCCCGATTGCGCTTGGCAGATGCCAGCATCGCCTTGCGGCTGAGAAGCAGTGCGCCAATCACCATTCCCAGCAAAACCAGGGCGAGATACCAATGCTCCTTGTAGAATTCCAGCATGAAATCAACCTTTCGCGTTTTTCTCGATATGGCCGCAAAGCATGTCCAGAGCGGTCTGCGTCAGCTGCGCGCCGTTGACGATAATGTCCGCGCGCCATTTGCTCGGCTCCACATATTCATCATGCCGAAAGCGCACCAAATCCAGATACACCGCGGACACCTCGTCAAAGCTTTGCCCCCATTGCATATTGCGTTTCAGGCGGCGCACAATGCGCTCATCCGCACGGCAATCCACAAAAATTTTGAGGTGCAGCAGGTCGCACAGCGCATCCGACCACAGCGTGAGCAAGCCCTCCACCAAAATGACCTGCGCCGCGCCGGAGGTCTGCGCCTCCCGCACATTCGCCGCCAGCCTTGCAATATCCATGGTGTCAGGGTGGTTGTCGTCCGTGTAGATTTTCCCGGAAAGGGGACTTTTTGACTGCGGCTTTTCTCTGTTGGGCTTGAAGTATTCGTCCATATGGAATTCCAGCACGGATATGCCCTGCAAGCGCTCTGCCAGCGCCGCGCAGAGCGTGGATTTCCCGCTTGCGCTGCCGCCCGCGATACCCACCACAAAGGGTGCCCCGACGGCATGCGGCGAGGATGCTTTCACGCTTGGACGCTTGGGTTTCCGAAACAATGCTGCCATGATGATACCCTCCCCATTATTGCTGTTGAGAACCTTAAGATTTCAGTGCGATTTTCGTTTGTAGGGCAAGAGCAAAGCCCTTGCCCTACTTGGCGTTGCCCAGCTATTCCACCAACAACCCATATATCTCCCGCTTCGCCAACCCCGTTTGCTTGGCCGCGAGCTTGGCGGCCTCGGCAGGGCTTTTGCCGTCCCGAATAAATTGCCGCGCGATTTCGGCGGCCTCCTCGGGCGTAGCGGGGCATTCCTCTTTTGGTGCCGCGCCCGCGACAATCAGCACGATTTCGCCGCGCGGATTTTCGTTTGCGCAGCGTTCCACGGCCTCGGAAAGCGTGCAGCGGATGACCTCCTCGTGGATTTTGGTCAGCTCGCGCACAATGGCGATTTCTCGCTCACCGAGGGCAGCGTATAAATCCCGCAGGGTGGCGGCGAGCTTGTGCGGCGCTTCGTAAAACAGCATGGTGCGCGGCTCCTGCGCCAGTTGGGCAAGGTGGTCGCGCCGTGCGGATTTTGCTGTGCTCAAAAATCCCTCAAAGCAAAAACGTCCGGCGGACATGCCGGAAACTGCCAGCGCCGTCGCAAATGCCACGGGGCCGGGGACGGATTCCACCGCAACGCCAGCGGCGCGGCAGAGCTTTACCAAATTCTCGCCGGGGTCGGAGATGGCGGGCATGCCCGCATCCGTCACCAACGCGCAAGCCTCGCCCTGCGCCAGGCGCGCGAGGATTTTTTCGCCGCTCTCACGCTGGTTGTGCTCGTGATAGCTCACCAGCGGTTTTTTGACGGCAAAATGATGCAGCAGCTTCGCCGTGACGCGCGTATCCTCCGCCGCGATGAAATCGCAGGTTTCCAAAATCGCAAGCCCGCGCGGCGAGAGGTCGCCGAGATTGCCGATGGGGGTGCCGACCACATAGAGTCTGCCGCTCATGGCCTTTCACCGTCCGTTCTGTAGATTCGTTGCATTTCGCTTGTATAGTCACCGTCCGCCTCGTGGACGAACAGGAGTTTTTCCATCTTTAAGCCCTGCTTACCGCCGCGCCGCGCTTCCACCAGCGCGAGCCACGGGGCGCTTGCCGTGTTCTTTGCCACCAGGCGCAGACGCTTGGGTGCCGCGTCCGCCGCTTCCATGGCCTGCATCAGCTCAAACAGCCGCTCCGTGCGGCAGCAGAGGGCAAGCCTTCCGCCAAAGCGCAGCAGCTTTGCCCCGGCCGCGCAGATTTCCGCCAAGGTGCAGCCTTCTTCATGGCGGGCAAGCTTGGCGCTTTCTGATTCAGAGATTTTGCCGCTCCCGGCGGAAAAATAGGGCGGGTTCATCGTCACCAGGTCAAATTGACCTGCGGGCAGGATGCCCCGCAAATCGCGCAAATCCGCCTCGTGGACGGAAATGCGCGACTGCAATTGATTCTCTTGCACGGCTTGCCGCAACAGGGCGCAGGCCTCTTTTTGCAACTCCACCGCGTGGATGTGCTTTGCCGCAGTCTCGCGGCACCAGAGCAGGGGCAGAATGCCGCAGCCGGAGCCGAGGTCGCAGGCCGTTTCGTTTTGCTTCGGTTCCGCAAAGTCCGCCAGCAAAAGGGCGTCCAGCCCAAAGCTGTGGTCAGCGTCGGCAACGGCGTGAATGCCGTTGCCGAGCGCTTCTCTTTTGGGTTCACACATTGCTCAGAACGTGACCTTGAGGGTCTTGATTTCAAACGGACGGAACTTCAGGGCAACGGTCTTGCCGTCCACGGCGATTTCGTCCTCGTCCTCTTCCATCAGGTTGCATTCCACCACGCGCTTCGGCGCGTCGGTGAATTCATAGCAGCAGGAGGTGCCCTTGTTGCCGCTCTCGTAGGCGCGGATGATGATGTCCTCGGAGTCCTCCGCCTTTTTGACGGTTTCAATCACCACATTCGGCGCGCAGCAGGATACCAAGCCGTATTCGCCCGCGAGCTTCCCGGCGTTTGCGGAAGCGGCGGCGCAATAGAGCGGCAGGTTCAGCGAGTAGCCGTGGGCAACCACGTCGCTGGCGCTCACATTGCCCGTGTGGGGGTAGAGGGAGTAGGTGAAGTAGTGGACTTCTCTATCCTGCGCCCAGTTGGGCTGGGTGGCGCAGCGCAGCAGCGTGGGCTGAATGCGTCCCTTTTTGACGGTGTGGCCGTATTTGCAGTCGTTCAAAACGGAAAGGCCGAAGCTGTTGTCCGACAAATCCGCCCACTTGTGGCCGCAAACCTCAAACTGGGCATAATCCCAGAGCGTGTTGTTGTGGGTGCTGCGCTCATAGCTGCCGAACTGAATGTCAAAGGTCGCCTTCATGGCGTTGACATCCACAGGGTAATCGGCCTTGAGCAGGATGTCGCATTCCTTCCAATCCGCCACATAGTCCACATCAATGCGGTCAAGCGTCTTGTAGAAAATGTAGAACTGATTGATGGTGGAATCATAGAAGCGGCGGACGATTTTCACCACCGCGCGCACGGGGCCGTTCTCGACGACGGCGGCCTCGCTCACGTCCAGAATCTCCTCCACCTTGCGGTCATAATAGACCTTGATGTCCCAGGCATCGTGATGATAGGGCTTATCCTGATACGCCAAAAGCTTGCCCAGCACCTCGCCCTCGGGCGCAACGCAGCGCCCGCTCTGCTTGTGGCAAAGCTTGGAGATGTTCATGTTTTGGTCGAAATCCACGGTGAAGAAATCCGTTTCGGCATGATTGGCGCTGACATCCAGCGCTTCGCCCGCGCTGCTGCCCGCCGCCAGACGGAAGGCCTTGTAGCCCTTGGCGGGCACATTCTTCGCGAGGAAGGCGAGCTTGCCGTCATAGGTTTTCTGCCAGGGCAGGGCTGCGCCGTCCGAATCCAGAATGGCGAAATCATCCTTCGCGGGGAAGTCCGTTACAACCACATCGCTGCGCGCCGCGCCGAAGGTATTGAAGACCACCAGTGCGTCGGAATCCAGCTTGATTTTGGCGGCGATGTTGTTCATCGTATCCGTCAAAAGCGCGTTGCCCTGCGAAATCAGCGCGTCATATTGCAGCTTGGAGTCGTCGTAGACCTCCTTGATGGAGGAGCCGGGGATGATGTCGTGGAATTGGTTGAGCAGAATAATCTTCCAGCCCTCGTTGATGTGCTCGCTGGGGTAGGCCGCGCCCTGCAGCTGTTGCGCGAGGGCGGATACCGTCTCCAAATCGTGATACAGCAGCTCGCTCTTGCGGTTGCAGCGCTTGTTGCGCGCCTGCGCGGTCAGCGTGCCGCGGTGGAACTCCAGATACAGCTCGCCCACCCACTCCGGCAGACGGAAATCGTCCTTGACCTGCTCGTTGAGCAGATTGAAGTAGTCGGCGCTGAAGCTCTGCTTCACGCGCGGGCAGCCGGGGATGCCGCGCTCCATGCGGCGGCCGTATTCCAGCATCTCCTTGGTCGGACCGCCGCCGCCGTCCCCATGGCCGTAGCTGATGAGGATGTCGCGGTTGAGATCCTTTTGGGAGTAGCGCTTCCACCCGCCGGAAACCTGCGCGGGGTTCAGGAAGGCGTTGTAGGTGGTCTGGAAGCTGTCGCCCTCGTCCCGGTTGCTCGTGGCGGGGATGAAGTGAGAGAGGATGCTCGTGCCGTCAATGCCCTTCCAATTGAAGGTATCGTAGGGCACCTTATTGTATTCGTTCCAGGAAATTTTGGTGGTCATGAAGAAATCAATGCCCGCGCGCTTCATGATTTGGGGCAGCGCGGCGGAGTAGCCGAACACGTCCGGCAGCCACATATTCTTCGTCTCCACGCCGAATTCCTGCTTGAAAAAGCGCTTGCCGAAGAGGAACTGCCGCACGAGCGACTCGCCGGAGGTGACGTTTGTGTCTGCCTCCACCCACATGCTGCCCTCGGCCTCCCAGCGGCCGTCTTTGATGCGCTGCTTGATGCCCTCGTAGACCTCCGGGTAATCTTGCTTCACATAGTCATACAGCTGCGCCTGGGGGGACATGAACTTGTATTCGGGGAACTCCTCCATGAGCTTGAGCACCGTGGCAAAGGAGCGGCCGGTCTTATCGCGCGTCTGGCGCAAGCGCCACAGCCACGCCACGTCAATATGCGTGTGCCCCACGCAATGCGCGGTGACCTCGGCATCGTCCTTGCCATAAAGCTCCGTCTCCAGAGTCGCCAGGGCTGTTTCGCAGGAGGCGGCAAAGGCGGCCTCGTCCCGCGTGTTGAAGTCCAGTAGGTTCACGGCCTTATCCAGCACCTTGATGATGTCCACGCGCGGCAGGTCGTCCACCTCATACAGGCGCGAAACCTCCAGCGGGGTTTTTAAGTCAAAGATTAAACGCAGCACCTGCTCGTCTATCACGCGCAGCTTCGCCTGCATTTGCACGCGGCCGCGCCAGGCAAAGGCATCCGTATGCGCGTTGATGGCGATATCAAAGGTCTCGCCGCCCTTGGCGCAGTCCAGCAGCTTGACGCTGGTGTGGTTGGAGTCCATGCCCTGCAAAATTTTACCATCGGAGAAAATGATGAGTTGGGGATTGGTGCCCTGCCAGCCCGCGCCGGGGAAGGGGACGATTTCATACAGCACCGGCTTGCCCGCAAAGCGCGCGGGGACGGTGAACGTATGGCGGAACCAGGCGTAGCATTCGGGGTAGCCCCAATACTCGTTCTCGCTGTCAAAATCGCGCCAGTCACCCTCGTTCAGCTGGTCGATGGTATACTGCCCGTCGCGGAAGCGGAAGCCGTTTACGCTCTCGCTGTCCGTATACAGGCGCTTGCCCTCCAGCTCCTCCAAAATGCGCTCCACGCGGCGCGAGAGGAAATAGCGCTCGGAGTTCTTGTCGCGGAAGGGTACGTCAAAATGACTCATGGTGGTGTCCTCCTGTATGTTTTTATGGTTCTATTGTTTGGAATCAAAGATCTCCGCCTTGCCGCCGCCCGCCTGCGCTGCCATTGTCAGAACATCGGCTTTTTTCTCGAAGCGCATTGCGCCGATGGGGTATTTTTCACCCTTGGAGCCGGTGCGCATCCCGTAGACAACATTTTCCACCGCAACGGCCTTGCCGGTGGTCAGTTCCGGGTTCAGCGCCGCGTATCTTTCGGCCTCGGCATTGGTGGCAAACACACGCTTGGTGAACCAATCCTCGGGGGCTTTCATGCTGTCGTCTTCGCCGAAAAAGATGGCGTAATACATTTTGTACTTGCCAAGCTCGCCCTCGTCCCGGTCATACATATACACAACGTAATTGCCCGCCATTTCGTAAAAATATGCCCTGTCGCCCGCATGTGCTTCAAAGGGCTTGGGCAGCTGCATCAGCTTGCCGCTGTCGGGCAAATCCGCTGCATTGGTGGGCACGGCAACGGCCGTTGTTGTAGGTGCGGCGGTGACCGGGGTGTTGCCGTCCGGCTTGTTCTCGTCCCCACAGGCGGCCAGGGTCAGCGCCAGAACCAATGAGAGCGTGAGTGCTGTCAGTTTTTTCATGGTTGAATTCCTCCTTGTCTTTTTGGGGAACGGCTATGCGGGATGCACTTCATCCCGCAGGATTTTCTCACAAAAGCCACGCCAACCTGCGCGGTAAATGCCTTGAAGCTCATTTTTGTGCTTCAGCAGATAGAGCTTGCCGCTGATGGACGCGAATTTCTCCCAATAATCGCCCGTGTCCGCAGTTTGCAGAAACACGCGCTGTTTTTCGGGGCTGCTTTCGCGGCAAGCCGCCGCGAGGGTTGTTTTTGCCGCGAGGTATTTTTTCGCCAGCTGCGCGTCAAGGGCGAATGCGGAAAGGTTTTCGGGATAGCTCAAGGCGTGTGCAAAGCCCTCGTTGAAGGCGATGTAATCCAAATTTTCGGCATAGGTTTTTGCGGCCTCGGACGGATATTCGCGCTGAATGCAAAGGTGCAGCAGCTCATGCGTCAGCACGCGGTGGCAGGAATAATCCGGCGCCAAGGCGGTTTCGCTGAATTGGATGAGGTCAAACACCACTGCGTCCCGCCCCTCGTGAGAGAGAAACATTGCGTCATAAGGGTCGGGGAAGCCCACCACCAGCATGGCGGTATAATCCTGCGTCACCGCATCAAATCCCGGGAACAGCGCCGTTACCGTCTCGCGGTTTCGCGGCGTGAAATCCAACAATTGCCGCTTCAGCTTTTGGTGCAGCGCCGCCACCCAATCCTTGTGCCGCGGATTGGGCTCCGCAAAAATGCTTTTGCCGCCGAACGTGCGGAACACCCAAGCATCCCGACAGCGCTCGGACGGTTCGCCCGCCAGATATTGCATTACAATGCTGTCGTCAATGTTCATACCGCGTCCGCGCTGTAACCAAACAGCGGAATCGGCAGCCATTGCTCGACTTGCGCGGGCAGTTTGCTGCGTTCATTGCTGTGCAGGGAGAACAGCAGGCGGGTGGCATCCAGATGCGCCAGTTCCACCACGGGCGTTTCCGTTGTTTTCTCCACGGATACGGCATTGTCCTTTACGGCGATTTTCAGCTGCTCATCCCCGTTGAAACCGTGAATCAGCAGCACGGTTTCGCCGTCGCACAGCGGATAACAGGCGGCCTTGGCCTTGAGGAAGGCGCGGACGACATTCTCATAGCACAGCACATTGTATTGGTGCGCGTGGTCGAGGCTGTAGCCCTCGCAGAGCGGCAGCAGCACGTTTTGCAGCGCAAGGTCAAAGGGAGAAACCGTGATGCCCACACTCTTGCTTTCCGCCGTTTCCAGAACGGCCAGAATCATGCGCTGCAGGTCAGATTCCTGCACGGCCTTCAGCTCACCGCAGGAATCCCCGCCGCGCGAGAGGATGAAATAACCCACGAAGCTTGCGCCGTCAAAGGCGGCGTAGGGCACGCTGCGCCAAGAGCAGAGGATGTCAAACATCGCCTGCGGGGCACGTTCCACATAGTGCAGGCCGCTGCGGGAGAGTGCGTCAATCTGCGCCAGAATGTCCGCATCGTTTGCGTTGAGCTTCTTCACCAAAAGGCCGCTCTTTGCTTCTGCGCCGCAGCAGTGGCGGACGTTGGTGGTATTCACACGGAAGTCCACGTCCAGCCCGGCGGGCTCGTAGCCAAAGTATTCATAGCGCTGCTTCTGGCCGCCTAGGTCGCTCAAATCCGCGCCCTGTTCTTTCATATCCGCCAGCGCAAGGTTCATGCAGTCCTTCATGTAACCCTTGGAGCGGTGCTCCAGCGTGACCGCCACATTGCCGATACCGTTGAGCTTGAGCGTTTCATCGCCGACGTGCAGGGTGCTGTAATAGCTGCCCACCGCCGCGCAGAGACCCTCCTCGTCCTTAACGGCAAAGTTGTTGTAACAGGGGTCGTATTCTCGTTTGTAGAGCTTGGGCAGCAGCGCCAAAAACTCCCGCTGCGGCACCTCCCGGTCAAAGGCGAAAAAGACCGTATCAAGCATTTCAATCAGCTGCTCATAATCCTCCTGCGGGGTACGTCCCTTATAAAGCTGTTCCATAATTATGCTGTCCTCTCTTGATGATGATTTTTCTTCCCAGTAAATAGTACGGGATTCCGCACAAAGTGTCAAGCGGAATTGTGAAAAAGCCGGGGAAAAGCCGTTACTTTCTTTGAATTCGGAAGCTTGCAGCGCAGGAGCCATATCACGCAACGACTTTTGTAGGGGCGAACTGTGTTCGCCCGATGCCGTGTGGTGCGATATGTTCGCGAAAATATAGGTCACAGCAGCCGATGGGCTGCTACATTCGGTGAGCGGCTGCGCATTGTATTGAATGCGTTTCGCATGGCGCACAATTCTCGTGACACCCCGGTGTGCGCCCCCTGCAAAGCACGTTTGCGTTTTCAAAAAGTAAGGCAGATTCTTGACAGCTGCCCCTTTTGGGTGCTATACTAAACAACAGTAAAACAAGGAAAGAAGTTGGAGTAAGGTATGTCAGGACATTCAAAGTGGAGCACCATCAAACGCAAGAAGGAAAAGACCGATGCGCAGCGGGCAAAGATTTTCACCAAAATTGGCCGCGAGATGGCGGTGGCCGTGCGCGAGGGCGGCGCGGACCCGAGCGTGAACAACAAGCTGCGGGACGTTATCGCCAAGGCGAAGAGCAACAATGTGCCCAACGAAAACATTGAACGCATCATCAAAAAAGCCGCCGGCGAGGGCGACGGCGCAAAGTATGAGGACATCATCTATGAGGGCTACGGCCCCAGCGGCGTGGCGGTGATTGTGGAGACCTTAACCGAAAACCGCAACCGCACGGCGGGCGAGATGCGCCATTATTTTGACAAATACGGCGGCAACATGGGTCAGAGCGGCTCGGTGGCGTTTTTGTTCAGCCGTCAGGGCATTCTGCTCGTGAGCCGTGAGGATGCCGAGGAGGACAGCCTCATGGAGGCCGCGCTGGACGCAGGGGCAGTGGACTTTCTCACCGAGGAGGAGCTGTTCGACATCCGCACGGAGCCGAACGATTTCGGCGCGGTGCGCGATGCGCTGGAGGCGAAGGGCTATCCATTTCTGTCCGCCGAGATTGAATATGTGCCCTCCACCTACACGCAGCTTGTGAGCGAGGATGACATCAAAAACATGACAAAAATGCTGGAGATGTTTGAGGACAACGACGATGTCCAGGCCGTCTGGCACAATTGGGAAGAATAGATTTGCATCTTTTTACAAATTATTCATGATGGCGCTGCAAATTTTACTTGATTTTTCTGCAAAGCGCGCGTTATAATGTATACTGACCCCGAAGAATTCCCCGAAACAAAAAAATTGAGAAGTTTTTTGAGAAGGAAAAAAGGAAAAGGTGTTTGTAATGATGAAAAAGAGTATTTCCTGCATTGCGTTGCTGTTTGCTGTTTTGTTTGCGCTGGCTGCCTGCAACAACGGCAGCGGTCCGATTCTGCCTGGCGTAAACTCCGTCCGTATCACCCTGCTGGACGAAAAGGGCAGTGTCTATGAGGTAGAGGTCGCCTCGAAGGACTTCAAAAATGGTACCACGCGCCCGGGTGCGGAAACCAGGCCGGTCACCAAAGCACCCGAACCCAAGCTTACCTTCTCGATGCCCGGCGCAGTGGATCCCACCGACCCTTACATTCTGCAGGAAAACTCGGTGATTGAAATCCTCAGCCCCGATGTTATGCCCACGGGCAAGGTGGTTACCGTAAAAGAAAAAGACCGCCTTTTGACCAGCACGGCGGACGGAAAAACACTCACCGCCGGTACCTTCACCATGAAGGCCACCATCAACATGGCGATTGAGGGCGGCCAGCACATGAACCTCCCTGTAACGCTCATCCGCAAGGGTGAGGCCAGCTCCTTGACGCTGACTGCGAACGTGAATGAATTCAGCAGCCTTACCGGCAGCGGCAGTGATGCCGACAACAAGGCGGCGCTGGAAGCGCTGAATCCCTTGCTGAACGGCAAGCTGACCTTTATTGCGCTGGACGACGGCAAGAAGCAATATGTAATCTTCCCGCAGTTCCGCGTTTATATGGAGGGTGACGAAATGCTGAAGGGGCTGGATATGTCCCCCAACGCGCTCGCCGGCGGCGACGGCAAAAAAACGTATGTCCGCTCCACCAAGCCGGTATTGAACGGAAAAACATACACCTGCGAAGAATACAAGAACGGCGACACCACGGTGAAATACTACTTCCTCGGCAATGCCCTTAAGCGCATTGAAACCACCAACGCTGGCGAAACGGTGATTGTGGATGTCAGCAGCATTACGAACAAGGCTTCTGCCAGTGCGCTCCGGCTCAGCCCGCTGTATGCCAATGTCAACAATCTTTCATAGGGCAGGATACAAGCTATGACGGCGCAAGCCAACCGAATTCCCGGCAATACAGGCAAAAAAACAGTATGGATTCCCGGCGCTTCCGGCGGTATCGGAAGCGCCGTTGCCTTATTGTTTGCGCAAAATGGTTTCAACACGGTTTTGCAGTATTGCCGCAGCGAAGTGCGCGCGCAGGCGTTGGCGGCGCAAATCCGGGATTTGGGCGCGCAGACGCTCTGCCTGCAGGCGGATGCAACGCGGCGGGAGGAGGTCTTTTCCGCGCTGGAAAGTGCGCAAAAAACCTTCGGCACAGTGGACGTATTGTGCAATTGCGTGGGCAGCGCCCAACAAAAACTGTTTTGCGATATCAGCGATGCGGACTATGACGGTATCATGGATGTCAATGTACGCGGCGTTTTTTTGAGCTGTCAGGCGGTTTTGCCGCAGATGATTCAGCGAAAACAGGGCAAGATTATCAGCATTTCCTCCATGTGGGGGGTAACGGGTGCCTCCTGCGAGGTGCATTATTCCGCCGCGAAGGCCGCCGTCATCGGTATGACCCGTGCCCTCGCGCGCGAGCTTGCGCCCTCCAACATCCAGATCAACTGCATTGCCCCTGGCATCATCGACACACCCATGAACGAAGCCCTCCCGCCCGAAATGCTGGAGCTGCTGCGCAGGGAATCCCCAACCGGTCGCTTCGGCAAGCCGGAGGAGGTCGCAGCGCTTGCGCTGTTTCTGGCAGGCGAAGCGGCGGATTTCATCACAGGGCAGGTCATTGGGGTGGATGGCGGGTTTATTTGAGTGTGGAATCGTCATGCGTTTTGCGGTTCACCATTTCCCGAATGTCAATGCTCGGGTGGTGATACCGCTTTCTTTTTTGGGTTTTATTCTTGAATTGAATTGCGCTGCAGGGACACCATTGGATGCACGCCATGCACTGCTCGCAATGTGCGCCGAAGGCGGGCTTTCCGTTTTGCATTGCGATGTTTTCGGCAGGGCAGAGCTTGACGCACCAGCCGCAGCCCGTGCAGGCATCGTCGGCGCAAAAGCCCAGCCCCCGCTTGGGGTAGGTGGACAAAATCACCCGGTAGATCTGATGCTGCAGAGGATTGCTGCGCCGGATGACCGTGTGTTTTTTCTGCGCAATTTCAGCGGCAATTGCCAATGCGGCGCAGTCGGCGGCTTTGGTCTGTTCCGCCGCATCCTGTGCCATGTCATAATTGGTGACGTTGTTGGCAAACATCCGCAGCGCTTTGCCGTAATGCAGCACAGCGCCTTTTTTGCGCAGGATATCCCGCACCTGTGCAAGGCAGTTGCCGGGGAAGCCACCCATGGTTTCCACGGCGAAAACGTAGGTGTTTGCCTGAGCGGAGAAATCCAGCGATTCCAAAAAGCGCCGCACCATATCGGGTACGCCCAGCGCGTAATGGGGAAAAACAAAGCCGATGCGTTCAAATCCGTGCGTCAGCGGGCAGGGGGCAGTCATGGAATACACAGCGCAGCCGCCGACTGTTTGCGCAATCACCTTGGCGGTATGCAAGCTGTTGCCCGTGCCCGAAAAATAGAAGATGATGTTTTTGTTCATTGGTATCGCTCCCCGTTATTTTTGAATCACCAAATCCTTTGCCTTGATGTCCGGGTGGCGATAGCGTTTGCGGTCCTGTGTTTTTGTGCCGCAGTCAATGGCCTGCATCGGGCACCACTGGATACAGGCCATGCAGTTTGCGCAGTTCCGATGCAGGAATTGCGGCTTGCCGTTCTGCATTTTGATGTTTTCCACTGGGCACAGCCGGGCGCAAAGCTCACAGCCGGTGCAGCCTGCGGAAACCTGAAAGCGACGCTCCATCATCTTGAAATATTGGTTGCCTAGCCCATAAAACACGGAAAACGGCAATTTCTTTTTTGCGGCGGGCAGGCGGCTGCCGTGTTGAATTTGTGCGGCGATTTCAGCCGTTTTTTTGTCGGCGGCCTCCAGCGTCAAATCCAGGCTCTGCTGCATAAAGCTGCTTTCCACAGGGTAGAGCACAATATAATTCCCCACGGTTTCCACCGCGTTTCCGTAATCCAGCGCAAGGCCTTTCTTTTGCAGAATCTCCTGCAGCATGGGCAGTGCGTTGCCTGGGCTGTCGTTGCAGGTGACCACGCCGAACACATAGTCCGCGCAATCCGGCGCGAGCGGCAAAGCTTGGAGAAAAGCTGCCGCAGCCTTGGGCATCCCCGCCGCGTAACAGGGGAACACGAAGCCCATGCGTTCATACCCTTCCCCCGGTGAAGGGCTGCCCTGCATTGGTATCAGCTCCGTGTCCCCCAACGCGGCCGCAATGTCCCGCGCGGCCTTCAGGCTGTTGCCTGTGCCGGAAAAATAATAGATGACATTTCGATACATCAAAAATTGCCTCCTTGACATTTGTCAGTATATTTATTATACTAACTCTGGAAACCTAATACAAGTACGCAGTTTGAACATACTAGGTATACTGTACCGTACTGACGAGGAGGATGCGTTGTGAAAAAAGATTTCATGCCCGGAGATTGGATTCAAATGCTGGACGCGGCAGCGCAGGGCAGCCCCTGCCCGATTCGCCGCGCGCTGGAGCTGATGAGCGGCAAATGGCGGCCGCATGTGCTGTATGAGCTGTGCCGCTGCCCGTCGCTGCGCTTCGGGCAGCTGAAAAAGACCATTCCGCACATCACCAACACCATGCTGACCGCCACCCTGCGCGATTTGGAGCGGCTCGGTGTCGTCTCCCGCACACAGTTCAACGAAATCCCGCCGCATGTGGAATACGCCCTGACCGACAGCGGCAAGGCGCTCTTTCCCATATTCTATGAAATCGCGAAGTGGAGCACGGCCTGCGGCGGCGATTGAGCATTGCTAAAATCCATGCAAAATCCAGAATATATTTGTGAAAAAAGCATTGAAATGCGCTTTTGGATGTGCTATACTTTTTAAGCTTGTGTAAAAACTAAAACAGAACCGTTTCGGCGGGCATTATAAGGAGGAAATTGCTTTGAAAGCATACACTGCAAAAAATATCCGCAATATCGCTATTGCGGGGCACGGCGGCAAGGGCAAAACCACTCTTGCGGAGGCCATGCTCTATCTTGCGAAGGCCAGCGAGCGTCTGGGGCGCGTTGCGGACGGCAATACCGTCATGGACTTTGACGCAGAGGAAAAACGCCGCGTCGCTTCCGTCAGCACGGCGCTGGCACCCCTAGAGTGGAAAGACTGCAAAATCAATCTGTTGGATACGCCCGGTCTCTTTGACTTTGCGGGCGGCGTGAGCGAGGGCATTCGCGCGGCGGAATGCGCGCTGATTGTCACCGGTGCCGGGTCGGACTATGATGTCGGCGCGGAAAAGGCCATGCGCGCCGCCAACGCGCGCGGCATCGCCAAGATGTTCGCCGTCACCCGCTGCGATGCGGAAAATACGGATTTCTACAAGACCTACGACGCGCTCAAGACCATCCATGAAACCGAGCTTTGCCCGGTGGTGGTGCCTTATATGGAAAATGATGCCGTTGCGGGCTATGTGGATTTCTCCACCGGCAAGGCGTTTGCTTACAAGGATGGCAAGGCGAGCGAAATCGCCATGCCCTCCGGCGGCAGAATCGACGAGCTGCGCGAGGTGTTCGGCGAGGCAGTCGCCTCCGCCGATGATGCGCTGATGGAAAAATTCTTTGAGGGCGAGAGCTTTACGCCCGAGGAGATTCAGCAGGGTCTTGCGGCAGGTATCGCCTCCGGGACGCTTTACCCGGTCTACGCCTGCTCCGGCCACAGCACGGACGCGGTGGATTTGCTGCTGAACGCCATTGCAAGCGTCGCGCCGAGCGCGGCGGACTGCGCAGGCGAAACGGCGGGTGAAACCGCACTGACCTGCGACGAAAACGGGCCGCTTGCCGCCATTTGCTTCAAAACCGTTGCCGACCCGTTTGTGGGCAAGATGTCCTTCCTGAAGGTCATCTCCGGCAAAATCACGGCGGATGTACCTGCGTATAACTCCCGCACCGGCGAGAGCGAACGCATGGGCAAAATCATCTCCGTCAAGGGCTCCAAGCAAGAGGATATTACAGCCATCCCTGCCGGGGACATTGGTGTTGTGACCAAACTTTCCGGCGTAAATACGGGCGACACCATCTGCAGCCAGAAGCAGCCGCTGACCCTCGCGGGTCTGGACTTCCCGCAGCCCTGCCTTTCCATGGCCGTCAAGGTGCGCAAGAAGGGTGAGGAAGAAAAAGTCACCACGGGTCTGAACCGTTTGATGGAAGAGGATCAAACCGTCCGCTTCGCCATCAATTCCGAGACGCACGAGCAGGTGCTTTCCGGCCTAGGTGAGCAGCATCTGGATGTCATCGTCTCCAAGCTCAAGGGCAAGTTCGGCGTGGAGGTCGATTTGCAGGTGCCGCGCGTGGCCTACCGTGAAACCATCCGCAAAAAGGTCGAGGTGCAGGGCCGCCATAAGAAGCAGTCCGGCGGTCACGGTCAGTTCGGCGACGTTTACATCCGCTTTGAGCCCTGCGACGGCGATGATTTGGTCTTTGCCGAAGAAATTGTCGGCGGCAGCGTGCCCAAGCAATACTTCCCCGCCGTGGAAAAAGGTCTGCGCGAGAGCGTGGCCAAGGGCATCATCGCGGGTTACCCGATGGTCGGCCTGAAGGCAACGCTGTATTTTGGTTCCTACCACCCAGTGGATTCCTCCGAAATGGCGTTCAAAACGGCAGCGGGCGTGGCGTTCAAAACCGCAATCCCGCAGGCGCAGCCCACAATACTTGAACCCATCGGCACCCTAAAAGCCTATATGCCGGATGACAACCTTGGCGACATCATGGGCGACATCACCAAGCGCCGCGGCCGCGTGCTGGGCATGGGTCCGGCGGACGAGCCGCGCATGCAGCAGCTGGAGGCCGAGGTACCCATGGCGGAAATGGGCGATTTCGCCACCGTCCTGCGCTCCGTCTCCGCAGGCAGAGGCTATTTCTCGCTGGAGTTTGCCCGCTATGAGGATGCCCCCGCCAACGTAGCCCAAAAGGTGATTGAAGAGGCGAAGGCAGCAGCGGAAGAGGAATAATAATAATTCATATGAACCGGGCGCGCTGCAGGAGTCTTCTTTTGCAGCGCGCCTTTTTGTATACGGCGTTTCGATGAAATCCTTGTATTTTTGCGCGGTTTATGGTACGATAATTTCAAGAAGCAAATAAAATAAGGATGGAAAAAATGTTGAAAAAGAATTACCCCGCACTCACGGCGCTGCTGCTGACAATCAGCATCGGTTTTGCGGCTTGCGTCGGTGGCGAGAAGCCCACGGAGACCACGACCTCTGCCGCGAACACCACGGCGGAAAGCGCCACCGCGCCCGAAAGTACCACCGAAGCGGTTGTTACAGAGGCGACCACCACCGAGGCAACGGCGGCCGAAGCTGCGGCAGCAGCGAATCCGTTCACCGCAAAGAAGCGGATCGCTGCCAAGCTCACCACCGCCAAGCCCACCACCACCAAGCCTGCAACGACCAAGCCTGCTGCCACCAAGCCTGCTGCCACCAAGCCGACAACCACCGCAAAGCCGATGAATTATGACGCGCAAATGAAAAAAGCAGTGGCAGATGTGGAAAAAGCGTTTTCACAGATGCAAGAAGGTCTCCCAGACATCGGAACGGCAGAGGTGTCCTACAAGGAAACCACCTTGATTTACAGTCTCACCATGCCCGAGTTGCTGGAGGATGAGGGCCTTGAGTTTATGTCTGAGATGATGAGCGGCATGATGGACGATATGCAGGAGGACATAGACGCGCAGGTCATCGAGATGCGCAAAGCGTATGGTGTGCCTATGCTGACCCTGCGTATGGACATTAAGACCGCAAGCGGAAAAGTCATTTTCAGCCGCACATTCAAATAATTGCAAAGGACGGTTATCACTGTGAAGAAAACGATTCTCCCGATTGCATTTCTGGTGCTGGCAATCTGTTTGGGCATCGTCGCCTATCAATCGCTGAACCGCGGGGACGGCACAGAAGACCCCACGGCAGTCCGCGCCGGGGTGCCGCAGCCTGCGCGGGCAGCAACACAGCCGAAGCAGAACACCCTGCCGCCAACTGCGGAAGCCACCACCGCGCTGCGGCCGGCGGAGCATACAGACGCATCTGCGCAGCCGAACGAAATACGTCCGGATGTGCCGCCGCCCACGCAGAACATGACCGATGCGGAGCCGGCCACTGCGGCGGCGAAGCCACACTCCACAAAGAAACCGTCGGCTACCGAGACGACGGCGCCGGTCAAAACGCACCCCAATATGGCGGATGCGC
>JGI994J12354_10000266_pt1 | contig 51419 bp, 41 predicted proteins | sample IntmicLarv3ML3BL_FD_12354 | JGI IMG/M metagenome (IMG submission 12354) | reverse complement strand
GATTTCATATGACTACCAAAAAATAACAGGAAAAAAACGTCTATAAGCTTCAAAACATGATGCTTTGCATGATGTTTTTTTCTTGTTCAACTGTCAAACTCGGGATAGGAAATGATAGGTTTTTCTACACAAAAATATTCTAAAAAAATATTTAAAAAAATGGAATTTTGAAAATAATTTAAATTTATGGTATAATTAAATCTAAAGCTAAAAAATTATAAAAAAGGAATTGAGAGGTAGCTTTATGAAAAAAATTAGGGTTACTGTCCCGGAAGATATTTGGCGTCTTATGAAAAATGATGTGGAAGAGTTTGGGATAAATAATAACAAACTTTGTAATTATATTCTAGAAAAATTAAAATATAATAGACATCTTAATATTGAAAAAATGTTAGAAAGTCAAGGAAGACCACTGAAAAAGATAATCCAATTTGATTTAAATGTCTCCAATAGAGGGATATACTATGATGTCTTAAAAGAAAATCATGTGGATGTAGAGGCGGAATATTTTAGAGAATTATTTGAATTGTATTGCACCAAATTTAAATATCAAAGAGAGCTTTTCATTTTTGAAGAGACTGCCAAAGGACTTTTGGAAGCTATAAAAGAAAAGAAAAAAGTAAAAATAAAATATTTCCAAGATATTTTCACGATAGAGCCTTATTTCATCAGAAGAGAAGAGCGTGGTGATGAAAATTTTCTTTTCTCTTATAACGAAGAGTTGAAGACCTATACCAATTACAAATTAAAAGAAGTAGAAATTATTTCCATTCTTGATGAAAAAATAAGAGGTAAAGACAAAAAATATATAGAAAACATCCGAAGAAATTTTGATCCATTCCTGGGAAATGGGAATATTGTAAAAGTGAGGCTGACAGAAGTAGGAGAAAGCTTTCTCAAAAGTTTTACCAATTATAGACCAAAGTTAATCAGAAAAGAGGGAGATATTTTTTGCTTTGAAGTGGCAAATGAAAATGCAAAACTTTATTTTAGACAATTTTCCAAAGAAGCAGAAATTTTGGAGCCAGAAAGTTTGCGGGAAGAAATAAAAAAAGAGTATGAAGAAGTTCTTGACCTATATAGATAATCTCTGATATTGTATTTTTTTGCAAAAAATGTTATAATCTAATCATAAAAATTGTAATCATTACAAACTTGTAGATTTAATGATAAATATAATGGGAGAAAAGAATGAAGAGAGTGATAAAAAGAGAAGGAACAATTGTTCCATTTGATGCAGAGAGAATAGCAAATGCTATTTCAATGGCCTTTAGGCAATATTCAAAACCTATTAATCAAGAACTAATAGATAAAATAGTCCAGCAAATCTCCCACAGCGAAAATAAAATTTTGCATGTGGAAGAGATACAGGATATGGTAGTGAAAAAACTAATGTCTTCAACAGAAAAAGATATTGCAATGGCTTATCAAAGTTACAGGACTTTGAAAACAGAGATAAGAAATAAAGAAAAAAGTATACACAAACAAATTGGGGAATTAATAGATGCTTCCAATGAGAATATTCTTAATGAAAATGCCAATAAAGACTCCAAGACGATATCAGTACAAAGAGATTTGTTAGCAGGGATTTCTTCAAAGGATTATTATTTAAATAAAATTTTGCCTAATGAATTAAAAATAGCTCACGAAAAAGGTGAAATACATATTCATGACTTAGATTATCTCTTGTTTCGAGAGACAAACTGTGAATTGGTAAATATAGAAGAAATGCTGAAGGGTGGCTGCAATATTGGTAATGCAAAGATGTTGGAAGCCAATTCAGTGGATGTAGCCGTAGGTCATATTGTTCAGATTATTGCATCAGTGTCTTCTAATACTTATGGTGGTTGTACAATACCTTATTTAGACAGAGCTCTAGTTCCATACATAAAAAAAAGTTTTAAAAAGCATTTCATTAAAGGCATTAAGTATATAGATAAAGTTTTGGAAGATGAAATAGCTAAATTGAAAGAAAGAAGGGACATAGAGTTTTCCAATAAGGAAATAGAGAAACTTTATCCAGAGACTTTTGCCTATGCTACAGAAATGACTATAGATTCTGTGAAGCAAGCAATGCAAGGACTAGAATACGAGATAAACTCTCTATCTACAGTAAATGGACAGACTCCCTTTACTACTATAGGAATAGGAACTGAAACTTCTTGGGAAGGAAGATTAGTTCAAAAATATGTTTTTAATACGAGAATGGGTGGCTTTGGAGTCAAAAAAGAAACTGCAATCTTCCCTAAAATAGTCTTTGCAATGAATGAGGGACTAAACTTAAATGAGGGGGATCCAAATTGGGACATAGCACAAGACGCCTTTCAATGTATGACAATGTCAATCTATCCTGATGTATTATTTGTAACTGATGAAGAGATAAAAAATGAGACAGTGGTATATCCAATGGGATGTAGAGCCTTTTTATCTCAATGGAAATCCGATAATGGCGAAGAAAAATATGCTGGAAGGTTTAATATGGGAGCAACCTCTATCAATTTACCAAGAATAGCTATCAAAAATCAAGGTAATGAAGATGGATTCTATAAAGAATTAGATAGAATATTGGAATTATGCAAAGAAAATAGTTTGTTTAGAGCCAAATATCTTGAAAAAACCCAAGCAGAAATGGCTCCCATTTTGTGGATGTCGGGGGCATTGGCTGAAAAGCAACCAAAGGATACCATAAAAGATTTGGTTTGGGGAGGATATGCCACTATCTCCATAGGATATATTGGTCTTAGTGAGGTTTCTCAAATACTGTATGGAAAAGATTTTTCCCAAGACCAAGAAGTATATGATAAGACATTTAACATCCTAAAATACATGGGAGAAAAGATAGAACAATTTAAGAAAGAAACGAATTTAGGGTTTGCATTATATGGAACACCAAGTGAATCCTTGTGTGATAGATTTACCCAAATAGATCAAAAAGAATTTGGAGATAATAGAAGGGATAACAGATAAAGGTTATTATGACAACTCATTTCACGTATCTTCTAGAATAAAATTAGGAATTTTTGATAAGATAAGAATGGAAGCTTTGGGGCACAAATATTCCAAAGGGGGCCATATTAGCTATATAGAGACAGATTCTTTGAAGAAGAACATAGAAGCAGTATATACAATATTAAAATATGCCAAAAATGTTGGAATACACTATATGGGAATTAATCAACCAGTGGATAAATGCCATAGATGTGGTTTTGCAGGAGAGTTTTCGGCAACAGAAAATGGTTTTCAATGTCCACAATGTGGAAATAACGATAGTGCTCAGATGAATGTAATAAGAAGAGTGTGTGGATACTTGAGCCAACCAGATGCGAGACCATTTAATAATGGAAAACAAAAAGAAATAATGAATAGAGTAAAACATAGCTGACAACTTTAATAATTAATAATATTTTGGAGAATAATTAATATGAAATATTCAGATATAAAATATTCAGATATGATAAATGGTAATGGAATAAGAGTAAGCCTTTTTGTAAGTGGATGTGACCACAATTGCACAGGATGTTTTAATACAGTCGCTTGGAATAGCAATTATGGAAATGATTTTACAGAAGAGACCCAAAAAAATATTTTTAACTATATTCATAAATACGAGGGAACAATCAAGGGGATTTCCCTTTTAGGAGGGGATCCGACATATCATTCCAATGTGGAGCCACTAATTAAGTTTTTAGAAGATTTCAAAAAGGAATTTCCCCAAAAAGATGTTTGGATATGGTCTGGATATACTTGGGAGGAAATAAAAGAAAATACCCAAAGAATGAAATTAATTAGCTTATGTAATGTGCTAATAGATGGAAAATTTGATGAAGAACTAAAAGATTTGACTCAAAAATGGCGTGGAAGCACTAACCAAAGAGTTATTGATGTTAATAAAAGTCTAAAATGTGGAAAAATAATTAACTATAGTGCATAATTTTAGAAAAAAATTTGGATGGTTTTTAGCAGAGGTGATTTTAATAAGTTTTTGGAAAGCTTTTTAAAAGTTGTTTTTTAAAAGAACTTGACTTTTCTCAATAAAAATGCTAAAATATCACCCGTGAAAATAAACACACCAATTATTTCTAAGCATGGTGTTTCTTAGGGAAGAAATGGCTTAGTTTTCAGGTTGGTGGAAGAAAAACCAAAACTCAGGAGGAAAAATGTCAGTAGTATCAATGAAACAATTATTAGAAGCAGGAGTACATTTTGGACACCAAGCAAAGAGATGGAATCCAAAAATGTCAAGACACATTTTTACAGAAAGAAACGGGATACATATAATTGATTTACACAAATCACTTAAAAAAATTGAAGAGGCCTACAATGCACTTCGTGATATTGCAGCAGATGGTGGAAAAGTGCTATTTGTTGGGACAAAAAAGCAAGCTCAAGAGGCGATAAAGGATCAAGCAGAAAGATCAGGAATGTATTATATCACCAACAGATGGTTAGGTGGTATGCTTACAAACTTCAAAACTATCAAATCTAGAATAGAAAGACTAAAAGAATTACAAAGAATGGAAGAAGATGGAACATTAGATAATGCATATACAAAAAAAGAAGCTGCTAATTATAAAAAAGAATTGGAAAAATTAAATAAAAATTTAGCTGGAATAAAAGACATGAAAGATGTCCCAGATGCGATATTTATAGTAGATTGTAAAAAAGAAGAGTTAGCAATCAGTGAAGCAGCTCATTTGGGAATTCCTATTTTTGCAATGATAGATACGAATGTAGATCCAGAATTAATTACTTATCCTATTCCTGCCAATGACGATGCAATAAGATCAGTAAAATTAATATCTTCTATAATTGCCAATGCAATAATAGAAGGAAATCAAGGAAAAGAAGAAGTGGAAATTGATTCTCCTGAATTGGAAATTGAAGAAGGATCAGCAGAGTAGTATAGATTTAATAAATAGTTATATTTTGAATATAAATCATTGATGATGAAAATTACAGCTCGTCATGAAGTTTTGGATGAGCTGTGTATATATTAATCTTAATAGGAGGAAGGAAATGGCTGAAATAACAGCAAGCGTAGTAAAAGAATTAAGAGAAAGAACTGGTGCTGGAATGATGGATTGCAAGAAAGCGCTGCAAGAATGCAATGGAGATATGGAAAAAGCTATAGATTATTTGAGAGAAAAAGGAATAGCTAAAGCAGTTAAAAAAGGTGGAAGAGTGGCTGCTGAAGGGTTGATTTTTGATGGAGTAAGTGTTGATAATAAAAAAGCAGTATTAATTGAATTTAATTCAGAGACTGACTTTGTTGCTAAAAATGAAGAATTTGTAAATTTTGGTAAAAAATTAGTTGAAATCACTCTAAAAAATGATATCAGAACTGTAGAAGACCTAAATAAAGCTGAATTTGAAAATGGAAAGACTGTGGAAGAAGCCGTTACAGATTTGGTCGCTAAAATTGGTGAAAATATGCATGTAAGAAGACTACATAGCATCACAGCTCCAGCAGGTTTTATTGCTACATATAGCCATTTAGGTGGTAAATTAGGTGTTACTGTGGAAATGGCAGGAGAACCTACACCTGAAAATATAACCAAAACCAGAGATATTGCAATGCATGTTGCTGCAATGGATCCTAAATATCTTAATCAAGATGAAGTTACAACTGATGATTTAGAAAGAGAAAAGGAAATAGCCAAAAAGCAATTGGAAGCTGAAGGAAAACCAGCTCAAATTATAGAAAAAATCCTAATAGGAAAAATGAATAAATATTATGAAGAAAATTGCTTACTACAACAAGAATTTGTTAAAGATAAGGACTTTACAGTGGAAAAGTACGCTGGAGATTTAAAAATCCAATCCTTTGCTAGATTCAAAGTTGGAGATGGAATTGAGAAAAAAGAAGAGGATTTCGCAGCAGAAGTTGCGGCTCAAATCAAAGGGTAAAAATTCACTGCATGGGATAGGGATGCAAAATATGGCATCCCTATTTCACAGAAATAATAAATTTTCAATTTTCTAGGAGGTTTTATGAGTACCCCTTTTTATAAAAGAATATTATTAAAATTAAGTGGTGAAGCTTTGATGGGTGGACAAGAATTTGGAATTTCTTCTGAAGTAATTGCATCCTACGCCAGACAAATAAAAGAAATAGCAGAATTAGGTGTGGAAATTTCCATTGTAATTGGTGGTGGGAATATATTTAGAGGACTTTCAGGGACAGAACAAGGAATAGATAGAGTAACAGGGGATCATATGGGAATGCTTGCTACTGTGATAAATTCCCTAGCACTACAAAATGCCATAGAAAGACTTGGAGTTCCCACTAGAGTTCAAACAGCTATTGAAATGCCAAAGATAGCAGAACCATTTATTAAGAGAAAGGCTCAAAGACACTTAGAAAAAGGAAGAATTGTGATATTTGGTGCAGGAACAGGTAATCCGTATTTTACAACAGATACAGCAGCAGCATTAAGAGCTATAGAAATCAATGCAGAGGCAGTATTAAAAGCTACAAAAGTAGATGGGATTTATGATAAAGATCCAATAAAATATAGCGATGCCATCAAATATGATAAAGTTTCCTATACAGAGGTATTAAGTAAGGACTTGAAGGTAATGGATGCCACTGCAATATCACTTTGCAGAGAAAATAAACTACCTATAGTTGTATTTGATTCTTTGGTAGAGGGAAATATGAAGAAGGTTATTATGGGGGAAAATATAGGGACTGTAGTAGTAGCTGATTAAGAATATTTTGAGGAGGGAGCAATGAGTAATCAAGATATAATAAACGAATGCAAAGACAAAATGACAAAAACAGTTGAATCAACTAAAAATAAATTTACTTCAATAAGAGCAGGACGTGCCAATGTGTCTATGCTAGATGGAATAAAGGTAGAACAATATGGGTCAGATGTACCACTAAATCAAGTTGGTTCAGTATCCGCCCCTGAGGCTAGATTATTAGTAATTGATCCATGGGATAAAAGCATCATTGGAAAAATAGAAAAGGCTATATTGGCCTCTAAATTAGGAATTACTCCAAATAATGATGGAAAAATAATTAGACTTATAATGCCAGAACTTACAGCAGAAAGAAGAAAAGAATATGTGAAATTAGCTAAAACAGAAGCTGAAAATGGTAAAATTGCTTTGAGAAATATTAGAAAGGACATGAATAATGCCCTAAAAAAATTGGAAAAAGATAAATCTTTGGGAATTTCTGAAGATGAGATAAAAAAGTCTGAAGATGAGGTACAAAAGTTAACTGATGCTTATATCAAACAAATAGATGAGCTACTTGCCAAGAAAGAAAAAGAAATTACAACTGTATAAAAAAGTTGCAAAAGTTGAATAAATGTGCTAAAATCTATTGTAAATTTGTGTTTTTATAAAGAAAGTTGGGAAGGTGAAATAAAATGAAAAAAGATATACATCCAAATTATCATGTTATAAATGTTGAATGTTCTTGTGGGGAAAAATTCCAAACAAAATCTACTTACACAAGAGGGGACGAAATGAAATTAGCTGTGTGCTCAAAATGTCATCCATTATATACTGGTAAAGCTAAATTTGTTGATGCTGCTGGAAGAGTAGATAAGTTTAACAAGAGATATAAGATAAACGATAAATAAAAATTTTAAGGAGACTCTATAGTTCTCCTTTTTATTTTGAAAAAAATACCCAAATCAATTATGTGTTAAACTTAAAGAAAATATGTTGTAGAAGAATGGTCGTGGGGGGATTTATTTGAACTGACCTTCAAGGATTTATACAAAGTATTTTTGAATATTTAATATTTTTAAAATTTTCTTTTATAAATATATATTTTATGGTAAAATTGGAATAAAGAATGTTTCTAATTATTAGGTTGCCAAATTTAGATTTTAATTGAAAGTTTTTTTTATATTCTAGTTTTTTGTTGTATAAAGAATAGAGAAGAATTGAGGTATTTTTATGAAAAAAAATATGATAATAACAATTGTGCTTTTATTTTTTTCTTTTTATTGCTACTCAGATGGGGTGCAAAATGTAGAAAGTAGACTAAAGGCCATTGATGATGAAATAGAAAAATTAATGAAAGAGCGAAAATCTCTGGAAAATATGAAAAGAACTATAGCTAATAGTGATAAAAAAATTGAGAGCACCAAGTCACCACAAACTCCCAAAATCACTCCAGAGATAAGACCCAAAATTGCTCTTGTATTAAGTGGTGGTGGCGCTAAAGGAGCTGCTCATATTGGTGTTTTAAAAGTCTTAGAAGAAAATAAAATTCCTATAGATTATGTAGTAGGAACAAGTATTGGAAGTATTGTCGGCGGAATGTATTCGGTAGGCTACACTCCAGATGAAATAGAGAATATCCTACTTAACATCAATTTTTCTAATATTTTGTCCAGAAGAAATAATAATCAAAGGGATGATATTGCAGAAAAATTAGAAAGAGAAATGTATCCTTTTACTTTGAATATAGATAAAGACAGAGGAATAACTTTACCAAGGGGATTATGGGGGAACCAAAATATTTATTTTGAATTGAAAGATATTTTTTCTAGAGCAGAAAGCATAGAAGATTATGATGAATTACCTATTAAGTTTAGAGCTGTTGCTGCCAATCTTCAAGATGGAAGTGAGGTTGTTTTATCTGAAGGAGATTTGGCTTTAAATATCCTAAAGAGTATGGCTCTTCCTAGTATTTTTGAACCTGTGGAAGATAATGGGCAATTTTACATAGATGGTGGAGTTGTTAATAATTTTCCTGTGGATACGGCCTTGGTATTAGGTGCTGACATCATAATAGCTGTGGATATCACTTCTGATTCCATTGAGATTGATGACAAAACTAATATTTTTGATATATTAACTCAAGTTTCATCCTATCAAGGAGATAGAAATACGGAATTTCAAAGAAAACTGGCTTCAATTTTAATTACACCAGACGTAAAAGAGCATAACTCCATTGATTTTTCTGGAATGGCTCATTTAATAAAAGAAGGAGAAATTGCAGCAGAAAAATATGTTAGTCAGCTGAATGCACTAAAAAATGAAAGGGATTTTAATAAAATAAAAGATAGCATTTTGGTGGATTCAACATATGATATTTATAATGTTGTTTTGTCGGGCAACGAATCTCTTACTTTGAAAAAAGTAATGTCACTGAAGCCAACTAAGGAGACTACCCTTAATAAAGAGGAGATCAACAATTGGGCAAAGCAAATATACTCTCTTGCTTATATTGATAGGGTAAAATATCATGTACAAGAGAATACTTTATATATAGATGTCACAGAAAAAAATAGTCTCAATATCAGAGGTTCTTTGAATTATGCCTCTCATTATGGGGGAAGTTTAAATATATTGGTGAATCTTCCTAACGATGGAACTTTTAGCAAAAATTATATTGTAAGAGGAGAATTATCAAAGTATCCAAAGTTCAATATGGGCGGAGTTTATTATTATGATTTTAACAAATCAAAAATCGGAGCAGTTATAGATACTGGTTATGAAGTGGATCCATTATTTGTATATAAAAACGGTGATAGAGTTTCCACATACACATCCAATAAATTTACAGGAAGTTTGTTGCTTTTTTCTACTATCTTTGATGAGGTCATAGTAGGTCCCAGATTTACTTATGAAATGACCAAGAACAAATATGATAGTGGTACAAGGGACGAAGATTATTTTCCAAAAAGGGAAAATGACCTTTCTTTTGGATTATATTTTCTTTATGATACTCTGGATAATAAGGCTTTTCCATCCAGAGGAATAAAAATTTCGGGAGAATGGGCAAAATACGATACTGATTATGATGTGATAAATGGAAGTGGATTAGTAGCCTTTCCAATAAATAAAAAGCTATCTCTAAATATTGGTGCAGGTGGTGGAGAAATAAAAGGTGCAGATGACAGAAGAGATAAGCTTTTCAAAATTGGTGGAATACAAAATAATACAAAAAATATTTCTTTTTACGGATTACCTCCAATGGGTGTCTATACTGATAAATATTATGTGGGGCAAGTGGGGGTACAATACCAATTGACAGATTCCATTTATTTGATGGGTAAATACAATGTTTTGTCCTACGATTCTCAAGACATTAAAGACCAAAAAGATAAAAAAATTGGCGAAAATCTTGTACATGGTTATGGGGTAGGAGTTGGAATGTCAACCTTTGCTGGACCAATTTCTATTTTTGTTTCTAATAATAGAAGTAAAAGAAATTCTATGCTCTTTGAGGCAAGAATAGGTTATTTCTTTAATAATTAGTAAAAGTTAAATGCTAAACTATGCACTTATCAAAAATAAATTTTGAGGAATATGTTCATGAAAAGAAAAGGAAAAATAATTTCCAATGGTAAATATGACAATTGGACTTTGGAAATATCCACAGATTTTGAGAACACAGGTGGAGTTTATTTGTTTATTTATAATAATGATACTGGGTATGATTATTGGTTTTCTAACATGAAAGAAGCCTATAAAATGATTGAAGAAGATAATGCAGAAATACTTTGGGAAGCAGAAAATATTTGAGTTTAATCATAAATTACCATGAAAAATAGAGAATAATGAGAAGGGCACTATATAAAATAGTGTCTTCTTTTATTTATTTGGAAAATGATAGTTAAATTTTATTAAAATGATAAAATATTAGTATTGGACTTTGTGTTCTTATAATAGTATATTTATATTAAAATGGAATGCTTAGCGTATAATAAGAACAACAATAAAATTTTAAAAGGAGATTTCTATGAAAAAAAGATTTTTACTGATTTTATTAATATGTTTAACTTTTTTATACAATTTTCAGATATTAAAGGCTAATTTTCCTGACAAAAATATTAGTGGTATTGTTCAATGGGGAGCTGGTGGAGGAACAGACTCATTAATGCGTCCTTTGGCGAGTTTAGTAGAGAATGAGTTAGGAAGAAGTATTGTAATAGAAAATAGAACTGGAGGAACAGGATCCATTGCGACACAATATGTGAATTCTAGGGCTGCAGATGGGTATACACTATTAATGGGAGCCGAAAATCCACAATTATATACTGCTCTTGGAATTTTAGATATTACTTACGCTGATTTTGAACCAGTATTTTTAATAGGTGATGAAACTGTAGGAATAGCAGTTTCTAAAAATTCTCCATATAATTCATTTACAGAAATTATTGAAGCTGCTAAACAAAATCCAGGAACAATTACCATGTCGACCACAGGAACAGGAGGACTGCCGTGGGAAGTTGGAGCTTTTATCACAGCTATTACTGGAGCGACGTTTAGCCAAATTCCTTATGATAGTGATGCAACGGCAAAAGCTGCAGTACTTGGAGGAGAATGTGACTTTACGGTGGTAAAAGTGCAATCTGGAATTGAGGAATACAAATCTGGAGATTTAAACTTTCTTTGTATGTTAGCAAAGGAACCAGTACCACAAATGGAAGGAGTACCTTTGGTTTCTGCTGAATATCCTGAGTTTGATGAATTTTTACCTTGGGGACCATTTTATGGGATATTTTTAAAGAAAGGAACAGATTCAGAAATAGTAGAAATACTATCGAAAGCTTTTGAAAGTGCTTATGAAAATGATAGTTATCAAAAAGTACTAAATGATTTTAATATTAATGGATTAGGCTATACTGGTGAAAAAGCAAAAGAATATTTAAAAAATTGGCAATTGAATACTATAGAAGCTTTGCATAAGAGTGGGGCAATAGATAAAAGTGCAGAAGAATTGGGATTAAAATAACACAAAATACATTAAAATTTTAGGAGTAACTAGAATATTTAGTTACTCCTAAATAAATAACTTAAAGAAGTTTGGAAAGTTACTTTGTGTAGCACTAGGAGGCGGCATGAAAGATAGTAAGTTTAAGGCTGGAGAAAAAGGGTTTGCAGTATTTTTATTATTATTTGGACTCTACTTTTTTGGTGAATCAGTCAAATTATATAAAATGGATGCAAGACCCTCTTCTTTTGGAGCAGTTCCATTATTTTTGAGTGTATTAATAATAATATTTTCATTGGTGATTATTATTAGTGATAGGAAAAAAATTTCGGAAACAAAAGGAATGTCTTTAGGTGAAAAAGCATGGGTAACACTCAGGTATATTCTTCCTAAAGATGTATTAGTTATTGTGATTTTTATTGTATTATATTGTATTGGGTTATATCTAGGGATTGGTTTCATTCCAGGAACTTCGATTTTTTTGCTGGGAAGTATGACTTATCTAATGAAGAAAAATTTTGTAAAAAATATATTTTGGACAGCATGTAGCATGATTTTTATTGTGGTAGTTTTTAAATATATATTTAGTGTAGTGTTGCCATGATGAGGCCAGTCATAAGAGATCAAGTAAACATTTTAAGAAGCAAAATAGACTTTAAAACTACATTATACAAGGAGGAAAAATGGAGATATTCAAATATTTGATGATACCAGTTTATAATCCAATTTTAATTATTTTCGTGGCAATTGGTTGTTTTTCTGGGGTGTATATAGGTGCTATCCCAGGGTTATCAGGAACAATGGCAGTATCTTTACTGGTATCTTTTACCTTTGGCTGGGACACACATAGTGCTATTGCATTAATGATAGGAGTTTATGTTGGTGCAGTTTATGGTGGATCTCGTTCAGCGATATTATTAAATATTCCCGGAGCACCAGCTGCTGTAGCCACAGCTTTGGATGGATACCCCATGGCTCAGAAGGGAGAAGCTGGACGTGCAATGGGAATTGTTACTACTCAGTCAGTTATTGGAACTTTACTTGGAATAGTTGCATTAGTATGTTTTGCACCAATGGTTTCAAAATTAGCATTAAAATTTTCCTCAGTTGATTATTTACTTTTGGCTTTGATGGGAATGATGATGGTTGGAAGTTTAGGGTGTAAGTCGATCTATAGAGGGCTTATTGCTGCCGCCATTGGAGTCCTTTTAGGAACAGTTGGAATGGATTCTATGACTGCAAGACCAAGATTTACTTATGGGATAACTTACTTGTTGCCAGGGGTAGACTATGTTACTGCTATGATAGGATTGTTTGGAGTTTCAGAAGCCTTAACGCAGATTACCTCAAAGGATATTGAACCTATAAAGCAAAAAGTTGACAAAATTGTTCCATCCTTTGATACTATAAAGAAATTTATACCTTTGACTATTCGTTCTTCCATAGTAGGAGTAATTGTTGGTGCTTTACCTGGAGCGGGGGGAGATATAGCGGCATTACTTACCTATGATCAAGCCAAAAGAACTGTTAAAAATCCAGAGGTCCCCTTTGGAGAGGGAGCAATCGAGGGGTTGGTGGCACCAGAATCAGCAAATAATGCAGCGATAGGTGGAGCGTTTATTCCTATGCTGACGTTAGGGATACCTGGAGATGCTGTTACTGCAGTCATGATAGGTGCATTAACAATTCATGGATTAAAACCAGGACCAAATTTGATGAATACAACGCCAGATTTATTTTATTTAATAGTTAGTTGTTTATTTTTTGGCGCATTTTTTCTTTTGATATTTGGATTGACAGGAGTCAAAATTTTTACTAAAATTGTAGAAATTCCTAAGGGGATATTGCTTCCTATTATAATAATACTATCAGTTGTTGGTTCATATGCTATTAACAATAGTTTATTTGATATTTTTTGGATGTTAGGATTTGGAATTTTAGGTTATTTTTTAAAAAGATTTGATTATCCAGTGGCTCCCTGTGTACTGGGAATTATTTTGGCTAAACTACTGGAAGAAAATTATCGTAGGGGAGTCCTTCTTAAAAAATCCATAGGTGGTCTTGCAGGAAGTATATTTACGAGCCCAATATCTTTGGTTTTATTTATAATGATAGTTATTATGTTTGCAACACAAACTCAAACTTATAAAAATTGGAAATTAAAAAGAGAAAATTCAAAATTAAATAAATAGTTTATTTTAAGGAGATGAAATGATGAAGAAAATATTGTTTTTACATGGAGTTAATCATAACATGTTCGGAAAAAGAGATCCAAAACAGTACGGAAAAATAACTCTTGACCAAATAAATGATGAAGTAAGAAAAACTGCTCAAGAGCTTGATGGGATTGAAGTAGAATTCTTTCAAAGCAATTCAGAGGGAGAAATGGTAGACAGAATACATAAAGCTTATTTAGACAGAGTAGATGCAGTATGTTTTAATGCTGGTGCATGGACTCATTATAGTTGGTCAATACATGATGCTCTAGGGATGCTTGAATGTCCTATATATGAGTTGCATATGTCCAATGTTCACAAAAGAGAGGAATGGCGACATTTTTCTGTATTATCTCCTTTAGCACAAGGAATTTTAGTAGGACTTGGATCAGATGTATACACTTTAGCTTTACGTGCTGCTTGCAGTTTTTTGGATAAAGATAAATAGGAAATTAAAGTAATGATTAAAATTAATAATTTTATGAAAGTTGTTACTTTAAATTAGTATTTTCATGGAACGTTTCTTATTAAATAATCTTATAGGTAATTTTTATTAATGGGAATAGTTTAAATTATTTTTTTAATAAAAATTCATTTTAAATCCCTAGTAAATTGGAGATTATAAAATTTCTCTATTATGATAATTTAATATAAGTATTGGAATAAAAAGATTTGTAATGATATATTATGTAACATAATTAGAATTTTGATATCAAAATCAAACAGCACTGTAAAAAACTAAAACTGTAGTAATTATTTATTTTAATTAAAATGTATGGAGGAATAAAAAATGGCAAATGTTTTAACAGCTGAACAAGAAAAGGAATTGGATGAATTGATGGAGAAAGCTGCAAAGGCGGCAAAAATTATTGAAACTTATGATCAAGCAAAGGTTGATAGATTAATACAAGCTGTAGCATGGTCGGTAGCTAATAAAAAAACCTTCTTAGAATTAGTAGATATGGGAATAGTTGAAAGTGGACTTGGCGACCCTATATCCCGTCAAAACAAACGGTTTAAAATAAGAGGATGTTTAAGAGACGCCTTAAGAGGAAAAAGTGTGGGGATAATAGAAGAAATTCCAGAAAAAGGAATAGTAAAATATGCAAAGCCTGTCGGAATAATTGGCTCATTGGTACCTACCACTAATCCTGACCTCACTCCTGCTGGTCAAGCTATATATGCAATTAAAGCAAGGGATGCAATTATATTTGCACCACACCCTAGATCCAAAAAGACAACTTTTGAAACAGTAAGACTAATGAGAGAAGCTCTCAAAAAAGAAGGAGTCCCTGAAGATATACTACAATGTGTCCAAACTCCAAGTATTGCAATGACAGAAGAGCTTATGAAAAGAGTGGATTTAGTAATAGCTACAGGCGGAAAACCAATGGTAAAGGCAGCTTATAGTTCAGGAATACCAGCTTATGGCTCTGGAGCAGGAAATGCAACTATGATATTTGATAATACTTTAGAAGGACATCCAGACAGAATAAAAGAAGCTGCAAATAATACAATGTTGAGTAAGACATCAGATTATGGAAGTGGGTGTTCAGCTGATGGAAATATAATAATATATGATAAAGTATATAATCAAGTGCTAGATGCCTTAGAAAATGAAGGAGGATATAGAACTAACGAAAAAGAAAGAGAAATGCTAAAAAAGGTCATGTGGGATGAACAAAACCATAGATTGTCTGATACAGTTGCCATATCTCCACAAGATTTGGCTAAAGCAGCAGGGTTTGAAATTCCAACTGACAGAAAATTCATATTTGTAGAAGGAGATGGAATTGGAAAAGATTTTCCTTTCTCTGGGGAAAAGCTTACTACATTACTAGCAACTCACAAATATTCTGGTGAATTTGAAAATGCTCTGGATGTAATGAGGGCCATATATGAGGTAGGTGGAAAAGGACACTCTGTTGGAATTTATTCCTTTGATGATGACCACATTCATAGATTAGGTCTTGCTGCTCCAGTAAGTAGAATAATGGTGAGACAGCCACAATCTAAGGCAAATGCTGGGTCGGCTACTAATGGTATGCCTATGACATCATCTATGGGGTGTGGAACATGGGGTGGAAATATCGTATCAGAAAATATCACACTAAAGCACTATATGAACACCACTTGGGTATCTAAACCTATTCCTAAAGATATGCCATCTGATGAAGAATTATTTGGTGAATTTTATGATGGAGAGATGGAAAAATAATTATTTATAGTTTATACTGATTATTTAACTTTTAAGGAACTTAAAAAATTTTGCTAAAAAATATATTTTATGTTTTAATAAAGTGGAGTATTAATTATATTATACAAGGAGGGCATTAATAGTGAAAAAATTGTTGTCAGAACAATTAACAGATTATTTAGAACGAAGAGGAGTAGAATATATATTTGGACTATGTGGGCATACAGTAATTGCACTTTTAGATGCAATCAAAGATAGTAAATTAAAATACATATCTGTTCGCCATGAACAAATAGCATCTACAGCTGCAGACGGATATGCAAGAGTTACAGGAAAAGCCAGTGTTGTATTGTGCCACTTGGGACCAGGTCTTACCAATGCGACTACAGGAGTTGCTAATGCTTCCCTTGATTCAATTCCAATGGTAGTAATTGCAGGGGATGTTCCAAGTTATTATTATGGAAAACATCCACATCAAGAGGTAAATATGCATTGTGATGGTTCACAATATGATATTTACAAACCATTCGTAAAAAGAGCATGGAGATTGGATAGAGCAGAAATGCTTCCTGAGATATTGGACAAAGCCTTTAGATTGGCAGAGTCAGGAAGACCAGGGCCAGTGCTAATATCTGTTCCTATGGATATGTTTTCTAGAGAAGTGGATACAAGATTCTTTGAAAGAACATATAAAGATTCCCATGAAACAATAAAACCATCACTTGATTCAGAAACAGCCAAAGAGATGGTGAAGATAATATTAGAAGCTAAAAATCCTGTCATTCATGTTGGAGGGGGAATAATTCTTTCAAAAGCCAGTAAAGAATTGGAAGAGTTTGTAGATTTTTTAGATATTCCAGTCTCAAGAACGCTCATGGGACATGGAGCATTGTCGGATAGGCATCCTTTGATGATGGGAATGACTGGATTTTGGGGAACTAATTTTATCAATGAAAAAACTGCCAATGCAGATGTAGTTTTGGGGTTAGGAACCAGGTTTGCAGAAGCAGATTCAAGTTCTTGGTATAAAGGTGTTACATTTAATATGGATAAAACTACTTTTTTACAAGTGGATATAGATCCTATAGAAATAGGAAGAAATTATCCAGTAAAAATTGGCGCAGTGGCAGATTTGAAACAGGCTCTTAAAGCATTATTAAAAGCAGCTAAAGAAATAACGCCAAATGGAATAAGTAGAGAAGGACTAAAGGAAGCCATTGCAGGATATAAAGCTAATTTTAAGAAAGAAAATAAATCAATTGAAGATGACAACAGATTCCCTATGACCCCTCAGAGAATTCTGAAAGATGTGAGGGAAGTGTTGCCAGAAGATGCAATTATTTGCACTGATGTAGGTTGGAATAAAAATGGTATGGGACAACAATTTGATATCATAAATCCAGGAACTATTCTACATCCAAGTGGACTGGCAACAATGGGATTTGGTTCGGCAGCATTATTAGGAGCCAAATTGGCTGCTCCTACAAAGAAAGTCATTACATTGATAGGAGACGGAGGCTTTGGAACTAATCCATCAGTTCTTGCCACAGCCAAAGAGTATAATATTCCAGTGGTTTGGGTAGTCATGAATAATTGTGCATTTGGAACAATAGCAGGATTGGAAGCATCTCACTACAACCATAATTTTGGTACAGTATTTAGAATTGATGGTGAGCCATATAATCCTGAATGGGCAGAAATAGCCAAAGCTTATGGGGTTAAGTCCAAAAAAATAGCCAGCGCTGAAGAATTTAAGGAGGCTTTCAAAGAAGCCTTAGAATCTAACGAGCCATATTTATTGGATGTTCCAATGGAAAATATTCCAGTACCTACAGATGGAATTTGGAATATCAATGATATTTTTACACCAAAGGACAATGTAGAAAATGGAACATTAATGTCTGGAGAAGCAACTAAATCTAAACATGTGGCAACAAAATAAAAAAACTTTAATAATCAAATTGGGGGATATGATTATATGCAATTTTGTATATTTCATATCCCCTTTTCAGAAAAAAGTGGAGGTGTCAAAACAAATGTTAAAATGGTTAGACAAACATTTGGAAGAATATATTTTATTTGTAATATTGGTGATAATGACAATAATCATGGGATTGCAAATTTTTTCAAGATTTATATTACAAAATTCCCTTTCTTGGTCAGAAGAACTTGTGAGATATTTATTTGTTTGGTCAGCATTTATAGGGGTCCCATACTGTATTAAAAGAGGTACTTCTATTAAAATAGATCAATTTAGAAATATGATGCCAGTACCTTTTCAAAAAACTCTATTATACATAGATAAAATCATAATTGGAATATTGTTTATGATAATTACAATTTATGCATTTAATCTTGTGAAAACTAGTTTTAACAGAGGAACAACCAGTCCAGCATTGGAGTTGAAAGTTTGGAAGGTTCAATCTTCTATTTTGGTGGGGTCAACATTGGCTTTCATAAGAAATCTTCAAAATTTTATAAAATTATTTACTGGAAAAAAAGAAATAATTCAAAAGCATGGATTATAGGAGGATAAATTAATGGTTTATATAGTGTTGTTTGTATTGTTACTCGTAATAGGAATTCCTGTTGGAATGGTACTAGCTTATATTGGATTACTACCAGGACTTTTTGCTTCCAATCCTGCCATAGCACCAGTTTCCATATTAAGAACTATGGTAAATGGGGTGGATAGTTTTCCAATATTGGCAGTTCCAATGTTCATCCTGTCTGGAAATATTATGGCTAAAGGAAAAATTAGTGAAAAATTATTTAATTTTTTCTCATACTTCATTGGAGATAGAACAGCAGGACTTCCAATAGCCACTGTGGTCACATGTTTATTTTATGGAGCTATTTCAGGTTCGGGACCAGCTACCACAGCAGCAGTTGGTGCAATGACCATCCCGATATTAGTACAATTGGGCTATGATAAGGTTTTTGCCACTGCATTAGTTGCAGTTGCTGGTGGATTGGGAGTTATAATTCCGCCAAGTATTCCATTTATATTCTATGGTCAAGCATCTGGAGCGTCTGTTGGATATTTATTCATAGCGGGAGTTATTCCAGGATTATTGATTGGTGGTTGTTTAATGTTATATTCCTATTATTATTGTTCTAAACAGGGTGAAGATAAAGAAAAAATCAAAGATCATATACAAAAGATAAAATCTCAAGGATTTGCAAAATTATTTGTTTCAAGCTTTGGAGCATTATTATCTCCTGTGATTATCTTAGGATGTATTTATGGTGGAATAACTTCTCCCACAGAGGCGGCAGTTATATCAGTTTATTATTCAATAATTTTGTCAGTATTTGTTTATAAAACTATTAACTGGAAGGAAGTTAAAGATATTTTCATAGAAACTGTGGGAACATACTCAACTATTTTATTTATAATTTCAGCAGCAATAGGTTTTGGAAGAGTTATTACCGTTTTCCAAGTTCCTGTATTAGTTGAAAATTTCATTAAAAGTGCAGTAAGCAACAAAATAGCTTTCTTGTTACTCATAAATGTAATTCTTTTGTTTGTAGGAATGATAATGGATACTACTCCTGCAATATTAATATTAGCTCCAATTTTATTAAAAGCAGCAGAAGTATTTAATATAAATCCTATTCATTTTGGTGTTATCATGGTAGTTAATTTGGCAATAGGATTTGTAACACCACCTTTGGGAGTAAATCTATTTGTAGCTAGCTCCATTTCTGGAGAACGGATAGAGGATATTGTAAAACAAGCAATACCCCTCATAGGTGCCTTTATTGTGGCTCTATTGCTGATTACATTTGTACCAGCTATTAGCTTGATTCTTTTACCAGCAGGAGTTAGATAATTTAGCAAATATAAAATAGAAAATAACTCATGGAATATCTAACAAATTAAGAAAAGTAAGCAGTGATTAAAATATATAAAAGCACACTTTATAGTTTTGAGCTAAATATATTTTACTAGAAAAAACAAAAAAGAAATTTTTAAATATCGACGTTAGAAGTTCCACGAGAAAAATTGCAAGGAGGAACTATGTTGAAAAAAGAAAGTGTAGTAATAGGGACAGTTGGAAGCGGATATGCAGCTTATCTTCATGGAAATGGATATGAAAAAGTATGTCAAGTACCTATTCGTCTAAAAACAATTTGTGACTTAGATCCAGAAAAAGCCAAAGCAGTCCAAAAAAGATATGGTTATGAACAAATAGAAACTGATTTTGAAAAAATGCTGGAAGATCCAGAAATAGACGTGATAGATATTTGTACTCCACCAGCACTTCATTCTATAATGACAGAAAAAGCTATCAAAGCTGGGAAACATGTAATATGTGAAAAACCTCTTACTGGTTATTTTGGAAAGCCAGAAGATATTACACCAATAGGAAAAACAGTAAAAAAATCAAAAATGTATGAAACTGTACTAAAAGATATGGAAAATTTGAAAACAATAATTGAAGGTTCAGGAAAAAAATTTATGTTTGCTGAAAACTATGTATATGCAACTCCTATAAGAAAAGCTGCTGAAATATTGACTAAAAAGAAAAGTAAAATCTTATTCTTAAAAGGAGAAGAAAGCTTAAAAGGTTCGTCTTCTCCTGTGGCTGGAGATTGGAGTGGTACTGGTGGTGGCTCCCTTGCAAGGGTAGGTACTCATCCATTAACAGGCGTGTTGTACTTAAAACAAGTAGAAGCCAAAGCTAGAGGAGAAAAAATTGCTATTAAGAGCGTACTGGCTGATACCTCTTTCACCACTGGTTGTTTATCTGAAGAAGAACACAAACATATTGCTGCTAGACCTAATGATGTTGAAGATTTCTCTACTGTAGTTATAACATTCTCTGATGGGACAAAAGCTCTAGTAATAGGATGTGATACGGTATTAGGAGGGACTAAAAATTATGTAGAAGTCTATTGTAATGATAACGCTCTCATGTGCAATATCACTCCTACAGATATATTAAATTGTTATTTCTTAGATGAAGAGAATCTAGAAGATGTAATTATATCTGAAATGCTACCACAAAAGCTTGGATGGAATAAAGCATTTGTATCTGATGAAATAATCAGAGGATATACTGGAGAATTGCAAGATTTTATGGAGTGCATAGCTTACGATAGAGAACCACTTGCCAATTTTCAATTAGCCTATGATACAATGAAAGTTATATATGCTGCATATGTTTCTTCTGAAGAGGGACGTAGAGTGGATTTTTAACGATACTAATCACTTATTGTTTATTAATTTTTTTACAAAAATTGTAAGAAACATTAAAAACGTAAAAAAGAGATTTCTAAATATTGATGGCAGAGATTTCTTGAAAATAAAAAATATGAGGAGGATTTAAATGAAGAAAGTATCAAAATTATTAGTTTTATTGGGACTATTAGTAAGTTTTAGTTTTGGTGGAATAAGTGTAGCTATGGCTACGGCAGAAAGACCAATTGAGTTACACATAGGATGTGATTCTCCAGAAGATACTGTTACTTGGCTTTTATTAGAAAAATTTGCAGATCTTTTGGAGGAAAAATCTAATAACAGACTGGTAGTACGTAGATATCCAAATGCACAACTTGGTGGAGATGTCGAGTTGATAGAAGGTGTACAAAATGGAAATGTAGGGTTTGCTGTACAAACAACAGCTCCACAAGTAAATTATGTGCCTGAACTTGCTGTATTTGATTTGCCAATGGCTTTTCCCAATCAAGAAATAGCGAGAAAAGTTATGTCAGGAAAATTATTTGAAGAATTACAAAAAGCCTATACTCGAAAGGGTATTACCCTCTATGCATATGCTGATCAAGGGTTTAGACAATTGACTTCAAATAAAAAAGTAGAAAAAATTGATGATTTAAGAGGACTAAAAGTGCGAACTATGCCTAATCCCAACCACATTTCTTTTTGGAGAGCTGTAGGAGCCAATCCTACTCCTATGAATTTTGGAGAATTGTATATAGGATTGCAGCAAAAAGTTGTGGATGCTCAAGAAAATCCATTAGAAACCACTGTGGCAGCAAAATTATACGAACAACAAGACTATGTTATAATGACAAATCACTACATACATGCATTGTCACTGATCGGGAGTCCAGATATTATAGAAACACTTCCACAAGATTTGCAGGATATTATCCCAGAAGCAGCACAAGAAGCAAAAGAATATGCCTATAGAGTGGCTGATGAAAGAGCTGCAGGTAGAGTCCAAATAATTCAAGATAGTGGAACAACAATCTTAGAAATCAGCGAAGAACTATACAGCGAAATGAGAGAGAGAAGCCAACCAGTATATGACGAAATTGAAAATAAAATAGGAAAAGAATTAATAGATATAATTATCTTAGAAGTTGAAGCAGCTAAATAATATTAGTAATAAAGGTACTCTCTTTTGATTTGAGAGTACCTAATTTGAAGAGGAAGTGGTAGAATGTCAAATAGAATTCAAGGAACTACAGGATTAATCGGACTTATAGGCAATCCATTAAAGCACAGCAGATCACCCCATATGCATAATTCCGCCTTTGACAAATTGGGATTGGATTATGTTTACTTATGTTTTGAAGTTCCAGAAGGTCACTTAAAAGAGGGAATAGATGCCATAAAAGCATTCAATGGGAAAGGTTCTAATATAACTTTTCCACATAAGCAAGTTGTCTTAAATCACTTAGATGAAATATCGCCAGATGCCAAAATAATTGGCTCTGTGAATACAATCAAAATTGACCCTGATACCAAAAAAGTAACAGGATATAATACAGATGGTAGAGGATTTATTGCATCTTTGGATGAATTGGAAGTGGACTTTAGAGGAAAAAAAGCAGTGCTTTGTGGGGTGGGAGGAGCAGGGAGAGCGATAGCTATTCAATTGGCCTATGAAGGGGTTGCAGAACTTGGGATAAAAGAAATAGATAAAGAATTGGCAAAGGAAATCAAAAGCACTATAGAAAATAATATTAATGGAGTGGTCGTAAATATCTTGGACGATGACGAAGAAGTATTAAAAAAAGAACTGAAAAGTGCAGTACTTCTAATCAATGCTACCCCATTAGGAATGAAAGGAAGAGAAGATAAATGTATAATTTCTTCTGAAACTGTTCTTAATGATAAAGTTTTTGTTTATGATATTGTCTATGACCCAAGGGAAACTCTACTTATGAAGTATGCTAAAAAAGCTGGTTGCAAAACTGTCAATGGAATAAATATGATGATTTGGCAAGGAGCTATAGCGTTTAAAATATGGTTTGGAGTGGATATGCCTCTAGATTATGTAAGAAAAGAATTATTTGAAGGATAATTTGTAAAAATATAGAAAATATTTAGACAAGTTTTCCTTCTAGCCAAAAACTACATTATAGAAGGAGGGGAATGGTAAATATTTTATATTTACTGATAAATTATGGAATTTAAGTTTTCTTTAGCACATTTAACAACACTAAAAACTACACCTGTGGAATTATCCAGAATAGCAGCAGAATGTGGATATGATTATGTTAGCATCAGACAGATATATATGGGTGTCGCTGGTGAAGATAGGTATGAACTTTACAATGATTCTAAAATGCTAGCAGAAGTTAAAGCCATATTTAAAGATACAGGACTAAAGTTATTGGATATAGAATTGGCGAGGGTTATTGATAATCTAGATGTAAAAAGCTATGAAAAAGCCTTTGCATTAGGAGCAGAATTAGGCGCTAAACATGTATTAAGTAGCATATGGACTCCTAATAAAGATTATTATATAGAAAAATTTGGGGAAATATGTGACCTGGCAAAAGAATATAACCTTACTGTGGATTTGGAATGCGTACCAATAGCAGCAGTAAAAAAATTACATGAGGCAATGGAAGTATTAGAGAAAGTAAACAGACCAAATGCTGGTCTTATGATTGATACTCACCATATTCAAAGAGCAAAGGATAACTATAGTGACCTTTTAAAAATTCCTGATAAATATTTTCATTATTCTCAAATTTGTGATGCTAGTGAAGAAATTCCAGCAGATCGTGAGGAACTCACAAGAATTATGAGAGAAGGAAGAGATTATTTGGGATTTGGAGGAATAGATGTGGCTGGAATATTAAACTATATCCCAATAGTTCCATATTCTATAGAGTTACCTAATTCTGAAATGAGCGACAAATATGGCTATAAATATCATGCCAAGCGTTGTTTAGATACAGCCAAAGAATATTGCCAAAAATTTGTAACTGGGAGAAAGACAGAGGTGAAATAAAATGAATCTAGTAAAAGACGTGATACTTTGTGAAGTAGGACCAAGAGATGGATTACAAGGCGAGAATACTTTGTTGACAGCTGAGCAAAAGATTGAGTTAATCAATGATGCAAGTGAAGCAGGATTTAAAGTAATAGAGGTGGGGTCCTTTATGAATCCATCAGCAGTTCCCCAAATGGCTACTACAGATGAAGTAATGAAAGGGATAAATAAAAAAGAAGGTGTGGAATACCGAACATTAATTGCCAATGTAAAAGGTGTAGATAGAGCTGTCAGTTGTGGATGCAAGAAAGTCAAACTAAATGTATCTGCAAGTAGGGCACATAATTTATATAATCTAAATGCCATTCCTGAAGATACAGTGGCTGGATTTCAAAATTGTGTTGATATTGCGAAGAGCAACAACATTGCGATTTCAGGGTCTATTTCAATGCCTTTTGGTTCCCTATGGGAAAGTGAAATTTCCATAGAAGATGTAAAAAGTATTGTTAGAGCCTACTTAAAGTGTGGAATTACTGAAATATCCCTGTCTGATGCTTCAGGAATGGCAATACCGACTCAAGTATTTAATATGTGTACAGAGATGAAAAGAGATTTTCCAGAGGTTACTTGGTGGTTACATTTCCATAATACCAGAGGTTTAGGAATTGCCAATGTACTAGCAGGAATGCAAGCAGGATTTAATAGATTTGATACTTCCTTCGCAGGAGTTGGTGGGTGTCCATTCGTACCTGGAGCCGCTGGAAATGTACCCACAGAGGATTTGTTACATATGCTAGATGAAATGGGAGTGACCACTGGAGTGGATGTAGATAAGGTAATTGCATTAGGAAATAAAGTTAGACAGTTCATAGGCCACTCTACAGACAGCTATATTCTGAAAGCAGGTAAATCCAAAGATTTGATAAGAGAAATTCCTAAGGGTTAGCCCCAGAATTATAGTTAGAACATACAATATAAATCAGTTGTAGCAAATTTTGGATAGTTTTTAAGAAGTACCAGTTTAGTATCGTTATTTTTATTGCATAAAATAAATTAAAAAAAATTATAGGTAGAGTCTACTTGCCTATAATTTTTTTATGATATATATTTTTAGTCATTGTTTGTTTTCTTTAAATTTTTCTTCAATGTCTATCTCTAAAAATTTGTTATTAATAACCCCCAAATTTTCTTTTAAATATTCTTCGCAAGTGTCTTTTACAAGTTTTATCGTTTTTACATCATGAACAATGTCTATAAATTTTAAGTCGCTCAGTCCACTTTGTTTGACTCCAAATATTTCTCCAGCCTTTCTCAATTTCAAATCTTCTTCAGCAATTTTAAAACCATCATTGGTGGATTCCATGACAGTCAGTCTAGATTTGGAAATAGCATTGTCCATGTAAGAAATCATAAAGCAATAAGATTGGTCGCTTCCCCGACCTACCCTTCCTCTCAATTGATGAAGAGCAGAGAGACCAAACCTTTCAGCACTATCTATGACCATAATTGTAGCATTAGGAACATCCACTCCCACTTCTATTACAGTGGTGGAAACAAGAATATCCAATTCCTTGCTTTTAAATTTTTTCATAATCTCATCTTTTTCTGCACTCTTTATCCTTCCATGTAGAACTCCAATTTTGTATTTTGGAAAAATAGAGAAAACTTCATTATATAACTCATTCACAGATTTTAGACTGAGTTTATCACTATCTTCAATCAGTGGAGCCACAAAATATGCCTGCTTTCCTTGAGATAATTTTTGAGCAATGAAATTATACATAACTTGGCTATCAATACTATTGTTTATCCATTTGGTCCTAATTGGTTTCCGTCCTGGAGGCAATTCATTGATAATGGAGATATCTAAGTCTCCATAGATACTGAGAGCTAATGACCTAGGTATGGGAGTGGCACTCATTACCAAAAGGTTAGAGAGCACTCCTTTGTCTCTTAATTTTTTTCGCTGCAGGACACCAAATCTATGTTGTTCATCAATTACAATCAGTCCCAATTGATTAAATTGGACATTCTCTTCAATTAAAGCATGAGTCCCAATGATAATATTTATATTATTATTTTTAATATTATCTAAAAGTTTTTCTTTGGTTTTCCCTTTAAAACTTCCTGTGAGAAGAGCCACTGAAACTCCAAGACTTTCAAAAGTTTCTTTAATTGAAACATAGTGTTGAGTGGCTAGGATTTCTGTGGGAGCCATAAGAACCCCTTGATAGGAATTTTCCACCATATATAATAATAAAATCATTGAAACTACAGTTTTACCACTTCCTACATCCCCTTGAAGAAGGCGATTGACAATTTTTCCACTGGATAGTTCTTTGTAAATGTCAGTGATAACTCGTTTTTGAGAATTAGTAAGTTCAAATTTTAGAGAGCTCAAATATTTTCTCACAATATCTTTTTTGTCATCAAGTACATATTTATTAATATTACTATTGTCTATTAAAAATTTATTTTTCAATATTCCCATTTCTAATATGAGCAATTCTTCAATAGCGAAACGTCTTTTGCTATCTTCTAAATTTTTAGAATTGCTTGGAAAATGTATTTCTTTTAAAGCTTGTTTTCTTCCTAATATATTGTACTTTTTTAGGATACTTTCAGGAATGTTTTCTGCAAAATTATTATAATAAACATCAAGTGAATTTTTTATAATCTGACGAATAGTTTTTTGAGGCAATTCCTTTGTTGTTTTATATATGGGAAGAATCTCTCCATCTTGCAAATCTATCGGAGAAGATGCAAGTTTAAATTCTGGATTAGTCATTTGGAAGATACGACCTCTTTTTATTTGACCAATGAATATATATTCCTCATGAAGTTTCAAACTTTTACGAAGATACGGCATTTGGTACCAAATTATTTCCAAAATACCAGTGTCATCGGTGACAGTAACTTTTATCATTTTTAAGCCTGATCTAGTGGGAGGAGCTACAATAGATGTAATAGTTGCCTTTATTACTGCATATTCTTCTCCCCGCAAGTCTTTTATTTTTAAAACATTGGTTCTATCATCATAAGTTCTCGGAAAATAGTAAATTAAATCATAAACTCTGTATATACCCAGTATTTTCAGATTTTTTATTTTTTTTTCATCAAAATACCTCAATTTTAAATTTTCTATGGGAGAATAAATATCATAATAATTAGTCATATTATACAATTCCTTTTGTCAATTTTGCTCCTCCAAAAAACTAAAGCAGCAAGAAGAATGTCTATTACATCATGCAATGGGCTCATTTTTTTTGTATAAAGACAAAATTTGTCAAAATAGTATAGAGAACACATCATAAATGCAATATACAGGATGTTTATAATAATCATGAAAACCTCCCCCAAAACTTGATATTCAATTATAACATAGCTTTTATTTTTTTTCAAACTTAGTAATTATAATAAATTTGCATTTAGACTGATAAAAGATTATAATAAGAGAGTAAAAACCATTATAAAAACATTTAAAATCATAGAGTTAAGATGTCCTTGCACAAAATATATGAACAATGCTTTAGAGTGGTGTTTTTTATTGCTATTATAAATTTATCAGGAAAAATTCAAAAAATAATATAAATCTAAAACTTATCATAAACCAAAAAGGAGTTTTGCATGTCTAATAAGTCAGATGCTGTAGAAAAATACAGAATAGGGATAGATATTGGAGGAACCAATATCAAATTTGGTATAATTGACGAAAATAACAAAATAATTGGGAAGAGCTCTATAAAAACTCAAGTTTTGCTTGGTTGGGAAAAAATAATAGAAAATATTGGGAAAGGAGTTTTAACTTTGTTAGAGAAAAATAAAGTACCTCTTTTACAATGTAAGTCAATGGGAGTTGGCTCTCCTGGCGTAGTGGACCACAAAAATGGAGTATTAATGTATTCCAATAATTTAAAATGGGAAAATGTCCTTCTGGTGGAAGAATTAAATAAATACATAACTATTCCTACTAAACTGTCCAATGATGCTAATTGTGCTGCTTTAGGTGAAGCGGTAGCAGGAAGAGCTCGTGGTTATCAAGATGTAGTTATGATTACATTGGGAACTGGTGTAGGTGGGGGAATAATATCAGATAAAAAGTTATTTGAAGGTGGAATAGGTGGCATAGAAATAGGTCACATGGTACTAGTGGTGGATGGAATAAAATGCTCTTGTGGTCGCAATGGTTGCTTTGAGAGTTACTCTTCAGCCACAGCTCTAGTAAGGGAAGCTAGAGATGCTGCCATCAAAAATCCCCAGTCGCTCATGAATAAAATAGTCAAAAATGATACAGGAAAAATAAATGGAGCGACACCATTTGAAGCTGCTAAAAGAGGAGATATTGCAGGAAAGAAAGTTGTGGAAAATTATATAAAATATCTAGGTGAAGGAATAATTGATATGATTAATATTTTTCGACCAGAGATTGTTCTTTTAAGTGGTGGAGTGTGTAATCAAGGTAAGTACTTGACTGATCCCATCAATGAATATATAAAAAGACATACTTACGCAGGTAGTAGGATTCATATTCCGTCTGTGGAAGTGGCGACATTGGGAAATGATGCAGGATTAATAGGTGCAGCCAATCTGTAAAATTTCAGTAAATATTTTGCCAAAGCTATGATTTTGTACCAGTTTTGCATATTTAAATTTACTTTTAAATTTCTACATATATAGTTATAAATGCTTGATTTTTTTTATAAAATGTGATACAATCTAGATAAGAAAAGTTACATGATATAGTAAAGGAGCGGTTGTGCCGCTCCTTGTTTCTTAGTCTTTCCTTAAGAGGTGAAAAAATGTCCAAAGACAATAAGAAAAATGAAGAATTGTCAAAAGAACTAATTATAGAAAAAATAACTCAGAAAATAACTCCAGTAGCCAAGGAATTAGGGGTAGAAATTGTAGATGTGGAGTATTTACAAGATGGGGGTTATTGGTATGTTAGAATATACATAGAGTATCTAAATAAGGAAATCTCTTTAGAAGATTGTGCCTTATTCAGTAATAAAGTAGAAGAGGATGTTGATAATTTAATAGACAAAAAGTTTTTTTTGGAAGTTTCATCTCCAGGAATAGAGAGACCCTTAAAAAAAGTTGATGATTTTGTCAGATTTACTGGAAAAAAAATAAGAGTCGTATTAAAGCATAAATTAAACAACAAAAAAAATTATGATGGCAAGATAATCTCTTGTAATGATAGTTTATTGGTCATAGAAAATGAAAATCAAGAGCTTTCTATTGAATATAAAGAAATAAAAAAAGCAAATCTAATATATGAATTTTAAAAAAATTAATAAGAAAATATTTGAAAAAACGTGAAAGTGTAATATAAATAAGGAGGTATGAAAAAAAATGAAAAGCAAAGATGGCAAAGCTCTTTTGGATGCTTTAGCAGAGCTAGAAAGAGAAAAAGGGATGGATAAAGAAGTGCTTTTGCAAACCATAGAACAAGCTCTTTTAGTTGCCTATAAAAAGAATCATGGGGATGAAGAAAAGGTAGAAGTGGAACTCAATAAGGAAACAGGGGAAATAAAGCTCTATGAAATAAAAACTGTCGTAAAGGAAGAAGATTTATATGATGCAGCTTTGGAAATTTCTCTGGAAGATGCCCAGGATATAAAGAAAAGAGCTAGACTGGGGGATATTGTAAAAATAGAAGTAAATGCAGAGGAATTTAGAAGAAATGCAATTCAAAATGCAAAACAAATAGTCATACAAAAAGTAAGAGAATTTGAAAGACAGTATATTTTTGACAAATTTAAGGATAGAGAATTTGATATTCTAAATGGTGTAATAAGAAGAATAGATGAAAAAAGAAATATTTTTATAGAATTTGATCGAGTAGAGGCAATATTGACTCCAGCGGAGCAGTCACCTTCAGACCTTTATAGAGTTGGGGAGAGAATAAAAGTATATTTGGCAGAAGTAGAAAAAACAAACAAATTTCCTCGTATTGTTATTTCAAGAAAAAATGAAGGATTACTAAAAAAATTATTTGAACTAGAAATACCTGAAATTACCAATGGAACTATTGAAATAAAAGCAGTGGCAAGAGAAGCTGGTTCTAGAGCCAAAGTGGCGGTTTATTCAGAAGATAAGAATATTGATACTGTGGGAGCATGTATTGGTCAAAGAGGAGCAAGAATTAAAAATATTGTTGATGAAGTTAATGGAGAAAAAATTGATATTGTTGATTGGAGAGAATCAATGGAAGAATTTGTGTCAGCAGTTCTTAGTCCAGCCACTGTAAAGAGCGTTGAAATTTCAGAAGATCAAAGTACAGCTAAAGTAATAGTGGACGAATCTCAATTATCTTTGGCTATCGGTAAAAATGGTCAAAATGCAAGACTTGCAGCAAAATTAACTGGAATGAGGGTAGATATCAAGACCATAAAAGCTATTAAAGAGCAAGAAAGTGAGGAAGAATAGGTTGTTTCCTGAAAGAAGTTGTGTTGTTTGTCGAAAGAAATCAGAGAAAGAGAATCTAGTGAGATTGTGTCAAAAGCCAAATGGAGAATATTTCTTTGATAAAAGTGGAAAGTACCAAAGCAGAGGTTATTATATATGTAAAAATGTTATTTGTGTAGAAAAACTTTCAAAACATAAAAAAATAAAATTAAGTTTTGAAGAATTATACAAAATATTAGATGATTTAAAAAAAGATGAAAAGGACTATTTAAATATTTTAAGAGCGATGAAAAATTCAAAATTTTTAGCCTTTGGAACAAACATGGTTTTGGAAGAAATCAAAAAAGTGAGTCTTGTAATAATGGCTACAGACATAGAACAAAGGCCCAAAGAGATTCTATTAAAAAAAATAGAGGAAAATAATATCAAATATATATATTATGGGACAAAGGACGAAATTGGAAAGATATTTGATAAATCTGAGGTAAATGTTGTTGCTGTTAAAAACAAGAAAATAGCCAAGGGGCTTATGTAAAAGTTCTTAAGGAGGTGTCTGTGAGAAAAATTAGAGTTCATGAAATAGCTAAAAAATATAATATGAACAATAAAGAATTGCTTTCATTGTTAAACGATGAAATAAAAATAAATGTATCTTCTCATTTGTCAGGTTTAGAAAATGATCAATTGGAAAAGATAGAAGACTACTTTTCTAACTTAAACAAAACAGAAGATAAATTTGTGGAAAAAAAGGTAAATCGTGGGATAGATGAAGATTTGCGAGAGAAAGACGAAGTGAAAAAAGTTAGTAGTCTAGAAAATGAAAAAGGCGAAAGGGATGCAAAAGATTTTGAAAAAAAGAAAGGGACTGAAAAGCCCAAGATAGTAGGACAAAATTTTGAAATGGATGAAGATGCCACAGGAGATGAGGGTAACATAATAGAAAGAAGTGTAAAAGTTGAAGAAAGATATTCTCAATTAACAACCAATTCAACTTCCAATAAAAAAAATAAAAATAAAAAGAAAAAAGGTAAAAGAAGCGATTTTGTGATGAAAATAATAGAAAATAAACCAAGTGAAATAATAGAAGAAGAGGGAATCAAACTTATCAAAATAAGAGGGGAGATAACCTTAGGTGAGTTCGCTCAAAAAATCGGAGTAAAACCTGCAGAATTGATAAAAAAATTATTTTTGAAAGGTCAAATGGTAACTATTAACAGTCAAATTTCAATAGAATTGGCAGAAGATATTGGTGCAGATTATGATATACTTGTGGAAAAAGAAGAAGAGCAAGTAATGGAATTTGGAGAAAAATTTGATTTGGAAATTGAAGACAAAGAGGATGACTTGACTTTAAGACCAGCTGTTATCACCATAATGGGACACGTAGACCACGGAAAAACATCTCTTTTGGATGCCATCAGAGCAACCAATGTAGTGGGAGGAGAAGCTGGAGGAATAACTCAGAAAATAGGAGCATATCAGGTAGTAAGAGATGAAAAACCTATAACCTTTGTGGACACACCAGGACATGAGGCTTTTACTGATATGAGAGCCAGGGGAGCTCAAGTAACAGACATAGCAATATTAGTAGTAGCAGCAGATGATGGGGTTATGCCTCAGACAATAGAAGCGCTGTCCCATGCTAAGGCAGCAAACGTGCCTATTATTGTGGCTATCAACAAAATAGATAAACCAGATGCTAATCCAATGAGAGTCAAACAAGAATTGATGGAGCATGGACTTATATCCGTAGAGTGGGGTGGAGATTGTGAATTTGTGGAGGTATCTGCAAAACAAAAGCTAAATCTGGACAATCTTCTAGACACAATATTAATAACAGCAGAAATATTAGAATTAAAAGCTAACAGCAAAAAAAGAGCAAAAGGTGTAGTGCTAGAATCTAGGTTGGACCCAAAAGTAGGACCTATAGTTGATTTGATAGTACAGGAAGGAAGCCTAAAAGTAGGTGATGTAATGGTCGCTGGGGAAGTGTATGGTAAAGTAAGAGCTCTTATGAATGACAAGTACGAGAGAATAACTAGAGTAGGTGTTTCCCAACCAGCAGAAGTAATAGGATTTAACCAGGTCCCAGAGGCTGGAGAAACTATGTATGTCATTCAAAATGAGCAACATGCCAAGAGAATAGTGGAAGAAGTTACCAAAGAAAGAAGAGCCAGTGAGACAAAGAAAAAAAATGTTTCTTTGGAGTCTCTCTCAAGTCAATTTGCCCACGAAAATGTAAAAGAACTGAACTTGGTGTTGAGAGCAGATTCTAGAGGTTCTGTAGATGCTCTGAAAGACTCACTAAATAAATTATCCAATGATGAAGTGGCAGTAAATATAATTCAAGCGACTTCAGGAGCCATTACAGAAGGTGACGTCAAGCTAGCTGGTGCCTCTAACGCAATTATATTAGGGTTTAATGTAAGGCCAACCACTAAGGCCATCAAAGAGGCGGATTTAGCTGGGGTGGAAATAAGAACTTCCAATATTATTTATCATATTACAGAAGATATAGAAAAGGCACTATCAGGAATGTTAGAGCCAGAATTTAGAGAAGTGTACCTTGGAAGAATAGAGATTAAAAAAGTGTTCAAAGTGTCTAAGGTGGGGAATATAGCAGGTTGTGTGGTAGTAGATGGAAAAGTAAGAAGTGATTCCAATGTAAGGATATTAAGAAATGGAATAGTTGTCTATGAAGGGAAATTGGCATCTTTAAAGAGATACAAGGACGATGTGAAGGAAGTATCCTCTGGGCAAGAATGTGGACTTGGAATAGAAAATTATAACGATATTAAAGAAGAAGATATTGTAGAAGCTTTTGAAATCCAAGAAATACAAAGAACATTGAAATAAATAAGGAGAGAACATGAAAAGAGAAAGATTAGCAGTCATAGAAAAGGAAATTGCTCGTGTTTTGTCTGGTGTGCTTTTGGCAGAAATTAAAAATCCCAAAATAAAAGGACTGGTATCTGTGACATCTGTGAGAGTGACAGAAGATTTAAAATTTGCTGATATTTTTTTTAGCATACTAAATGCCAATGGAGAACAGCAAAGTGAAGAAGGAAAGAAAAGTACAATGGAAGGGTTGGAAGAAGTAAAGGGATTCTTGAGAAAAAAGATAGCAGATGAAATGGAGCTCAGACATACTCCAGAAATAAGAGTAAAATTGGATGATTCGATGGAATATGCCTCCAAAATGAATGAACTATTAGATAAACTAAAAGGATAGTGGTCCAATGCGTTGGGAATATTTTGATTTACCTCAAAATTTGGTTGATACCAAATCAGAACTTTGGTCGTGCAATAAACTTATTGCAACTCTATTATTAAATAGAGGGTTTCTTGACGAAGAAGAGGTAGAAAAATTTATTAATCCCACCTTTGACAATACATATGATCCCTTTGATTTTGAAAATATGTCAGCAATTATTGACTTGATTTTGGATAAAATAAATAAAAAAGAAAAAATAGTTGTCTATGGAGATTATGATGTAGATGGAATTACAGCTACAGCTTTTTTGGTACGAATATTGAGAAATATTGGTGGAAATGTAGATTACTATATCCCACATAGGACAGATGAAAACTATGGATTAGATGGAAATGCTATTAATCTTATCAAAAGAAAGAATGGAAAATTGATTATTACAGTAGATACAGGATATAATAGTATAGATGATATCAATTATGGCAAATCATTGGAAATGGACATTGTTATCACTGACCATCACAAATTAGTAAAAGAAAAAGATGATGATAATGTTTTACTTTTGAATCCCAAACTTAGTGAAAAATATAAGTGTAAACATCTTTCAGGGGCAGGAGTAGCACTAAAACTTGCTCAAGGAATATATAATAAATTGGAATTATCTTTGGAAGATATATTTAAATATATCGATATAGTTATGATTGGCACAGTAGCTGATGTAGTTCCAATGATTGGAGAAAATAGAATAATAATAAAAGAAGGACTAAAGAGGTTAAAAAACACCAATATAAAAGGGCTTACTTATCTAATAAGGTATTTGAGACTTCAAGATAAAGATATAAACACTACAGATGTAAGTTATTTTATTTCTCCTCTTATTAATGCCTTAGGAAGAATTGGTGATTCCAAAATGGGAGCAGATTTCTTTCTAGAGGAAGACGAGTTTAATATTTATAATATTATTGAAGAAATGAAGAAATCTAACAAAATCCGTAGAGCACTGGAACAGAGAATATACAATGATGCCATTGAAATAATGAACAAAAAAAACGAAAAAAACTTGAAAAGCATATTTTTATATTCTAGTAAATGGCATTCTGGGGTTATAGGCGTAGTGTCATCAAGACTTAGCATCAAATACAATGTTCCTGTTACTTTGGTGGCACTAAAAAACAATATTGGAAAAGCTTCTTGCAGAAGTGTTAATGGAATTAGTATATTTGATATTTTTGAAAATATGAATCATTTGTTAATACGCTTTGGTGGTCATGATTTGGCTTCGGGATTTATGGTGAAAAAAGATAAATTGGAAGAAATAGAAGAAAATTTTCATAAAAGTGTACTAGAATATAATTTGGTCAAAGAAGATAAAGTTTTAAAAGTAGATATGGAATTTCCGATAGAAAAAATCAATGAAAAACTATTTTTGGATTTGGAGATAATTTCTCCTTTTGGTGTTGGAAATCCTTATCCATTATTTGTAGATAAGAAAGTATCCCTAAATTATGTAAGGAAATTCGGAGTAGAAAATAAACATTTCAATGGAATTATAACCAAAAATAATTGCTCCTATAATTCAGTAGCTTTTGATTTGGGACATAAAGTAGAGGATACGATTTCTAAAAATGATATCTTTGACATAGTTTATTACCCTGAAAAAGTGATGTTTAAAGGGGAAGAGATAATTCAAATTAAAATAAAAGATATCAAAAAATCTCAAGAATAATATAAAAATTTATATACAACAATGTGCAGTTTTATAATTGTACATAAAAAATGAGGAGGATTAATGAAACACGAAATTAAGAAATTAGACAATTCAGCAGTAGAAGTTACAATGTTTTTGACAAAGGATGAGATAGAGCCAGTAAAGGCTCAAATTCTAAGAGAAATGGCTTCAGATATTGAATTGCCTGGATTTAGGAAAGGAAAGGCACCATTAAGTTTAGTTGAACAAAATCAAAAAGAGAGTGTAACTGGCAAAATAGTGGAGACTATGCTAGATAAACATTATAGTGAAATTTTTCTTAAGGAAAACTTAAGACCTGTTAGTTACATAACTGATATTAAAACTGACTTAAAAGATGGGAATATGGACATTATTTTTGCTGTAGACGTATATCCGGAAGTTGAATTGGGAGAATATAAAGGATTAGAAATAGAAAAAGAAAATTTTGAGATAAATGATGATATCCTAAATAAAGAAATCGAAATGATTTTAAACAACAAATCAACGTTGGAAAACGCTCCAGAAGGACATGTTGCTCAAATTGGGGATACAGTGGATATCGCCTTTGAAGGGTTTATTGATGGAATCGCTTTTGATGGTGGAAAAAGTGATTCTCATATTTTAAAATTAGGTTCAAAATCATTCATAGATAATTTTGAGGAACAATTGGTGGGGTATACTGTTGGTCAAGAAGGAGAGGTCAATGTAAATTTTCCAGAAAATTATCAGCAAGAATCTCTAGCAGGGAAACCAGCTCTGTTTAAAGTAAAGGTAAATGCTGTGAAATTATTAAATGTTCCTGAATTAAATGATGAGTTAGCCAAAGAATATGGCTATGAATCTGTGGAGGATTTGAAAGCCAAGAAAAAAGAAGAGATAGAAACCAGAGAAACCAATAGAATAGAAAATGAATATAGAGGTAAATTAATAGAAAAAATTGCAGAGCATACAAAGGTTGAGATACCTTTTTCTATGATAGGTGGAGAAATCAGAAATAGAGTAAACGAAATGGAAAATCAATTGAAAATGCAGGGTATTGGAATGGATATGTACATGAAAATGACTGGAATGACCATAGAAGATTTGGAAAAACAAATAGCACCTTCTGCTGCATTTAAAGTTAAATCTGACTTAATACTAAATACAATTGCAAAAAATGAGAAAATAGAAGTGAGTGATGAAGAAATTACTGCTAGAATGGAAGATATTGCAAAAATGTATAATATAGAGCTTGCTCAATTGGAAAATGAAATAATAAAAAATGGCAATTTGGATGCTTTTAAAGGCTCTGTTCATGCAGAGGTAATATTGGAAAGAGCTCTGAAAGTAGTCACAGATGCTGCTAAATAAAATGTTTTAAAGAAATATTTGATAAAGGGCGATAGCTTTATATCGCCCTTATATACAAAGATTTGAATAATAAATCAAATAATTGAAACAGAGAGGCTATTTTTCAAATATTAGATTAATTGTTTAAATAAAATAAAAATGTTTAAATGATTTGAAATTGAGCTAGACTGTCATATCTTTTATGTGATTTCTTCTAAAAGACTATCATAAAAAAGATTAGATTTAAAGATATTTATAAAATTATAAAAATATAGGAGGAAATTAATGTATAATCCAACAGTTATTGAAAATAATGGAAGATCAGAAAGGGCCTATGACATTTATTCTAGACTATTAAAAGATAGAATAATATTTTTGGGGACTGAAATAGATGATATGATTGCCAACTCCATAGTTGCACAGCTTTTATTTTTGGAGGCAGAAGATCCTGAAAAAGATATCATAATGTATATCAATAGTCCAGGTGGAGTTGTTACTTCGGGAATGGCAATATATGATACTATGAATTATATCAAACCTGACATACAAACTGTATGTATAGGTCAGGCAGCAAGTATGGGAGCTCTGCTTCTCACAGCAGGAACCATTGGGAAAAGATACGCATTGGAACATTCAAGAATAATGATACATCAACCTTTGGGTGGTGCTAGAGGGCAAGCTACAGATATAGAAATTCAAGCCAAAGAAATTTTGAGAATGAAGAGGGAATTATCAGAGATTTTGTCCAAAAGAACAGGGCAATCAGTGGAGCAAATATTAATTGACACAGAAAGAGACAAATTTATGAGTGCTGTTGAAGCTCAAAATTACGGATTGATAGATCAAGTATATAAAAATAAAGGAGAATAGTTATGGTTAAAAAATCTACATGTTCATTTTGTGGAAACAATGAAAGTCAAGTATCTAAGCTATTTACAGGGATAGACGGTTCTCTTATATGTGATAGATGCATAGAGCGTTGCTTTGATATTTTGGAAATGTCAAGTGAACCCCAAAATTTTGGTGGAAATTTATCCAAGACAAATCTTCTTACACCAAAGGAAATCAAAGAAAAATTAGATGAGTATGTTATTGGTCAAGATGAAACTAAGAAAGTCTTGTCAGTTGCTGTATATAACCATTTTAAGAGAATATTAAGTCATAAAGATAAAAAAAATGGTGATGCAGTGGAGTTGCAAAAATCCAATGTCCTTTTAGTAGGACCAACTGGGTCAGGAAAAACTTTGCTTGCTCAAACATTGGCAAAAATATTAAAAGTTCCATTTGCCATTGCAGATGCAACCACTTTGACAGAGGCAGGTTATGTTGGAGACGATGTGGAAAATGTTTTGGTTAGATTACTTCAAGCGGCAGATTATGATGTGGAAGATGCTGCCAAGGGGATAATTTATATAGACGAAATTGATAAAATTGCAAGAAAATCTGAAAATGTTTCAATTACTAGAGATGTTTCAGGCGAAGGAGTACAGCAGGCATTACTCAAAATAATAGAAGGTACCAAGTCACAAGTACCACCAAAGGGTGGGAGAAAGCATCCCCATCAAGATTTAATTGAAATTGATACTACAAATATATTATTTATAGTAGGTGGAGCTTTTGAAGGACTTGAAAAAATAATAAAATCTAGAACCAATAAAAAAGTTATTGGTTTTGGAACTGATGTTAATTCAGCCACAGATGAAAACATTGGTGATATATTTGCTAAGGTTCTTCCAGGAGATTTGGTAAAACAGGGAATAATCCCTGAATTGGTCGGAAGATTGCCTATTATATCCACATTAAATGAATTAAATGAAGAGGCGTTAATTCAAATATTAACAGAGCCTAAAAATGCCATTTTAAAACAGTATAAGAAGCTATTTGATTATGAAGGAGTAATTTTGCAGTTTACCAATGAAGCACTAGTTAAGATTGCTAAATTGGCTCTAGAAAGAAAAATAGGTGCAAGGGGCTTACGTTCTATAATAGAACAAACGATGAATGAACTTATGTATGAAGTTCCATCTGACAAGTCAATAAAAAAAGTTATTGTAGGGGAAGATGCTGTTTTAGAACCTAAAAAAGTTATAATTGAGAAAAAATTAGGAGGGAAATAATGGAAAAGACTTATTTTTTACCTACTAGAGATTTGGTTATATTCCCAGGAATAGTGACACCTATCTATGTAGGTAGGACAAAGAGTATAAACACATTGGATGAAGCTGTCAATTCAAAAAGTAAATTAATCTTGGGTATGCAAAAAGACCCACTTAAGGAAAAACCTACTTCCAAGAAGGATATATACAGTGTAGGAGTCGTTGTAAATATCTTACAAATAGTCAAAATGCCAAATAATAACATAAAGGTTTTGGTTGAGGCTGAAGATAGAGTGGAAATAGAGAGCATAGAAATTGGGGATAAATTTTACGAAGCAAATTATAGAGTAATAAAATGTACCAATTTTGATACTAAAGAAGCAGAGGCAGTCTATAGAAAGGTAACTAATTATTTTGAAAAATATGTAGGATTAACTGGAAAAATTTCCTCTGAATTATTAGTTAATCTAAAGGGAATTAAAGATAATATCAATAATGCACTGGATATAATATCCTCAAATTTGCCCATCAATAGCCCTGCAAAACAGACTCTTTTGGAAATATTTGATGTGACTGAAAGAGGCCATAGATTGATAGAAATATTGACCAATGAAATGGAAATTGCATCTTTGGAGAAGCAAATTGATGATAAAGTAAAAACCAAGATGAATGACTCTCAAAAAGCTTATTATATCAAAGAAAAAATAGCTGTAATGAAAGAAGAATTGGGTGATTATTCTCAAGATGATGATCTTATTGATTTGGTAGAAAAATTGAAAAAAGCTAAAATACCAAAAAGTGTAAGAGCAAAACTAGATGTAGAAATGAAAAAACTATCTAAAATGCCTCCATATTCAGCAGAATCAACAGTTTCAAGAAATTATATTGAAACATTATTGGATTTGCCTTGGGAAAAAATGACAAAGGATATGGTAGATTTGGAAAAGGCACAGGCTGTATTAGAAAGAGACCATTATGGACTTAAAGATGCTAAAGATAAGGTACTAGACTATCTTGCAGTTAAAAAATTAAAACCAACAATGAAAGGAAACATCCTATGTTTTTCTGGACCTCCAGGAGTAGGAAAAACTTCCCTTGTGAAATCCATAGCAGAGGCAATGGGTAGAAAATTCGTCAGAGTTTCTTTGGGTGGTGTTAGAGATGAAGCTGAAATAAGAGGTCATAGAAGAACTTACATAGGGTCCATGCCAGGAAAAATCATGAAGGCAATGAAAGAAGCTGGAACTAAGAATCCAGTAATTTTGTTGGACGAGATAGACAAAATGTCCAATGATTATAAAGGGGATCCATCTTCTGCAATGTTGGAGGTTCTAGATCCAGAACAAAACAAAACTTTTGAAGATCACTATATTGATATGCCATATGATTTGTCAAAGGTATTTTTTGTAGCGACAGCCAATGACTTAAGATATGTGAGTGCACCACTTTTGGACAGAATGGAGATTGTAGAAATTTCCTCTTATACTGAATATGAAAAATTACATATAGCACAAAATTTTCTAATACAACAAGCCAAAGAAGAAAATGGGCTGGACAATATAGATATTCGCCTTTCTGATAATATGATATTGAAAATAGTAAACGAGTATACAAGGGAAGCTGGAGTAAGAAATTTAAAGAGGGAAATGATAACCCTTTGTAGAAAATTGGCAAGGGATGTAGTAGAAAAGAGTTTGAAAGAAGTAACAATTAATAATAAAAATTTGGAAAAATATTTAGGAAAAGCTAAATATAGGCCAGACAAAACTAAAGAGAAAGAGTCCAAAATTGGAAATGTTAATGGACTTGCATGGACAGCTGTTGGTGGAGTTACTTTGGAAGTTCAAGGGGTAGCAATACCAGGTAAAGGTGAGTTATCTCTCACAGGGACTTTAGGAAATGTAATGAAAGAATCTGCTCAAGTGGCATACACTTATGTTAAAGCAAATCCTGATAAGTATTCACCTAAAAATACAGATTTTTTTGATAAAAATAACATTCATTTACACTTTCCAGAGGGAGCCACTCCTAAAGATGGACCATCTGCAGGAATTACAATTACAACTACTATTATTTCTGTACTAACAGGAAAAAAAGTCCGTCAAGACATTGCAATGACTGGAGAAATAACTATTACAGGAGATGTATTGGCAATCGGTGGAGTCAAAGAAAAGGTAATAGGTGCACATAGAGCAGGAATAAACGAAGTTATTTTGCCAGAAGATAATAGACGTGATGAAACTGATATTCCAGAAGAAGTGTCAAATGATATGAAAATACATTTTGTAAAAACCTATGCTGATGTAGAAAAATTAGTCTTTGCATAAATAGGAGAAATTTTATGATAATTAAAAAGGCTGATTTTGTCAAGTCAGCAGTGTATGTGAAGGATTATCCTGAGAGCTTAGATAATATTGAGTTTGCCTTTGTAGGTAGATCAAATGTGGGAAAATCGTCACTCATTAATAGCATTACCAATAGAAAAAAATTAGCAAAAACTAGTAAAACACCAGGAAGAACCCAATTAATCAACTATTTTATTATGAATAATAATCAATTCTATATAGTTGATCTTCCTGGTTATGGTTTTGCCAAAGTTCCCAAATCTATGAAAGTAGAATGGGGGAATACTATTACTAGATATCTGGTCAGTCAAAGAAATAAACTTGTGTTTGTCCTACTGGATATAAGAAGAATTCCAAGTGAGGATGACCTTCAAATGCTTCATTGGCTTGATGAAAATCAGGTCCATTTTAAGATTATTTTCACTAAAATGGATAAAGTGTCAAATAATGAGCGGTTTAAATGTCTTAAAGATATCAGAAAGAAAATTGTTTTTGATAATGATGATGTTCTTTTTTATTCGTCATTATCAAATAATGGTAGGGAAGAAATATTGGATTTTATGAGTAGTCTTTTAAAGGAAGAAAGCATGTAGAATTGTTTTTTGTTGGAAGCGAGGCATTCTTCAGGAGCAAAAAGTGCAAATTAATAATAAACTAACTTTATGAGAGGTAGAATTATGAAAGAATTGGTAAAACAATACTCCCCTAAGGAAATAGAGGATAAATGGTATCAAATTTGGGAAAATAACAAATATTTTGCAGCTACAATGGATTCAAATAAAGAAAGTTTTTCTATTGTAATTCCTCCACCTAATGTAACTGGTATTTTGCATATGGGGCATATTTTGAACAATACATTGCAAGATATCTTGATTAGATATAAAAGAATGTGTGGTTTTAACACTCTCTGGATACCTGGATGCGATCATGCTGGTATTGCTACTCAAAATAAAGTTGAAAGAAAATTAGCAGAAGAAAATCTCACCAAAGAGGACCTTGGTAGGGAAAAATTCATAGAAGAAACTTGGAAGTGGAAAGAAAAGCATGGAGGTATAATTACCGAACAATTAAGAAAAATAGGAAGTTCTCCAGATTGGGATAGAGAAAGATTTACCATGGATGAAAATCTTTCCAATGCAGTAAGAAAAATATTTGTTGATCTATATAATGATGGTTTAATTTATCAAGGGGAGTATATAGTCAACTGGTGCCCTAGATGCGGGACAGCCCTTGCTGATGATGAAGTAGATCATGTGGATAAGGATGGTCAATTTTGTTATGTTAAATATCCAGTGAAGGAATCAAATGAATATATAGTGGTAGCGACCACAAGACCTGAAACAATGCTAGCAGATGTGGCAGTAGCAGTTCATCCTGATGATCCAAAATATAAAAATTTAATAGGGAAAACCTTAATTTTACCTTTGATAAATAGAGAAATCACAATAATTGGAGATACATATGTGGATATGGAATTTGGAACTGGAGCATTAAAAATTACTCCGGGTCATGATCCAAACGATTTTCAGGTTGGGAAGAGACACAAGCTTCCTATTATTAATGCCTTTACTCCAGATGCCAAAATAGTAAAAGAATATGAAAAATATGCTGGATTAGATAGATTTCAAGGGAGAAAAGCCATTGTAGCTGACCTAGAAGAGCAAGGATTTTTGGTGAAAACAGAAAATATAAAACATAGTGTGGGACAATGTTATAGATGCGGAACTGTGGTAGAGCCTAGAGTATCTGAGCAATGGTTTATAAAGATGGAGACCCTTGCCAAGAGAGCATTGGATGTGGTAAAAAGTGGTGAAGTAAAAATAATTCCAAAACGTTGGGAAAAAGTATACTATAACTGGTTGGAAAATATACGAGATTGGTGTATTTCTAGGCAACTTTGGTGGGGTCATAGAATACCAGCGTGGTATGGTCCAGACAAAAAGATTTTTGTGGGAATGACTGAAGATGAGGCAAAATCTCAAGCCACAGCTCACTACGGAAAGGAAGTTGAACTAACTCAAGAGGAAGATGTGCTGGATACTTGGTTTTCTTCAGCATTATGGCCTTTTTCTACTTTGGGTTGGCCAGAAAAGACCAAAGAATTGGAGATGTTTTATCCGACTTCTGTTCTTGTAACAGGTGCAGATATTTTGTTCTTTTGGGTAGCAAGAATGATAATGTTCGGACTTTATGAGATGGACCAAATTCCATTTCATGATGTATTTCTAAATGGAATAGTGAGAGATGAATTTGGTAGAAAAATGTCTAAGTCTTTAGGAAATTCTCCTGACCCTTTGGATTTGATAGAGAAGTATGGAGCTGATGCCATAAGATTTACTATGGTATATAATACATCTCAAGGACAGGATGTCCGTTATACAGAAAAACTTATAGAAATGGGCAGAAATTTTGCCAACAAAATCTGGAATGCCTCAAGATTCGTACTGATGAATTTGGAAGATTTTGATATAAAAAAAATAAACAAAGAAGAACTGGAATTTGAACTTGTGGATAAATGGATTTTTTCCATGTTAAATAGCACTTCTGAAAAGATAAAAGAATATTTTGATAAATATCAATTGGACGAGGTTGCTAAAGCTATTTATGAATTTTTAAGAGGAAATTTTTGCGACTGGTATGTGGAAATTGCTAAGATAAGATTATACAATGAAAAAGAGGCAGGAAAAAAATCCAAAATAACTGCGCAATATACATTGCAAACTATACTAGAAGAGGGATTAAGATTGTTGCATCCATTTATGCCTTTTATAACAGAAGAAATTTGGCAAAATGTAAAAACTCATGGTGATACAATAATGTTGAGTCAATATCCTACAGAAAATAAAAACATGATAGATATTAAAATAGAGGAGTCTTTTGAATATATTCAAGAGGTGATATCATCTCTACGTAATATTAGAGCAGAAATGGGAATATCACCAGGAAAACCTGCCAAAGTAGTGATACGGACAGAGTCTTCCAGTGAACTAGAAACTTTGGAGACTAATAAACTATTCATATCAGAATTGGGAAATATTGAAGACTTACAATTTGGAGAAAGTGTAGAGAAACCAACCGAAAGTGGATTTAGAGTGGCTCAAAATTCAGAAGTTTACATGATTCTTACAGGACTTTTGAATACAGAGGCCGAATTAAAAAAATTAAATGACCAAGTCCTTAAAATTGAAAAAGACTTGGACAAAATAAATAAAAAACTATCTGATGAAAAGTTTACTTCTAAAGCTCCACCTCACATTTTGGAGAGAGAACAAAGAATCCAAAGGGAATATCAAGAGAAATTGGATAAGATTCAGGAAAACATTGAAAGGCTTAAAGGATAGTGGAAAAAAAAGAGAATAGGGAGTCAAAATATAATATTGGTGTTGATCTCAGGGGATTGACACCAATTTATTATTTTCTAATAAATTTTTTAGTTAAGTCCAGATTAATGGACAGGGTTTGTGATATAATGTAAATGTAGATAAGTTATTGTAAAATATATTATTAGTATGTAAATTTGGGCTTACTCAATATTAAGAAACTGATCTAAATTCGAGGCATAATTTTTTACAAAAAAGTAAAAAAGCTCACGAATGAGCTTTTTTCCACCCTTTTCAGGTTAATTCCGAGTCCTAATTAAATTGAATAAAGATAGAACAATACTTCCGACATACTGTTCATATATATAATACAAGAAATAATTTACTTTGTCAATAAAAATTTTAAAAAACATATAAATGTGCTATAATTAAAGCATTGATATTAATCAGGGAGGTGGTTGAGTGTGAACTCAGCAAAAAAAACAAAATATTCTTTGGGGTTGGATTTAGGAATTGCCAGCATTGGATGGTCTCTATTGGAAAAAGATGAAAATGATTCTCTTTTTAGAATCAAAAATCTTGGTGTACGTATTTTTCCGCAGTTAGAGGTCAAAGGTAAACTTGAAAACCAAGATCGCCGTGAAAAAAGAAGTCAAAGAAGGCTTAAAAGACGTAAAAAATTGAGACTTGCTGAAGCTAAAATTTTATTTAAAGAATTTTTTAACTTAAATTTTGATGACGTTGATTTTAGAAAATTTTTAAGTCCATTTGAACTAAAAATTAAAGGCTTGACAGAAAAATTATCTAAAGAAGAACTATCAATTGCGATATATCATTATATCAAATACAGAGGTTTTAAATCCAACAGGAAGATAGAAGATGCCAAAAGTGAAGGTAAATTACTTGAAACCTTAGATAAATTAAAGGCAAATTTGGACAGAGATCAGCTAACTATTAGTGAATATCTTTGGAAGAATTTTATGGAAAAGCCAAAAGAAGATAGAAGATTGCATAATAGTGGAGATCTTTATATATTTTCTGCCACTAGAGGCATGTATATTGATGAAATAAATAAATTATTGGATAAACAAATTGAACTAGGAAGTGTTACAAAAGAATTTAAAGACAAAATTCTTTTTGGTGATGGAAGTAAAGAATATGATAATGGTCTTTTCACAAGACAACGTAGCTTTTCTGAAGGACCAGATCCTTCTTCACCTTTTGGTGCAAAAAATGGAGTAAGTTTAATAGAGAAAATGATGGGAAAATGTAAATTTGATCAACAAATACGTGCTCCAAAGGGAGCCTTTTCTGCTGAATCTTTTGTTCTTCTTTCATTTTTGAACAATCTTCAGATAAAAGAGGGAGAGAATAGTAATTATAGAAGCTTGACTTCAGATGAAATAAATACAATCTATGATCTTGCACTTACTCAAGGGAAATTGACCTATAGTAACATTTTCAAAAAAATAAATATCAACGTGAATAGGGTAAAAGCTCTTGATATGTCCAGAGAGCAATATAGAAAATTTATAACTGACTTTAAAAAAGATAATAAAATTGATACCACCTCTGCATTAAATGAAGAACAGTACAGAAAATTTGAAGAATACTCCAAAAAGAAATTATACGATACAGCTATTGTCTCTTTGAAGAATTATAATGAGCAGAGAAAAAAACTGGAAGTCAAATTAAAGGAAGCTGATTCTGAATTGGAAAAGGAAATTCAGAGTTTTTTAGAAGACCATGAAAATTTTGATATAATTAGTCACATACTTATGACAAAAAAAGTAGACACTGAAATAATAAAAGCTTGTAAAGAAAAAGGATTTTCTGAAAGAATTGCAAATATAATTTCTGAAATGACATCCATTTCTCAGACTATAAATCTTTCTTTAGATATTTGTCGTAAAATTATTCCTGAATTAAAAAAAGGAATTACTTACGATAAAGCTATGGAAAATATAGGTTTTACACATAGTGAAGTTAGTGGCAACATCGAACAAGTTAAATATCTACCAAGTATCGACGAATGCCTTAATAAACTAGGCGAACCTCTCTCCAACGTCAATGTTAAACATTGTTTAGTTGAATTAAGAAAACTTTTAAATGAAATCATAAAAAAATATGGTTATATTGATCAAATTAATATTGAGTTTGCTAGAGAGCTCAGCAAAAACTATAATGAAAGAAATAAGATTTTAAACACCCAAAGAGAAAACATGGAAAAAAACATCTACTTTAGAACATTATTAATGAATAAATATCCAAATGTTTTTAGATCTTTCAAAAGTGTGAAAGGAGAGGATATATTAAAATATCGATTGTGGAGAGAACAAAATTTCAAGTGTGCATACTCAAATACCTCTATTCCTGAATCCAAATTGTTTGACAATAATGAGTGTCAAATAGATCATATCATGCCTTATTCAAAAACTTTTGAGGATAGACAGTTTAATAAAGTTTTGGTTTTCACCAAATATAATCAAGAGAAAAAAGATAGACTTCCATCAGAGGCATTCAAAGGAGAACAATGGGATAAGATCCTTGCTTTTGTCAATGATCCAAATGTTAAGATTGGGCAAAAGAAAAAAGAGATATTATTAAGTAAGGAGATCGACTCTGAATGGAAACAGCGTAATATAAACGATACCAAATATATGTCCATACTTGCAAAAAAAATGATTGAATCTTTTTTGAAACCAAATAAATGTATTGTTGCCTCTGGTTCCATCACAGATTATATGAAAAAGTCTTATGGTCTGATGGGGCTAACTCACTCATACATTGCCGGAGATTACAGAATGCCAAGAGATTACTCTATTGACCTTTCTGCTATTGAATTTAAATCTGAGAGCAAAAATAATTATTCAATTAACTTTCTTTTGAATAATATTAAAACTAAACAAGAGTTATCAGTTGACGTTAAGTCAATTTTAGAGAAAGGCAAAAAAATTCTCTCAGATAATGAAAAGAAATTAAATGAAGCTTTGAAATATTTTTATGAAAATCAAACATTTTTTATAGAGCATATGAATAAAGCTTTAGAATATAACAATACTGTTGAAGTTTTCTCGAAGTATATTATGGACAATTTTGACAGTAGCAATGACACTAATCAAAATGTTCTTTTTGATAAAATGCTTATTATTTTGGCCGAAATACAAAGTGAAGTAATAAAAACTACTTCTGCTAAGGATAGAAGCAATCATCTTCATCATGCTCTTGATGCCACTATGATTGCTTGTGTAAATCAAAGTATTATCCAAAAGATAACTAAATTTGCTAAATATAAAGAAGACAAAGAACCAATTTATGATGATGAATCTGGAGAAATTATAAAACATCCAAGATTAGAACTTCCATATAAGGAATTTAGAGACGAGGTCATGATGAGAGTATATGAAAGAGATGAAAATATCTTGGTCAAAAGGCTTGCAAGTTTGGATAACTACAAGAACCGTTCTACTAATTCTGACGATATATATGTACTGAATCCATCTCGTTCTACCAATAAAAACATTAAAGGGGCCTTTACTCAAGAAACTCTCTTTGGATATAAAAATGGTGTCATAACTAAAAGGGTTTCAGTAAAAGATTTAAAAGACAAAGATGTAGAAAAGATTATTAATAAAGATAATGGTTCAAAGGCTCTCTATGAATCGGTCAAAACATGGATGAAGTCAAGTGCTTCTGAAAGGGGAGAATTTCCAATATTGGTTGGAAAGGGAAATTATATAAAAAAAGTTGTCATAGAAGAGTCTTCCAATCCTTTAAAACGGGCTAAAATAAGAGATAATTTATATGCTGCCAATACAGAATGTATCAGGGTTGATGTTTACAAGAAGAAAGGTGATGATAACAAGTATTATATGGTACCAATTTATTATTACCAACTAGTAAAAGAAAAACAAAATGTTATTAAAAAACTTCATGGAAAAAAAACTGACGATATCGTCTATGAGTTAATGTGGGCTCAAGGGGAAAATGGAAGAGATTTTTTGGCATCAGAGAAATTAAATAATGATTATATAAAACAAGCTTCTTTACCAAGATACTCTTTGATAGAATTGGAATTAGTCTCTGGCGGTAAAGGTTTATGCTATTCTGCTGGAGCAACTAGTGGAATGTTTGAAGTTTATAGTATTCTTGGTGACGATTTTGATTTAATTGATTCGAAAATCACTCCAAAATCAAAGAATCAAATAACAGTGACGATTTCTACAATAAAGAATATAAAAGTGAGAAATATTTCTATGGTGGGGAAGATAAACTAATGGGATACAGACAGATTTTCATAAAACAAAGTTATAGACTATCCCTGAAAAATAACTCTCTTTGTATTAGAAAAGAGGAAAGTAGTTCCGAACATCTTTTTATTCCCCTTGAAGATATTTCGAGCATCATTATTGAGGATCCTCACACTGTTTTAACTGTTAAATTACTCACTGAATTATCAAATTATGGAATTGCTGCTTATCTCTGCAATGAGCAGCACCTTCCTTGTACTCAAGTATTACCCTTAAATCAACACTATAATCAACTGGCAGTCTATAACAGGCAAATCGCATTATCAAAACACACTAAGGAAAAGTTATGGCAGAAAATAATAAAGGCGAAAATATACAATCAGTTTCTAGTAAGTAAATATACTTCAAATAATGAAAACATAAATGATATGCTAGAAAAATATTCCAAGTCAGTTAAAATGAATGATAAGGATAACAGAGAGGGAATTTCTTCTAAAGTATATTTTTCTTCCATATTTGGAGAAGGATTTATTCGTTTTAGTAGTGGTCATATTTCCAATGCTTTGGACTATGGTTATACTGTTTTTAATAATTCCATTGTTCGTCTATTAGTAAACTATGGTTTAAATACCTATATTGGCATTTGGCACCAATCAGAAAAAAATGCATACAATTTGGCATCAGATTTTATCGAACCCTTTAGACCTTTGGTTGATTATTTTTGTTATTGGAATCAAAATTATTTGGATTTTCCTCTATCCACAAAAAATAGAAAGGATTTAGTAAACTTGTTAAATGAAAAAATAATTATTGATAATAAATCTTGTCCAATTGAATATGCAATGGAAGTTATGATAAAAAGCTTTTTGAAAGTATTAGAAACCAATGATCCTGAATTTCTTTTATTACCCAAAATTGAAGGAGTTAACTTTATTGATGAGGAGTATATATAAAAAATTGAGATTAATAGTTATGTTTGATATACCAGTAGAACCAGAAGAATCAAAGAAAGAATACACAAAATTTAGAAAATTTTTATTAAAAGATGGTTTCATAATGATGCAATATTCTATTTATTCTAGGTTTTGCCATAATGAATCTGATTGCGAAAAACATATTCAAAGAGTAAAAAGAAATGCTTCAAAATATGGAAACATTCGAATTTTAAAAACTACTGAAAGACAATATGAAAATATGATTATACTTAATGGTGGTTTAACATATCAGGAAAATATCTCCTTTAAAAACGATATGATAGTTATAGAGTAGTCTTTTGACTACTCTTTTAATATTGTATCAATGTATTTTAAGTATTTCTCCTCATAAATTGAATTTGGTATAATTTTTATTGAGATTTCATTTTTATAGTCAAATGAATAATCTTTATTAATCAACATTCGGGATAGATTTATATTTATATTTTTTTGAATATATCTTTTCATTTCTTCATATTCAAACTTTGTTAAAATCATCCCTTGAGATGTAATATAATCTTCAAAAGAAAAATTTTCCTCATCTTTATTTGTAAGAACATATTGGATCATTTTTTTTACATTAGTCAAATCTACAATCTTTTTTTCTTGCATAGCAAAAATTCCATACCTGTCAAAGGAATAAGGGAGAGAAGTCCCTTTTCCAGTAAAAAGAAAAAAAGTTGTATTTTCAAGCTCTTCTAAATTTTTTAAGTAATCCATTGTAGCTTTTTCATCAAAATACAAATCAAAATCATCTATAATAACTATTTTCGTATTGTTTGCTTTCTTAATATACTCATTAACTATGTCATATAGAAAATTTTTAGCATGACTATCTGAAAAATCTTTTTCATAAAAATTCACTTTAATTATTGATAAAATTAATGTTTCTATGGTTTCATAATCAATGTTTAGCATCAATTTATTTTCATATTTTTCATTTATTTCTTTTAAAATAAAAATCAATTTTTCATTTAATTCATTAAACTTTTTAAAAAGAAACTCTTCAAATTTATTATCTTCATGTATTGCAGTAATTATATCTGGCATAAAACTTTTTGTTAATAAGCTTTTGGCATTAAGTTTAAAATGATCCTCAATGCTATCCTTTGAATTTAAATAAATAAGTTCAAAATCATTTTTAGAAACCTGTTTTCCATCTACCATGAATATCTTTTTATTTTTCTGAATAAAACCATCATGAAATAGTTTAGATAAAAAAGTTTTTCCAACACTATTATAGCCAAAAAAAATATTAATCTTTGAAAAAAATAAATCCATGTTTTTTTCTTTGTATTCAAATTTCACTCTCATTTTAATCACCTACCTACTCATATTTTAACATTTTTATTTTGTAAAATATAGTCAAAATCTTGATTTTTAGCTAAAAAAATGCTATAATTTTATTAAGGGATTCCGACCCCTAGTAAAATTGAATAAAGATAGAC
>JGI994J12354_10000265_pt1 | contig 51452 bp, 44 predicted proteins | sample IntmicLarv3ML3BL_FD_12354 | JGI IMG/M metagenome (IMG submission 12354) | reverse complement strand
TATAGACGCCGCAACTGCGGGCGACACAATAGATTTATCCCTTCTTCCCAATGATGCTGGGAATATAACCATTACGATAGACAAAGCATTGACGTTAAAAGGAACTTCGGAAAAAACTTTTTCGGGAGTATCTTTTGCTGTAACAACAGCCGAATTAACAATCAAAAACTTAAATATAGAAAATTTGAATGCTGGGTCGCCGTTGATATTTAATGGCACGAGAGTACTACTACTTGAGGAAACTAATAATCTGACATCAACCGGAGAAGAATATGCCGGAATAAATGTCCCTAGCGGTAGTGAACTTACTATCAATAGCACCACGGGGGATGGCGCGCTTGTGACAACCGGCGGATATTACGGAGCTGGCATCGGTGGCGGACGTAATGAAGACAGTGGAACTATTAGTATCCTTGGTGGAACTATTACGGCAACCGGCGGAGATGACGGAGCTGGTATCGGCGGTGGCGAATATGGGAACAGTAGCGTCATCAATATATCAGGCGGAATTATAAAAGCAAATAATGGACTTTACGGAGCCGGAATCGGCGGTGGCTATGGTGGCGCAGGCGGAATTATCAACATAAGCGGTGGAACTATAGAGGCGATAAGTAAAGGTATTGGCGCAGGTATCGGCGGCGGAAATATAGGTGATGGCGGAGATGTAACCATCACAGGCGGAAGCATTAATGCTAAAGGAACTCCTCCACACTCACCAGCTATCGGTGGAGGGCATGGTGCAGCAAGCCAAGGAACCCTAAAAAGTGGTGATGGCACGGATGTCTACCTTAACAAATTGCAGATACCAGACAAGAAAAATCAAGCTATTAGCGCATCAAGCTACAATACAAGCCCGGTAGTGACATACGGAACCGACGATGTTGAAACTGATAAAGACGGATATCTTTATTTCTATCTACCAGCAAGTAGCGAGGCTGAATATGTTAAGGCGACCACAGAGGGAGTGGAATACTCTGCAAAATACACAAGACAAGATAATCACACATCAAATAATGAAACCCTTAAAATTGATGTAAACGATGTGACAGTCACATTGAACGAAACAGAATATGCTTATACAGGAAAGGTCTTGGCACCGGACTTTAAGGTTACAGTGGGTGCAATAGAACTTGTTGAAGGCACAGATTATACCTTTAGCGTGGACCCTAATGTTAAAAATGCTGGCGATTATCCTAACGCAGCGATAACGATTACAGGCATTAACGATTGTTGGGGTACGCTTAATACAACACTTGGTATCGAGATAAAGAAAGCTCAACTGACAGTTGCAAGCGCGACGGTGAGTGATAAGATTTATAATGGCAGCACTAGTGCGGCAGTAACGGGCGTAACTTTCGGAGGTCTTATAAACGGTGAAGAGCTTGCAATAACGCAGGATTATACGCAAAGTGCAGCTTTTATTGATGCGAATGCTGGCACCAACAAAAATGCTACCGTGACTATAACACTAGTAGGCGCAGGACCAGTTGCTAAGAACTACGAATTACCAACCAATACTTTTGCGACGCACGGTGATATCGAGCAAGCAACGATTAACATTACCGATGTAACAGTTGCGGCTAAAGATTATGATGGAAACACTAGTGCCACAGTAACGGATGCAACTTTTAGTGGTTTAGTGGGAGTAGAAACACTAGCGATAGACACCGACTATACACACACAGCGACATTTGAAAATAAAAATGCTGGGGCGAATAAAAACGTAGCAACAACATTAACGCTAAAAGCAGACGGTCCAGTTGCGAAAAATTACAAATTATCAAGCGACACCTTCACGGCGAATGGCACCATTAACAAAGTAGCAATTACACTTGATGCAGTTACGGTTGATTCTAAAAGCTACGATGGTAACACGGCAGCAACTTTGACAGATGCAACTTTTGGTGGATTGATTAACGCGGAAGAACTTACCATCTTGGACGATTATTCATATACCGCGAACTTTGCTGATGCAAATGCCGGGGCGAATAAAAATGTTACAGGAACTATCACGCTAAAGACAGATGGACCGATTGCCAAAAACTACAGTTTGAGCGTTGGAACATTTGCATCAAGTGCTGATATCACCAAGGCTATTCCTGAATATACAATACCAACGGGATTAGATGCCATAATCGGACAAACACTGGCAGACGTGCAACTTCCGGCTGGTTTTGCATGGGACGATATAGACACTACATTAGTTGGAGGCGTCGGAACAAACACCTTCACCGTTACTTATACTCCAACGGATACAGCAAATTATGAAATAGTAACAGCAATTCCAGTTACTATCGCAGTTAGAGCGGTATTAAATATTGGAGATACTGACGAAGTGACGATGAAGCCGGGCGAGAAAATCACGCTGACTCCATCGGCAGACGACGGACAGACTGGTGCAACGGGATGGGCATGGGACAAAGCCTATCTATCAGCAACCTTTAATAGTCCAGCAACATTTACGGCGTTAAAACTTGGCGAGACAGAAGTTAAATACACCGCAGCCAATGGCGATGAAGCGAAGACGAAAGTTACCATTGTTAAAGCAGACGATAAAGAGCTTCGAGAACTAGTTGAAAAAATCGAAAAGGAAAAATTACAAAAGTCTGACTACACCAAAGAAACATGGGATGCATTACAAGAGGCATTAAAAGCCGCAAAGGAAGTAATAGCAAATGACAATGCTACAGAGCAAGAAATCGAAGTAGCAAAAGTCGCGTTAGAAAAGGCACGAGCTGGATTGGCTAAAAACGAATCAACACCAACCTCAACAGCGACACCAATTAGTAAACCAAGCAATAGTAAAATAAACAATAATAATTCTTCAAAAAGTGGCAAGACAATGCTTGGCAAGTCGGTATCCACAGGCGACATGAATAATATTGCATTATTGAGCACGCTGATATTATTAGCAGGTGGCGGTCTTGCAGTATTAATTACTAGCAAACGCAAAAAAGCAAGAGATTAAGTAGAAGATTTATGAAAGTAAAGGGGTTTAGACGATGGGGAAACAAGGCATGAGCAAAAGCGTACTATGGATTACAAGGACAGCAATTTTTACAGCATTGTTAGTAGTAGCACAAGTAGGTACAGCACCACTTGGCAATACGTTTGTTACTGGAACGGCAGTGAACTTGCTTCTTATTATTACAGTTATGATATGTGGGATGGCATCGGGAGTGACGATAGCAGTAATTTCTCCAGTGATGGCAAAGTTACTTGGGATTGGTCCGTTTTGGGCGTTGATTCCGTTCATTATCATAGGCAATATTACTTTGGTTGTGCTATGGCACTTGATTGCTAATAAATCATTTGGCAATAAAAAAATATTTTCCTATGTCATAGCGGCGATTGTGGCAGCAGTAGCGAAATTTGCCGTTTTATATTTGGGAATAGTTAAAATAGCAGTTCCATTGATTTTACAGCTTCCAGAGAAACAAGCGACGATGATTTCTGGTATGTTTTCGATATCACAGCTTGTCACAGCATTATTAGGCGGAGTGGCAGCAATTATCATTGTACCACCAATAAAAGCGGCGATAAGTAAAAATGAATAGGGCGAGAAAGCAAAGGTATCAAAAGACTTAATTATCAGCAACGAATTTGCCAAATAATCTTGACAAATGGGAGCTAATAACATATAATAACTTTTGTTGCTGCGGGTGTAGTTCAATGGTAGAACACTAGCCTTCCAAGCTAGATACGTGGGTTCGATTCCCATCACCCGCTTATCAAAACTAAATATTCGATATGCGCGAGTGGCTCAGTGGTGGAGCACGACCTTGCCAAGGTCGGGGCCGCGGGTTCGATCCCCGTCTCGCGCTTTTTTATTGCAAAAAAATAAAATGGCTAACCTCTTTACGAGGAAGGCTGTTTTTAATATACTGAAAGATTATTTTGTGCTTGACACAGTGAGCACTTTAGAGGAAAATTAATATTGTTGTAGAAGAAGCTCGTAAGGGGAATTAATGGAAAGTTTAAAAGCCTTTTTTAAAAAAATAAAAGTACCATTTTGCTGTACCATCTTTATGTTAGTGTCTGTTCTGGGAGTGCTGATTAGTAGTGCGAGTTACTGGATAATGAAGACGTGGGCGGACTTGAGTATGGATGAGCTTATTTTTCATCTTAAAGTTCCGTTAAAGGGAACAAATAGTGAACTGATAAGAGAAGGAGTCTTGACGGGCATAATACCTTGCTTAGTGGTGGCTGGAATAGTTTTGTTTGTATTGCACATAACTAAAGGAAATAAAAAACGCCGTATTATTTTGGCGTTAATCGTAATGGTGCTTTCAGCGGGAATGGCTACCGTTATGTTGTATAGGATAGTAAAGCAATATGAAGTGATTGAATACGCTAAAAATAGTAGAAGCGAATCGGACTTCATCGAGAATAACTATATTGATCCACGCAATGTCAAAATTGAATTTCCTAAGGAAAAGCGAAACCTAATATATATCTATTTGGAATCAATGGAAAATACCTTCGCTTCAGTGGAAGAGGGTGGAGCTTTTGAGCAAAATCTAATTCCTGAACTAACGCAAATAGCTAAGGAAAATGTAAATTTTTCGAGCAATGAAAAATTAGGCGGTGGCGTTCCAACTAGCGGAACAACATGGACAATAGCGGCGATGTTTGCGCAAAGTGCTGGGTTACCGCTTAAAATACCTATTTATCTTAATGCGATGAGTGACCAGGAGACCTTTTTCCCAGATATTGTTGCACTAGGAGATATCCTAGAAGATCAAGGATATCAGCAAACTTTGATGATTGGTTCAGACAGCGTCTTTGGTGGTCGGAAAAATTATTTTACGACACACGGACAATATAAAATATTTGATTATTATACAGCGATAGAAGAAGGGAAAATTCCAGAAGACTACAAAGAATTTTGGGGATTTGAAGACCAAAAATTGTATGAATATGCCAGAGAGGAATTAACTTCATTGGCAGCGGAGGAACAACCATTTAACTTCACGATGTTGACGGTTGATACGCACTTTGAAGACGGCTACCGATGTACCATATGTGATGATGAATACGGTGACAACCAATACGCAAATGCAGTAAGGTGCGCAAGTAAACAGGCGGCGGAGTTTGTTGAGTGGATAAAGCAGCAGTCATTTTATGAGAATACCACGGTGATCTTGGTGGGTGACCACCTTTCAATGGATGTAGACTTTTTTCAAGGGTCATCAAAGGAAAATTCACGACAGATATACAATGCTTTCATTAATGCGCCGATTGAGCCGTTAAGAGAAAAAAGTATTAAGTTTACAACGATGGATTTATTTCCAACAACGCTAGCGAGTCTAGGAGCTAAAATAGAAGGTGAACAGCTTGCCCTAGGAATAAACCTTTTCTCAGGACAAGAAACTTTGCTAGAGAAGTATGGACTTGGTGAAATCAACAAGGAATTCGATGGCAAGTCAGATTTTTACGAACAGTTCACAAAGGATATTGTTATTCCGGGTAAATGGATTGAAGAGGAAAAAGGTTGGCGTTATCAAAATGCTGACGGAACTTATAAGGCGGGCGTAACGGAGAAGATGGGTAATAGAATATATCACTTCACGGAAGATGGTTACGTAGAAAGTTTTGAAGAGATTAAAGAGAAATGAGGCATGCCAAAAGGCACGCCTCATTTTTATTTGACTGTTATTTTGCCATGGTATAGATATTGGCAACATCATCAGAGTTTAGTTTTTTGATAATGCCGACGGTACGAGTGTTTTTAAAAGTGCAGTTGAAGGCAAGGGTATCGATTTGTTCATCTGTCGGATGGACACCAAGTTCTGAAAGTGTAGTTGGCATATCGATTAGTCGATAAAAATGTTCCACAGCTTCGATTCCGGCTAAAGCAGCATCTTCAAGGTTGCTGCCACAAGGAATATCAAATACGTTAGCCGCGAATTGAGCAAAACGTTCAATATTTTCTTTATAGACGTAACGAGCCCAACTGCCCCAAATAGCAGCAAGACCAGCACCGTGTGCAACGTCAAACATACCACCGAGTTCATGCTCTATCTGATGTGAGGCCCAATCACCACCATCAGTACCACAACTGAGTAAGCCGTTGTGGGAAAGGCTTCCCGCCCACATTATTTCTGCTCTAGCACGGTAATTATTAGGTTGATTTACGAGAATTTTGGAATTCATTATTACTGTTCGCATCAAGGCTTCGCTTAGATGGTCAGTTAGTTCCATAGTGCTGTTGTTAAAATAGCGTTCCATAGTATGCATCAAAATATCAACACAGCCACTAGCAGTTTGGTATTGTGGCAAACTGTAAGTGAGTTCAGGATTTAGTACCGCAAAGCGTGGGCGGCCAAAATCACTTTTTAGAGCGCCGCGTTTGAGCCAGCCATCTTCGTTAGTGAGAACTGCGGAGTTACTCATCTCACTACCGGCAGCAGCAATAGTTAAAACGCAACCAATGGGTAAACAACCAGTGATTTCGCGAGTGCGACTATAAAAATCCCAAACATCACCACCACAGGCGATGCCATAACCAATACTCTTTGCCGAATCAATGACGCTTCCACCACCTACAGCCAAGATAAAATCAACGGATTCCTGCTTGCATAGTTCAAGACCTTCATTTACTTTGGAAAGGCGAGGGTTAGGAACGACGCCACCAAGGGTCACATATTCGATTTGACTAGCAGCCAACGAATCATAAATTTTGTCCAACAAACCGCTTCTTTTGGCGCTTTCGCCACCATAATGAACCAGCACTTTTTTGGCATTGTAATCTTTAATTAATTCTCCTACTTGAAGTTCAGTATTCTTACCGAAAACTATTTTAGTAGGAGTGTATAGTTCAAAGTTAAGCATGATAAAATCCTCCCGAGTGGATATTGTACAAAGTGTCTATTACTTCTTAATTAAAACAGATTTCAAGACACCAGTAAAGAGGTAAAACAAAATATGAATTGGTAATTGAAAAAACTCTAATATTTTCGTATACTAGTAAGGTACGCATAAGTAAGGTAGTAGGAGGAGAGAATTATGTATGAATTTGAAGAAATCCAAAAAGTAGATGCCGATATTGCAGAGGCAATTCAGGCAGAGATAACCAGACAGAACGCCCATATTGAATTGATAGCATCAGAGAACTGGGTGAGTAAAGCGGTTATGGCGGCGATGGGAAGTCCGCTTACCAATAAATATGCAGAAGGTTATCCAGGCAATCGATACTACGGCGGATGTAGCTGTGTGGATGTTGTTGAAACGCTTGCGATTGAAAGAGCAAAAGAACTTTTTGGTTGTGAATATGCTAATGTTCAACCACATTCAGGAGCACAGGCAAACATGGAAGTTTTCTTTGCGCTACTAAATCCTGGTGATACAGTTATGGGTATGAATTTATCTGACGGTGGACATCTCTCTCACGGCAGTCCTGCTAATATATCTGGAAAATATTATAATGTCGTACCTTATGGGGTCGATATGAATGGTTGTATAGATTATGATGAAGTTAGAAAAATAGCACTTGAGTGTAAGCCTAAGATGATTATTGCTGGAGCAAGTGCTTATCCACGAGCTATTGACTTTAAGAAGTTTCGTGAAATAGCAGATGAAGTAGGGGCTTATCTATTAGCTGACATTGCGCATATCGCAGGTCTAGTGGTAGCTGGTCAACACGAAAGCTCGATTCCATATGCTCACGTAACAACAACAACAACTCACAAAACTTTACGTGGACCAAGAGGTGGATTGATTTTAAGTAGTAATGAGATAGCGGAAAAGTTCAAGTTAAATAAAGCTGTTTTCCCAGGAATTCAAGGTGGACCATTGATGCATGTCATCGCTGCTAAAGCAGTTTGTTTTAAAGAAGCATTACAACCAGAATTCAAAACATATCAAGAACAAATCGTCAAAAATGCGAAGACATTATGCGAAGGACTTGTAAAACGCGGAGTTAAGATGGTTTCAGGAGGAACAGACAATCATCTAATGCTAGTGGATTTGAGAGATTCAGATATCACCGGAAAAGATATGGAGAAACTTTTAGAAGAAGCTAATATTACTTGTAACAAAAACACTATCCATAACGATCCACGTTCGCCATTTATAACTAGTGGAGTACGCTTAGGGACAGCGGCAGTGACAGCAAGAGGTATGAAAGAAGAAGACATGGACAAGATAGCTGAAGCGATTGCACTGATGATTGAAAGTGAAGAAAACCAAGAAAAAGCTATAACTATTGTTAGGACATTGACAGACAAATATCCATTGGAAGCATAAAGGATACAATTATGAAAATAATGTTGGTTGCCGTAAATGCTAAATATATCCATTCTAATTTAGCAATTTACAGTCTGTATAGTTATGTTAGGGAGTATCAGAAAGACATTATCCTTGGCGAATATACAATTAACCAAAGAAACGATGAAATCTTAAAAGCAATTTACCGAGAAAGGCCAGATATACTGGGCTTTTCTTGTTATATTTGGAATGTTTCGCAGATTCTTGAGATTGCCGATGCAATTCATAAAGTGTTGCCCCAGACGAAAGTTTGGCTAGGCGGACCAGAGGTTTCTTATGATGCAACAAAGGTGATGGAGGACAATGATTTTATCACTGGTATTATGCGTGGCGAAGGTGAGCAGACATTCGCAGAACTTATGAAGCATTATCTTGAAAAGACAAATGATATCTCGGTAATAAAGGGAATTACATGGCGTAGTGAAGAAAACAAGGTAATTGAAAATGAAGCTCGTGCCAGAATAGAATTAGACACCATACCATTTGTGCATGAAAAGCTACCGGCGAATCGGATTGTCTATTACGAAAGTAGTCGTGGGTGTCCATTTTCGTGTAGTTATTGTCTTTCTTCAGTTGATAAGCAGCTGCGTTTTCGTGATACCGAGAGAGTCAAAAGAGAATTACAGTATTTTCTTGACAAAAGGGTACCGCAAGTCAAGTTCGTTGACCGTACCTTTAACTGCAAAGCTGAACATGCTCTAGAGATATGGACGTATTTGAAAGAGCATGATAACGGAATTACTAATTTTCATTTTGAAATAGCTGCCGACCTTTTAAGTGACGGAGAAGTAACATTGCTTAATTCGCTAAGGGCAGGACAAGTGCAATTAGAGATAGGGGTGCAGTCAACAAATCCTCGGACGCTAAAAGCGATTAATCGAGTTATGAATTTTGATAAAGTTGCAAAACGAGTAGGTGAAGTAGCACGAAAGAAAAATATTCATCAACATTTGGATTTGATTGCAGGATTACCCTACGAGGATTTGAATAGCTTTCAAGCATCGTTTAATGCGGTTTACGACCTTGAGCCACAGCAGTTGCAATTAGGCTTCCTAAAAGTACTAAAAGGCTCTAAGATGGCAGATGAGGCGGCAACATACGAGTGTGAATGTCAGATTCAAGCGCCATACGAAGTGCTACAAACAAAATGGCTTAGTTTTGCAGATGTATTAGTGCTAAAGCAAGTGGAAGAAATGGTGGAAGTTTATTACAATAAAGCACAATTTGAAAAGACGATTAGGCAAGCGACAAAATTATTTTCGACGCCATTTGAATTTTATCAAAAGCTAGGAGCCTTTTATGAAGTGAAGCAGTACGACAAGAAAGCACACTCACGGATTAGGCGCTATGACATTTTATTAGAATTCTTGAGTGGAATAAAGGAAATTGATTTGGCATATTACAAGGAACTCATGGTATTTGATTTGTATGCTAGAGAAAAGCTAAAGACGCGTCCGACGTGGGCAAGTGAAGCAATCAAAGACAAGCGGCAACGAGACAAAGATGTACATTTGGAAAGGTTTCACTATGCCGTTGATGGTGAGGGAGAAGTACTTTGTGAGCCAATGACGATACTCTTTAATTACCAGAAAAGAGATGTATTGACAAATAACGCAACATGGCAAAAAGAAGTTGAGTAGGAATAGAGGATACGATGGCAAGAATAGCAAAGCGAACCCAAGAAATACTAAATAGGTTAGATGAGCAGTACACGAGAGAGTACAAGTGTTATCTGAACCACGACAATCCAGGGCAACTTTTGATTGCGACAATGTTAAGCGCACAGTGTACTGATGCACGAGTGAATATCGTAACCAAGGATTTATTTGTGAAGTATCCCAATATGGAGAGTTTTGCCAATGCTGACCTAGCAGAATTGGAAGGAGATATAAAGTCTACTGGCTTTTACCATAACAAGGCAAAGAACATCATCGGGACAGCCAAGCGAATCATTCTAGAATTTGGCGGCGAAGTGCCAAGCGATATTGAAGAGTTGACGAGCTTACCAGGAGTAGGTAGGAAGACGGCAAATGTCATTAGGGGTAATGTTTTTGATGAACCGAGTATCGTAGTAGATACCCATGTTAAACGAATTTCTATGCGATTGGGCTTGGCAAAGAGCTCTGACCCAGAAAAGATTGAATTTGAATTAATGAAAGTATTGCCACGAGAGCATTGGATTTTATACAATATTCAACTAATTACTTTTGGGAGGCAGATTTGTTTTGCTAGAAATCCCAAATGTGAGAAATGTTTTTTGACAAAATATTGTAAGCAGTTTAGGGGGACAAAATGAATACCTATATAGCGATAGATTTGGAAACGACGGGATTATATCCCAGCAGAGATCGCATTATCGAAATTGGCGCCATCAAGATTAAAGATGGTCACGTGGTAGATGAATTTTCGAGTTTTGTCAATCCACAGATGAGAGTTCCAGAGCGAATCCGTGAATTAACAGGAATTACATCGGAAATGGCAATGTCTGGTCCCGTGATTGAGGAGATAATGCCAAGGCTTATAGAATTTTGTGAAGATTATTCGCTTTTAGGACATAGCATTATGTTTGATTATAGTTTCTTAAAGCACAAGTCAGTCAATATGGGTGTGGAATTTGAGCGAAGTGGTATTGATACACTAGCCATTGCTCGTCAGAAATTGGCTGATTTAGAAAGTCGCAGATTGTGTGCTTTGTGTGAGCATTATAAGATCGAAAGAAATCAGATTCACAGAGCAACTGAAGATGCTTTGGCGGCTCATTTGGTTTATCAAAAACTCAAGGAAGAGTTTGGCGAAGCCAGTTCAACCATTTTTGAGGCACGGCCACTTATCTACAAAGTAAAAAAACAAGGTCCAATTACAAACAGACAAAAAGATTACTTGAACGATTTGCTAAAATATCATAAAATGGAGATAGATGTAGCGCTAGATAGCTTGACTAAAAATGAAGCGTCGCGGTTAATCGATAGTATTATCTTGAAAAAGGGTAAGATGTGGAGGAGTAACGATGAAAAACAACAATAAAAAGAGAATAATTGCAGCGACAATAGCTATTATTCTAGCAGTTGCCATGGTGTTGCCGCTGGCATTGCAATTTATCTTATAAGAAGCAAAATATATCAAAGGAATTGATAATGAAAAAGAAGATGACGAAGATGATGTTATTTGTGTCGATTCTTTTCTTTGCGATAGCTATTAATACAAAAGTATATGCCAGTGAGACAACCAAAAGCAGCGGTGCTGATAAGATTCTAGAGGGTGTTTACATTGACAGTGTAGATGTATCTAGCATGACCAAAGAGGAAGCAATAACGGCAGTTGATAAACATCTTAATGAGATAAAAGGATACAATATAAAGATGCGCGCTGCGAGCAAAACGGCGGTGGCAACAGCGGGTGAGCTAGGCTTATCTTGGGAAGGTCCGGCAATAATCGATAAGGTCATGAGTATCGGTAGAAGTGGTAATTTGATTAGCCGCTATAAGGTTCAAGCAGATTTGAAAAAAGGTGACATTAGGTTAATGTTGCCATACAAAGTCGATCGTACCAAGGTTAAGACAATCATCGAAGAGCGATGTGTGCCATTTGATTGTGACCCTGTTAATGCGACTATGCAAGTCGAAAGTGGCGAATTTGTTATAGAAAGAGAACAATCAGGCATCAAGGTAGATGCGAGCAAATCAATAGATGCAGTTGAAGAATATGTTAGTAAATTATGGCGTGTTGGCGGCGGAGAAGTGGAATTAGTAGCAGAGATAAAGCCAGCACTGCATACTGCGGCCGGATTAAGCGAGATAGAAAGTGTTTTGGGAAGTGCGACAACAGACTATTCTTCAAGTAGTGCCAATCGGGGCAAGAACATTAAAAATGGGACAGAGAAAGTAAACGGAGCTGTACTATTTCCGGGAGAAGAATATTCAGTTTGTGATGCAATGGTACCATTTAGTGAAGCAAATGGGTATGAGTTAGGAGCATCATTTGCCGATGGTGAAGTAGTAGAGAGTTTTGGTGGCGGAATTTGCCAGGTGTCAACGACATTATATTTGGCGTTGTTGCGTGCAGAAGTGGAGATAGTAGAACGGTACAACCATTCGCTAACCGTTAAGTATGTCAAGCTTTCAATGGATGCGGCTATCTCGGAGGGTTCGAAGGATTTACGCTTTAAGAATAACTTAGAGCATCCAATATTCATACAGGGCTATACCAATGGCGGTGAAGTTGGTTTTGTGGTATATGGCAAAGAATATCGCCCAGAGGAACGAAAAGTTACATATGAAAGCGAAACTATTGAGACGATTGAATCAAAGGTTGAACTGATTGCGTCGGGTAATTTTGGGAGAATAGAGCAGGTTGGCAATTCACAGACTGGATATATAGCTTGTCTATGGAAAGTTGTCACGGAAAATGGCAAAGAAACGCGAACCAAAGTAAATGACAGTAACTACCAGATGCAGCCGAAGAAATATGAGGTTGGTGTAAACGGCGCAAGTGGAGCGGCGGCTAGTGCAATGTACCAAGCTATCGAAAAGAATGACCTAGATGCAGCGTTTAGCGCACTATATAAATATGGATAAGATTAGGAGTAAAGATGAAGATAGGTAAATTATCAGAAACGGTCTTGCTACGTTCTGTACTAAAACAAATAAACCATCGTAGAGATGAAGTTATTGTTGGTCCTGCCCTTGGGCAGGACTGTGCTGTGCTATCGCTTGAAGAAGATGAGGTCTTTACATTATCATCTGACCCAATTACTGGAACGGTTAAAGATTTGGGGAGTCACAGTATTCATATCACTGCAAATGACTTGGCGGCATCGGGAGCAGAACCAGTGGGTGTAATGCTAACGATTATGCTGCCGTCAAAAACTAGAGAAGCGGCACTCAAGAAAATAATGCAAGACGCGGAGCAAACTTGCGCCGAATTGGGAATGGAAATATTAGGCGGACATACGGAAGTGACAGATGTGGTTAAACAACCTTTGATTTCGGTGACGGGAGTCGGCAAAGTGAAAAGAAGCAAGCTTTTGACGGCGACACAGATGAAGCCAGAACAAGATATCGTAGTAACGAAGTGGATTGGTCTTGAAGCAACAGCCATTTTGGCCAAAGAAAAAGAAGAAGAACTACGAACAGTTTTCAAAGAAGATTTTATCGACAAAGCCAAAAAGTTCGATAAATACCTATCGGTTTTACCAGAGGCAAAGATAGCAAGAGAAAGTGGCGTTTCAGCGATGCACGATATCACAGAAGGCGGAGTCTTAGGCGCCCTTTGGGAAATGGCGAATGGTGCTGATGTTGGACTAGAGATTGACTTGCGAAAAATTCCAATTAGGCAAGAGACAGTAGAAATCTGCGAATTTTTCAAGCTAAATCCTTATCTGATAATGTCAAGTGGATCAATGCTAATATCAACAGATGATGGCGAAAAATTGTTGAGCAAACTGCGCGAGGATAAGATAGAAGCGACGATAATTGGACGGACAAACGCAACTAACAAGCGAATTATCAAAAATGGCGAAGAAGAACGTTTTCTGGATAAGCCACAGACAGACGAGTTATATAAAGTGGTATAGAAAAGGAGAGCGGTATGGCAAAACTAAATGTTGTTTTATTTGAACCAGAGATACCAGCTAATACGGGAAACATCGGACGTACTTGCGTAGCGACTGACACTAGATTACATTTGATTGAACCACTAGGGTTTCGATTGAGTGAGAAAGAAATCAAAAGAGCAGGAATGGACTATTGGGAACATCTCGATGTAACAAGGTACATTAACTTTGCGGATTTCCTAGAAAAGAACCCAGAGGCGAAGCTCTACATGGCGAGTACCAAAGCACAAAATGTCTATACAGAAGTAGCCTATGAAGAGGAGTGCTACATTATGTTTGGCAAAGAAAGTGCAGGTATTCCGGAAGAAATATTAAGGGACTATAAGGACACCGCAATCAGAATTCCAATGCAAGGCAAAGTTCGTTCTTTGAATCTGGGCAATTCGGTGGCAATAGTGTTATACGAAGCACTTAGGCAGAATGGATTTACAGAGATGACGACAAAAGGGCAACTAACAAAATACGAGTGGGAATAAAAAAGACATTCTTTTGGGAAATATCTGTTTCCAAAAGAATGTCTTTTAGCATAAGTATAAAAGTGAATACTAGAATTTGTTATATACCTGTTGGGCTTCAATGCTTTTGCCTTTGGCAGCAGCTAGTTCACTGACCGTGACTAAGTTATAGCCCATATCTTTAAGCGTTGGAATCAATACTTCGGCCGCCTCAAGACTAGTCGCATGGATATCGTGCATTAGTACAATATCACCATCTTGAACAGAGTTAAGAACCTTTTCAACGACTATTTCGGTGTTTTTGTTTTGCCAATCTAGGGTGTCAAGTGACCACATGATAAATGGCGCATTGACAGTGTTGCGAACGAACTCGTTGTGCGAACCACCAGGTGGACGAACAAGTAAAGTATCAGTGTCGGTTATAGCTTTTATCTTCTGGTTAGTTGCATCGATTTCATTTTTAAGTCCAGCTTCATCTAAAGTAGTCAAGTTAGCGTGGCTGTAGGAGTGATTACCTATCTCACAACCATTGGCAACCATGGTCTTTAGGGTGTCAGGGTAACTGTCGACTAAACTACCTAGTACGAAGAAGGTGGCTCTAGCGTCATTTGCCTTTAAGCAATCCAATAGTCGATCAGTATACTTGCCTGGCCCATCATCGAAAGTAAGTGCAATAGTAGGACCATTGGCAACTTTTTTATTTGGTACCCAAATGCCTTGAGCATCAAGATAGTAAGCGCCTTTACCATCATAAATCCAGCCGTTAGAGTGCATTGCACCAGAGACAGGGTCCATGTAGTATTGATAATCACCAAGCTTTAGCCATCCCGTATTAACGAGTCCATCACTGTTGAAGTAATAGGTGCTACCATTGCTAGAAAGCCATCCAGTATGCATCTCGCCCGTCTCACCAAAATAGTAAGACTTATCACTGATGGTTTGCCAGCCAGTAGTCATTGAACCGCTGTCGCTGAGGTAGTACCAAAAGCCAGATTGTTGAATCCAGCCTGTTTGCATAGCGCCGTCATTATCCAAATAATAGTACTTATCGTTATCTAATAACCAGCCTGTATGTGGTGTTCCATCTTCATCGATAAAGTAATATTTATCATCTTGCAATACCCAACCGCTAGTCAAAGGACCATCCGTTGCAAAGTGATAGTTCTTGCCATCGACTTGGTGCCAGCCAGTGGCCATCACCCCGTCTTTGTCGAGATAATATCTTTTGCCGTCTTCTTCGTACCAACCAGTCTCTTTGCGTCCGAGGTAAGAAAGATGATACCAATCATTGCCTTGCTTGACCCAGCCTGTTTCCATATATCCATCAGCACCAAAGAAATATTCATTGCCGCCAATAGTTAGAGTGGTGTTCTTAGCCTTAGTACCGTTATCGCTAGTGTAAGTCCAACCTATTTCGTCAGCGACCCACACACCGTGCTGCGAGGGAAGCTGTTCCTTGACATATACTGGATCCATATAAGGATAATCGCCAGTAAAATAGAAAGCATCAGTGATAAGCCTATCTTTGAGCGGACTGACAAAGGCCGCCAATAAAAGCACAAAAAGAACGCCCAGTATTATAAAAGGTGTTTTTATTTTCCCCATAGTAAACTCTCCCCGTATAAAATATCTATACTTGTACATCATAAAACTTATTATCAATTTATGCAACTGGAAATTCCTGCCGACAAGTCGTCTTGCCTTGTATATAGGCATATGGTAAAATAAATCATTAGAAGGAAAGAGGTATTTAATGCGTTTAAACAAGTTTCTAAGCGAAGCTGGAATTTGCTCAAGAAGAGAAGCAGATCGCTTGATTAAAAGCAAAAAAGTCACGGTAAATGGTTCGGTGGCGATAGTAGGCATGCAGATAGAGGAAAGCGATGATATCTGCGTCAAAGGAAAACCTGTGAAAAAGGAAAACGCAGAAGTTTTGCTACTTTTTAATAAGCCGCGGGGAATTGTTTGTACAGCCGAAAAGCGTGAAAAAAACAACGTTATCGATTACATCAATTACCAAACGAGAATATATCCGATTGGACGACTTGATAAGGAATCGGAAGGCTTGTTGTTGATGACTAATCAAGGAGACTTAGTCAACAAAATCATGCGTGCTGGTAATTTCCATGAAAAAGAATACACCGTCAAAGTAAACAAGAAAATAACCAAGAACTTTCTAACACATATGAGCGAGGGTGTTCCTATCTTAGATACGGTAACGCGAGCGTGTAAAGTTCGAAAAATAGATGAGTATACATTTACAATTATTTTAACGCAAGGTTTAAACCGCCAAATCAGAAGGATGTGCGAGTACCTTAATTATGAAGTGGTAGCGCTTAGACGAGAGCGGGTTATGAATTTTAAACTAGGCAATCTTAAAAGAGGAGAACATCGGTTGGCAACGGCAGAAGAAACCAAAGAGCTAAACGAGAGTCTTAAAGATTCAACATCACTTTCATTTAAGGAGCGAGCAAATAAGGAGAATACATGAGTCGCAAATCAGATATGCAGGAGAAAGTTGCTAGGTTAAACGAGGCATCAAAGGCGTATTATCAAGAAGACCGAGAGATTATGAGCAACTTTGAGTATGATAAATTATATGATGAGCTGGTAGCAATGGAAGCAGAGACGGGAATTGTCTTAGCAAATAGCCCAACCCTGTCAGTAGGATACGAAGTGCAAACGGAACTGCCAAAGGAAGCGCACGAAAGTGCGATGCTGTCGTTGGATAAGACGAAAGAGCGGGAAACACTGAAATCATTTGCGGGTGAACATGATACATTGTTATCTTGGAAGCTAGATGGTCTGACGGTAGTGCTACACTATGATGGCGGAGAACTTAAAAAGGCAGTTACCAGAGGCAATGGAGTAATTGGTGAAGTGGTGACAAGCAATGCCAAAGTTTTTAGCAATATCCCACTCAAAATCCCTTTTAAGGGAATGTTGGTATTGCGAGGCGAGGCAGTTATCACCTATAAGGACTTTGAACAAATCAATAATGATATCCCAGATATTGATGCCAAATACAAAAATCCACGTAATTTATGTAGCGGCTCGGTCAGGCAGTTGAACAATGAGATTACAGCGAAACGTCATGTTCGTTTCTACGCTTTTTCATTGGTTAGCGCAAGTAGTGAAGATTTTCACAACTCTCACGAGCAGCAGATGAAATGGCTAGAAAGCCAGGGATTTGAAATCGTAGAATACCGCATGGTTACAGCGGCAACGATGGATGAAACGCTTGATTACTTTGCCCAAAATGTTAAAGGCAACAATCTACCATCAGATGGATTGGTGGCCATTTACGATGATATTAGTTATGGTGAGTCACTTGGTATGACGGCGAAATTCCCTCGCAATGCGATTGCATTTAAGTGGGAAGATGAAACTGCTGAGACAACTCTTAGTGAGATAGAATGGAGTCCGTCACGCACAGGACTTATAAATCCAGTGGCTATTTTTGTACCAGTTGAGCTAGAAGGAAGTACTGTTAGCCGAGCGAGCGTGCATAATATCAGCATCATGAAAGCGTTGGAATTAGGCATTGGGGATTGCATTTCAGTCTACAAGGCCAATATGATTATTCCGCAAATTGCCGAAAATTTCACTAGAAGTGGGGTGAAAAACATTCCCGATAAGTGTCCGGCCTGTGGCAAAGAGACAAAGATTGCTAAGGCAAATGATGTAGAGTCACTATATTGTGTGAACCCAGATTGTCCAGCTAAGGCAATCAAGGCATTTACCTTGTTTGTTAGTCGCGATGCGATGAATATTGAAGGGCTATCAGAGGCGACGCTAGAAAAGTTTATTGCTAAAGGATTTATTCATGAATTTGGAGATATTTTCGAGATAGAAAAGTATCAAGAAGAGATTATAACGCTGGAAGGGTTCGGCGAAAAATCATATGAAAATATGGTCAAAAGCATTCACAAAGCTAAAAAGACAACCTTGCCAAGAGTGATATATTCCTTGGGAATTGAGAATATCGGTGTAGCGAATGCGAAGATGATATGTAAGGCCTATTCTTACAATATCGATAGTATAATAGCAGCAAATATCTGTGATTTACAAGAGATAGATGGTATTGGTGAGGTAATCGCTAATACATTTTCAAAATATTTTAGCAATGAAAAGAACCAAGCGAAGGTTGCTCATCTAATTAGGCATTTGCAAATCGAAGAAGTTAAGGAAAGTAACAAGGAGCAAACGTTAGAAGGCATGAATTTTGTCATTACTGGTTCGGTAGAACATTTTGCCAACCGCGGTGAGATGAAGGAATTGATTGAAAGTATGGGTGGGAAGGTTACTGGTAGTGTAACGAGTAAAACAACATATTTGATAAACAATGACAAAACTTCTAATTCATCGAAAAACAAGAAGGCAAAAGAATTGAATGTAACAATTATTTCCGAGGAAGATTTTATGAAACTAGTGGGTATATCATAGTTGCCGGATGGCGACAGAGGTGATGGATGGAACAGGAACTTCAAACGGAAAAGAAAATATCTGTCGAAAAAGGTAGGCAGGGGCTTTTAAAAGTAATCTTTGGTCGAACGGCGATAATGGTATTGATTACCTTAGCGCAGCTTTTGTTTTTGCTAGCATGTTTTTATTTTTTGCGAGAACATGTTTTGTATGCGTACTGGCTATCGCAGTTGATGATGGCGGGTATTGTTGTTCACATTATCAATAAGCCGGGAGTACCAGAATTTAAGATGGCATGGATAGTGCCGATATTGGTAATGCCCATTTTTGGTAGTCTATTTTATCTGTTCTTCCATTTGCAATCAGGTGGAAATATCTTGAATCGTCGCCTCTCTTCACTGGAAGAAGCAAGTAAGAGTTATCTAAAGACAGATGCTAATCTTAAAGAGGAGCTAAAAAATAAGAATCCAGAAGTGGCCAATCTAGCCAAGTATTTAGAAAGCCATGGAAGCTTTCCGGCATTTGGGAATACCACAGTAAAGTATTTCCCGTCGGGTGAAGATAAATACGAAGAGATGAAATTCCAACTACAAAAGGCGAAGAAGTTTATCTTTCTCGAATATTTCATCGTCGAAGAAGGCATAATGTGGAATGGCATTTTGGAAATATTGAAAAAGAAAGTTGCCGAGGGGGTAGAAGTACGTTTGATGTACGATGGCACGTGTACGGTAGCGTTATTGCCAGCAGATTATCCCAAGAAGATGAAAGCACTGGGAATTGAGTGTAAAGTGTTTGCGCCGATTAGACCAGCACTGACAACATCGCAAAATAATCGCGACCATCGTAAGATTCTAGTTATTGATGGCAAGACAGCCTTCGTTGGTGGTATCAATTTGGCGGATGAATATATCAACGTCAAAGTTCGCTTTGGTCACTGGAAAGATGTAGCAGTAATGCTTCGTGGTGAAGCGGTACGAAGCTTTGCAGAAATGTTTTTGCAAATGTGGAATGCGACTAACAAACGTCCAGAGAATTATTCGGATTACTTAGAGTGCGAAGGATTTCTTGGAGCATATGGTGCGCCAGGATATGTTATCCCTTACGGTGACAATCCGTTTGATAGAGAACATGTTGGTGAGATGGTTTATCTTGATATGATAAATACTGCCAAAAGTTATGTTCACATCATGACACCGTATCTGATATTAGACCAAAGCATGATAGATGCCCTAACCTTTGCCGCCAAGCGAGGAATTGATGTAAAGATAATCATGCCAAGTATTCCAGATAAGATGTATGCATTTGCCTTGGCAAAGACGTATTACCAGGAGTTAATCAAGGCAGGCGTACAAATTTATGAGTATACACCAGGATTTATTCATGCCAAAGTTTTCGTTGTTGATGGCGATAGAGCGGTAGTAGGAACGATTAACATGGACTTTAGAAGTTTATATTTGCACTTTGAATGTGCCGTTTACATGTACGAGGTTCCGCAGATATCCGAAATCGAAGAAGACTATCAAGCGACAATGAACAAATCAAAACTAATCACGATAGAGATGTGCAAAAAAGAAAAAGCACATATCAAACTAATAGGAAAAATATTACGCCTCTTCGCACCGCTGATGTAAAACATCAGCAGAAAATCAAGCGAGAACGAAGTGAACATTTGATTTTACTGATGTTTTACCGAACGACCAGAGGGAGCGAGGTAAACTCCAGAGGGAGTGAAACGAGTATTTGGTTTGAACTGAGGCTTTACCGAACGACCAGAGGGAGCGAGGTAAACTCCAGGGGGAGTGAACATTTGATTTTACTGAGGCTTTACTAAACGACCTGCCAAAACTATCATAAAAAGGAGCAAAAAAATGCCGATAAAGATACAGAGTGATTTACCAGCAAAAGGGATATTGGAAAAAGAAAATATATTTGTCATGGACGAAACCAGAGCGGTGCATCAAGATATCCGGCCAATCAGGATATTGATTTTGAATCTAATGCCCTTAAAAGAAGAGACAGAACTACAACTATTACGTTCACTGTCAAACTCGCCGCTACAAATAGACGTAACATTTATGGCGATGAGTAGTCATGAGTCAAAAAACACCAAAGCGAGCCATCTGAATAATTTCTATCAGAAATTTGCAGACATTAGAGCTAATAAATTTGACGGCTTGATTGTCACGGGAGCACCAATCGAGCAAATCGAGTTTGAAGAAGTAGATTATTGGGATGAACTGGTCGAAATAATGAATTGGTCCGAACGGCACGTGACATCAACACTATACATTTGCTGGGGAGCGCAAGCGGCGATGTATCACCATTATGGAATACAGAAAAAAATGTTGAATGAGAAAATGTTCGGCTTGTTTTGGCATGAAGTGCAAAATCGTAAAGTACCATTAGTTAGAGGGTTTGATGACAAATTCCTAGCCCCACACTCACGCCATACAGAAGTGATGCTTGAAGATGTGCGTAATTGCAAGGACGTGACCATTTTGGCGGAATCAAATGAAGCTGGATTGTTGTTGGCGATGGCAAAAGAAGGCCGTCAAATATTTATCATGGGGCATTTAGAATATGACCGCGTGACGTTAGATGGCGAATATAAGCGCGACAAAGAAAAGGGGTTTGATATCAAATTACCTAAAAACTATTACCCACAGGATGATAGCACCAAGAAACCACCACTTATGTGGCGAGCACATGCAAATAATTTGTATACCAACTGGCTTAACTACTATGTCTACCAAGCGACTCCATATGATTTGGATGGAGCCCCTGATTTCACCAGTAAATAAGAGTGCTGGTTAGGGGTTAAGATATCGTAGATTTACATCAAAAACCCAAAAAAACGAGGAAATTAAGAAAACAAACTGTTGACGAAACAGATGAAACAAAGTATCATTTTTTAATGAGGCACAATACTCAAAAAAGGAGGATGGTTCCCCTCTCATGAATGAATTTCACGAGTTTTCGAGCCACAATGTTTATGGAGAAAAACTCAATAGAGCAAATCTGCATTGCGGAAACTGATGCAGAGCAGATAGTAAAAAGGGCAAATGATTCAGCTGCCGATATTTTAGCTAAAGCAAATGACGCGGCCGAGCAATTAATATCACAAACAGTGGACACTACGCGCAAAACTGTGGCAGATGAGCTGGAAGCTATACACGTAGCCAATCGCATATGTGCCGAAAAAAGCACAGCAGATGTTTCAAACGAAATAGATATTTTGAGTAAAAAAGCGCGTGCTGTTCAACCAAATGCTGTACATAAAATCATTAAAGCACTGGTTTAAACAGGTTCTAACAATATTGTGACAAAGGAGGTCATGAATAGTGGCAATTCTCGCAATGGAGCACATCCGTTTAATCGCAATGATTCGTGATCATAAGGCAATATTGGATATGTTACAACGACAAGGAATGATAGATATAAGTGATGAGACGCACGAAGATGAAGTGTTCCAGAAAGTGGATACTTTGAATATACGGCAAGCTCTTTACAAAGACATTGAAACAGCAGAAGAATCCGTAACTTTTCTGGATAAGTATGCGGGTTGCAAAGGTCAATCCATGGCTTTTTTGCATGGGCGTAAAACCAAAAGTATTAAAGAGGGCGAAGCAATCCTAAAGAAACAAAAAGAAGATATGAATCTTGCCCGGCGAATTGTTTTTTTGGAACAAGAAATGCGGGAAGCTGAAGTGCGTATTCTGCGTTTGAATATGGAATTGGCATCTTTGGAACCATGGTTGGGCTTGTCCGTTCCACAACAGTTTGACGGCACGAAAAAAACGGCTATTTTCATTGGAATATTAGAGGGCGAATACTCTTTGGAAAGCATTCACCAAAAAATAGAGGCTACAAACCCTGAACTTAGCGCAATACATATAGAAATTATATCGGACAAAAATAATCAGACTTGCATTATGGTCATCGCGCCAAAATATTTGCGGAGGCAGACGGAAGAGGGGTTAAGAAACATTAATTTTGCCCGCCCGCCATCGGCAGGAAACAAAATTCCGGTGGAAGAGAAAGTGCTTTTAAATGCGGAAGTAGATAAAATTAGCGAAACTATTATGGCGTGCAAATCAGAACTGGAAAGTTATGCCCAAAAGCGTGAAGATTTATGCTATCTTCAAGACAGCTTGAAAATACGTGCAGACAAATATGAAATCGAGGAACGCTTAATGCAGTCGGCACACGTTTTTGTGCTTAGTGGTTACTTGCCGGCAGATGCTGCCGATGCAGTTGAACGTAAGTTGACCGACAACTACGATTGCGCGGTAGAAAGAACTATTGCAGAAAGACCAGGCGGTGAAGTACCGGTGTTATTGAAAAATAATTGGTTTGCCGAACCGACCGAGGGAATCGTTGAAAGCTACAGTATGCCAGGGCAAGAAGATATTGACCCAACTGCTGTTATGAGTGTTTTTTATTATCTGATGTTCGGACTTATGTTCGGAGATGCAGGATATGGTTTTATTATGGCAGGAATTTGCGGATTCCTATTGGTTCGATTTAAAAATATGGAGCCAAACTGGTCGAAAAATATTCGGATGTTTTTCTGGTGTGGAATCGCTACTATTTTCTGGGGTGTTATTTTTTCCAGTTATTTCGGCAATGCGGTCGATGTTATCGGAAAAACTTTCTTTGGCGTGGATGTAAGCATTCCGCCCGTGTGGTTCTATATAGAAGAGAAACCGATGCTGATGTTGGTATTCTGCCTTGGGTTGGGTATTTTACATCTTACAGCGGGTTTTATCATGAAAGGCATTACTGTTTTCCGAAATGGAGATAAAGCGGGCATTATTTGCGAAACGGTATTCCCTCTTATGTTGTGGTATCCACTTATGGTTTTATTAGCAAACAGTGATATGTTCTTTGGTTTGGCGGGTATTCGTCTGCCTTTGACTGAAAGCGCGATTTCGATTTGTCAAAACGTTGCGGTTGTTGCGGTTGTTGGGATTATTCTTACAGGCGGACGCGGGACTAAAAATATCGCTTTGAGACTTTTACAGGGATTGTTTGCCGCTTACAATGCGCTATCAGGGTGGCTAGGTGACATGCTTAGTTATTCCCGTTTGCTGGCACTTGGTTTGGCAAGCGGTGTTATCGCAAGCGTTATGAACCAGTTAGGCAGTATGGTAGGCAAAGGTGTTGTCGGGGTTATTGCTTTTATTATCATTTTTATATTTGGTCATGCGATGAACTTTGGCATCAATGTGCTGGGCGCATACGTACACTCAAATCGTTTGGAATATATTGAGTTTTTTGGTAAATTTTACGAGGGCGGAGGACGCAAATTCAAACCGCTTAAAATGCAAACAAAGTACTATAAAATTATTGAGGAGGAATAAACATGGAAGCATTAGGCTTAACTTTTTCTGATGTAACAAACAATCTAGGACCTTTCTTTTGTACAATGGGCGTTGCTTTGGCGGTGCTTATGCCAGGTATTGGTTCAGCAAAAGGAGTTGGTACGGCAGGGCAGGCAGGGGCAGGAATCTTAACGGAAGACCCATCTTTGTTTAGTAAGGTTCTTGTATTACAATTATTGCCCGCGACTCAAGGCATATACGGATTTCTTATTGGTATTATCGGCATGGGACATATCGCTTCTATGAGCGCGGTTAAAGGACTTGCGTTTTTGGCTGTTTGTTTGCCGATGGCTTTTGTTGGTTACATATCGGCAATTCACCAAGCGAACACCAGTGTAGCCAGTATGAACTTAATTATGAAACGTCCTGACCAATTCGGTAAATCTATGCTTTTCCCTGTAATGGTTGAGATGTATGCAATATTAGCGTTGCTTATCAGCTTTATCGCATTAGGTACTGTAGGTGGTCTAAATATTTAACGAAATTTTTTAAAAATAAGTTATGAAGGAGGGATTTTTTGGACAGACTTGAAAAAATTCTTGCCGAAATAAGAGCAGAAGCTCGTGCGGAGGCAGAGCAAATTCTTGCCGATGCTCGTGGCGAGGCAGAGAAATTGCTGGAAGATGCACGCACACAAGCTAAGGTAGAAGTGGATAAAATTAAAGTGGATGCAGAACAAAATGTGATTGAAGTTCAGCGCAGTTTTAAAAGTTCCGCCGAATTGCAAAAACGCCAACAAATTTTAACACAAAAACGTGTTTTATTGGCAGAAACATTAGACAAGGCGAAAGAAGAATTATATGCTTTGCCTGAAAACGAATATTTTGATGTGTTGACAAAAATTGTATTTAAAAACGTACAATCGGGCAACGGAATCCTGTTTTTAAATAAAAAAGATAGGGAACGTATGCCCGAAAGCTTTATAAAACAAATCCAATCAGAATTGCCTGCAGATTGCAACTTAACTGTAAGTGAAGAAACAAGACCTATTGATGGCGGTTTTATTCTGGCATATGGAACAGTGGAAGAAAATTGTTCTTTTACGACTATATTTAGCGCCCGCGCAGACGAGTTCAGCGACTTAGTGTGCGATGTGCTGTTCTCTTTAGAGACACAAGATGCGTGATGCATAATTATATAGAAAGGGAGCTGTAGGATATGAGATTAAAACAACAAGAACCATATGTGTACGCAGTTGCCCGTATACACGCAAACGAAAAATATCTGTTGAGCGCACATGATTTGGAGCAGCTAATTGTATCAAACGATTTGACAGCGGCAATTCACTATTTGAGTGATAAAGGATGGGGTTTGCCCGATTTAATGCAAAACAAACCTAATGAGCTAATTGCTTACGAAACTGACCGCACTTGGAAACTAATAGATGAATTGATGGGCGATGACACGTCATTTGAGGTGTTGCGTATTACTAACGATTATCACAATCTGAAGGCAGCGATTAAACTACATTGGCTTGATGAAAATAGATTAAATGCCAGCGGCTGTTTTTTGAAATATGGTACTATACCGATTGAAAGAATAACGAGTGCGGTGGCAGATAACAATTTCAGCCGTTTGCCCGAACAATTCGCCGTTACTGCGTCTAAGGCGTTTGAGGTATTGACGCAAACTAAAAGCGGTCAGATGGTCGATGTAATCATAGACAATGCGACATTGTTTGCTATCGATGAGGCAGGTAAGAAAAGCGAAAGCACATTACTGAAGCAATATGCCCAAATGACAATAGACATGACTAATATAAAAAGTGCCGTGCGTTGTTTGAATATGGGAAAGAGTCTTTCTTTTGCAGAACAAGCTATTGCTCGCTGCGGAAGTTTGAATATTGAAAAATTATTGAAAGCTGCTTGCACAGATGAAGAAGCCGTTTATGATTGCCTGAAAGGCACAGAATATGAAGCGGCTATCGAAAAATTGCAACAGTCTGTTTCGGCATTTGAATGTTGGTGCGGTAACAAAATTATCAAATTGATAAAGCCACAGTTAAGAAACTATTTCACTATTGAGCCGATTGTGGCATACATATTGGCACGTGAAAATGAATTGAAACTTGCAAGGCTTATTATGTCGGCAAAACAAAACAGCATAAGTGCTCAGGCACTACGTGAAAGGTTGCGTGATACATATGTATAAGATAGCGGTGATAGGTGACCAAGCCAGTATCTATGGCTTCGCAAGTGTTGGACTGGATATTTACCCTGTGGACAATCCAAATGATGCACTACGCTGTTTGCGTAAGCTTTCAGAAAGCGGATATGGTATTGTATATATTACAGAAATGCTCATGAGCCAAATGGGCGAAGATGTGACACCTTATCGTGATAGGCCTTTGCCCGCAGTTATTGCAATACCGGGAGCATTTGGCAACACGGGATACGGTATGGCAGAAGTTAAAAGAAGCGTTGAGAGAGCTGTTGGATCTGATATTATTTTTAGTGACAGCGACGACAATTTGATAGGAGGCGAAGAAACCGAATGAACAGCAAAGGTATTATACGAAAAGTAGCAGGTCCGCTGGTTATAGCCGAGGGCATGCGAAATGCTAACATGTTTGATATGGTTCGTGTGGCGGAAAGCCGCTTGATTGGAGAAATTATTGAAATTCACGGCGATCGTGCCAGTATACAGGTTTATGAAGAAACCAGCGGGCTCGGACCAGGTGAGCCGGTAGAGAGTATGGGTATGCCGATGAATGTTGAACTTGGGCCGGGACTTCTTGGAAGTATTTATGACGGAATCCAACGACCGTTGGAAGAGGTAAAAAAGATAAGCGGTTTGCGATTGAAACGTGGTATAGAGGTCGCAAGTCTTAATCGTGAAAAAAAATGGGAATTCCAATCTGCAAAGGCAATCGGAGATAAAGTAGAGGGTGGCGACGTTCTTGGCGCTGTACAAGAAACAGGAATTATTAGCCACAGAATTATGGTTCCACCGAATATAAGCGGCACACTTAGCAGTATTGAAAGTGGCAAATTCACAGTAGATGAAACAGTTGCTGTTATTGAAACCGAAGAGGGAAATGTTTCGGTAACCCTCATGCAACGTTGGCCTGTACGTCGCGGGCGACCTTATAAACAAAAACTAAGCCCAGATGTTCCTATGGTGACAGGGCAAAGAGTTATTGATATGCTTTTCCCCATTGCTAAAGGCGGTACCGCTGCTATCCCAGGTCCGTTCGGGAGCGGCAAAACAGTTGTGCAACACCAGCTCGCAAAATGGGCGGATGCTGATATCGTTGTTTACATAGGCTGCGGTGAGCGTGGCAATGAAATGACAGACGTATTGTTGGAGTTTCCTGAACTGAAAGACCCTAAAAGTGGAAGAAGTCTGATGGAACGAACTGTTTTAATAGCCAATACTTCTGATATGCCTGTGGCGGCTCGTGAAGCTTCTGTTTATACAGGTATTACGATTGCAGAATATTTTCGCGACATGGGTTATTCGGTGGCACTTATGGCAGATTCAACATCCCGTTGGGCAGAGGCTATGAGAGAAATGAGCGGGCGTTTGGAAGAAATGCCTGGTGATGAGGGATATCCAGCATATTTGGCTAGCCGCTTGGCGCAGTTTTATGAACGTGCAGGCAGAGTTATCGTTTTGGGTTCTGATTCGCAAGAAGGAGCACTTAGCGTTATTGGTGCTGTTTCACCTTCGGGCGGGGATATTTCTGAACCTGTTACACAAGCCACTTTGCGTATTGCCAAAGTTTTTTGGAGTTTGGATGCACAGTTAGCTTATGCGCGCCACTTCCCTGCTATTAACTGGCTTACTAGTTATTCTTTGTATTTGGATGGAGTTGGAGAATGGTTTGATGAACGTGTTAAAAAGCGAGACTGGATATCAAAGCGCAGTCGTCTCATGTTGCTTTTACAAGAGGAAAGCGAATTGGAGGAGATTGTACAACTTATAGGTATGGATGCACTGAGTTCTGTTGACCGCCTGAAAATGGAGGCGGCACGCAGTATTCGTGAGGATTTTCTTCATCAGGACGCCTTCCATGAAGTGGATACATTTACGCCGTTAGAAAAGCAATATACAATTATGGAACTTATCCTAGCATATTACGATGAGTCGCGTATCGCACTGGATAAAGGAGTACTTATAAACAGTTTGGTTAAACTGGCTATCCGTGAAAGTATCGGACGTATAAAATACATGGAAACAGAAAAAGTGGAATTAGAGGCAAAACGTATTCTCGCCGCTCTTTCCGTTGAAATTCAAGATTTAATCCAAAAAACAAAGGAGGACATCTGATGCCTAAAGAATATAGAACAATTCAAGAAGTAGCAGGACCTCTCATGCTGGTGAAAGACGTTGTAGATGTAGCCTATGATGAACTTGGTGAAATAGAACTTGTAAACGGTGAAAAACGACGTTGTAAAGTTCTTGAGATTGACGGCGGTAACGCGCTTGTACAACTCTTTGATGATTCTACAGGGATAAACCTCGAAAATAGTAAAGTTCGTTTTATGGGACGTAGTATGGAAATGGGCGTTTCGATTGACATGCTGTCACGTGTATTTGACGGTTTGGGTCGCCCTATTGACGGCGGGCCTGATATTTTGCCCGAATTTCGTCGGGATATTAACGGTCTACCGATGAATCCCAGCGCACGAAGTTATCCGCAAGAATTTATTCAAACAGGAATTTCTGCCATTGATGGACTTAATACTCTTGTTCGCGGGCAAAAGTTGCCTATATTTTCGGGGAACGGTTTGCCGCATGCACAATTAGCGGCGCAAATCGCCAGACAAGCGAGAGTGCGCAATACAGATGATCCTTTTGCAGTTGTTTTTGTTGCCATGGGAATAACTTTTGAAGAATCCAATTATTTTATCAATTCTTTCAAAGAAAGCGGTGCTATCGACCGCACCGTAATGTTTATAAACTTGGCGAATGACCCTGCGGTTGAGCGTATTGCAACCCCTCGTATGGGTTTGACGGCGGCTGAATATTTGGCTTTTGATAAAGGAATGCATGTTCTTGTTGTAATGACAGATATTACAAATTATGCCGATGCTCTGCGTGAGGTATCAGCGGCACGGAAAGAAGTTCCTGGTCGCCGTGGATATCCGGGGTATATGTATACCGATTTGGCAAATCTTTATGAACGCGCAGGACGATTGGAGGGCAAAGCAGGTTCTATCACCATGATACCGATTCTCTCAATGCCCGAAGATGACAAAACGCATCCGATACCCGATTTGACGGGATATATTACCGAAGGGCAAATTATTCTTGCGCGCGATTTGTATCGCAAGGGATTGCAACCACCTATTGACGTTCTTCCATCGCTTTCACGTTTGAAAGATAAGGGAATCGGCGACGGAAAAACCCGTGCGGATCACGCAAACACGATGAATCAGCTGTTTGCTGCATATAGCAGGGGCAAAAATGCCAAAGAATTGATGACTGTGCTCGGTGAAGCGGCACTTACTGATATTGATTTGCTCTATGCTAAATTCGCGGACGAGTTTGAAATAAAATATGTCGGCCAAGGATACACTGCTAATCGCGACATCGAAGAAACGCTCGAAATTGGATGGGAATTATTACGCATATTACCAAGGGCGGAGCTTAGACGTATAAACGAGAGCTTTTTAGACCAATATTATGAGAACGAAGAAACTAACGCATAATCCATATAGCAATGATTCTAATCTAAGAGGAGGAGATTCATGTGGCAAAAAAACAAATAAACCCTACCCGTATGGAACTTACGCGCATAAAGTATAAGCTTACAAATGCCAAAAGAGGTCACAAGCTTTTGAAGGATAAGCGGGATGAGCTTATGCGCCAGTTTTTGGAAATGGTGCGAGCAAATAAAATCATACGTGAAAATGTAGAACAAGGATTACAAAGTGCCACTCAAAATTTCGCACTGGCTCGTGCTACCATGAGCGAAGAAACTATGGACACCGCTTTGCTTATTCCCAGCTGCGAGGTTGCTGTTGAGGCACAAGAAAAAAATATAACAAGCGTTGTAGTTCCGCAGTTTGAAGTCAAAGTGCGAAGTTCTAATGAATCGGATATATACAGCTATGGATTGGCTTTTACAAGCATTGATTTAGATGTTGCCGTGAAAAGCCTTAATGATGTTCTTCCTGATTTGCTGAAACTTGCTGAAGTGGAAAAAAGTTGCCAGCTTATTGCGGCAGAAATTGAAAAAACTCGCCGTCGCGTCAATGCACTGGAGTACATTTTGATTCCTGAAATGCAGGAAAATATCAAATTCATCACTATGAAGTTAGATGAGAATGAACGCAGCACGCAAATACGCTTGATGAAAGTAAAGGATATGATGCTTGCAGATGCTCATTCTTACTAATGATGAAAAGCCCAGTTTAAAGCACGTTCAAGCAGTTNTCTGCTAATNAATTNTTAAATTACAAGGAGAGATAATGTGAAATCAAAATTATTAAAATCTATTTGCACTATAATGATAACGGTACTTATGGTATCTGTACTTGGCGGTTGTGATGCTACTTCGTCAGACGAATCTGATTCAGCAACCAATGCCGTTGAGGATACTAAAAACGTTGAAAAGGAAGAAGTTCCCGAAGTCACTGAGGAACCGGTGTCTACTCCAGAGCCAACTGCGGAGCCGACACAACCATATGTAGCAGGTGTCATTACCGATAATACTTACGAAAGTGAGTGGCTAGATATGACCTTCACTGCCCCAGAGGGGTTCGTGATTATGACTGACGAAGAGTTAAAAGGAGTAACTGATGAACAAGATTCACCAGAGAGTATTTACGAATTAGGTGTTCGCAATGAAACTTGGAATCCTTATATGTTTTTGACTATTGATTCAGATTTGACAACATATGTCACAGCAGAAAGTTATGCTGCAATGTCAAAAGGACACTTCTTGGATAATGAAGAGGGTACTATAATTGAAGACATTCACAATATTACAGTCGCTGGTAGAGAGTTTGCTGTTTTTAAAGTTTCATTTGCAGATGGCGACCAAACGACGGTCAATGAGATGTATTTCAGTAAAATTGATGATTACTTGATTCATATCTTGATTTGTTCGGACGAAGGAAATCAAGACCTCAATTCCACTATAATAAATGCATTTGAATTACCAAGGCAAACCACTTAAAAGCAAAATCAATACAAAATAAAACAAGCTGTCTATTTGAGGTTTATTCCAAATAGCAGCTTGTTTTTGATTGTTTAAAAACTGGTTGAAATTATTCTGCAGCTTCAGTAATTGTGAAGCCCTCTTTTTGTAAACTTTCTTTACTTTGTTTCATCGATAGTCTTGATGTTTCACCTTCAAGTGGCAAAATCCCTGCTGCGGACAATTTATCAAGCGAATCTGAGTTCGTTGCATCAATTACCATTATCTCTACAATATCATCACCGACAACTTCGATGGAATGTGTTACTCCTTCAATACCACTTAGTTCCGATTGCATCTCTGCCTTTGCATCGTCTAAGACGCTCAGTACGGCTTCTCTTTCTGCTTCGCCAAATTCTGCTATATTAATTGTTGTTGTTTGAGTGATTTTTTCAAGCGTATCGCCCTTTCCGTCAATCAACATTTCAGTTTTTTCATCACCTTCTTCCATAGTTGCGGTGAATGCATTAGGTTTTGACCCGCAACCTACTAACAATCCTACTAGGGCCAAACAAATTATTAAAATATTTACTACTCTTTTCATCCTTCTTTTTCTTCCTCTCATATTCTTGATATATTTTAGTTCCAAATATCTCATCGTGGTGATTTCATCACTTCGACAGATTCTATGATAACCTTTTTTTAAGATTTATACAATACTAATTAATATTTGCTTATCAAATACTTTATTTGCGTGAAACAAAAATTCAACTTTTATCCTCTTATCTCGCTTGCTTGACACTTTCTTCTTACTTTGGTAAGGAAAATTATTCCATTTGACATTAAAACAGTGTAAAATGGTAACAGTAGATATTAACTTAGTAAAGAAGAGGAGAAACGATATGGCGATTACAGATTATATTAGCGGATTACAACATTTAGGGTTACCAACAAAAGCGTATGATGAAACGATGAAATTTTATGAATCACTTGGTTTTAAATTAGTATACGAAACAACAAATGGCGCAGACCGTGTGGCATTTCTGGAACAAAAAGGTTTAGTTATTGAAACATACGACAGCCAAGAAGCTGCTGGATGTCCAGGAGCGGTAGAACATGTGGCTTTAGATGTAAAGAACATTGACCAACTTTTTGAGGAGGTAAAAAGTGCGGATTATCAATTAGTTACACCTGAAATAGAATTTTTGGACTTTTTTGATAATGGTGTGAAATATTTCAAAATAACAGGACCTAACGGCGAAGTGATTGAATTTTGCGAAAAACTGTAAATGAAATGACAAGAGGAAAAGAGAAATGAAAAAAGCGGTGATGTATGGAGCTGGCAACATTGGTAGAGGGTTCATGGGCAAGGTCTTTTCGGAAAGTGGATACAAGGTTTGCTTTTTAGACATTAACCCTGCGGTTATTCAGGCGTTTAACCAAAGCGAAGAGTATAAAGTTCATATTGTTGCAAACGAGGAAGAGCATTATGAAAAGGTAACTAATGTTTGGGCTTTGGAAGCAGGTAGCGATGAGGCGATAAATGAAATTGCAAATTGTGACATAATGGCGACTGCAGTTGGCGTAAACATTTTGCCAAGAATAATTGACAACCTCGTAAAGGGAATCTGTAAGCGGATAAGCATAGCAAAAGGGCCATTGAACATTTTGTTGGCAGAGAACCAAATCCATGTCGATAAATTGATGAGAACGTGGATTTACGAGAAACTTGACAAAAAGGAACAGGACTGGGCGGATGCGAATCTAGGACTAGTTGAAGTTTCGATTGGGCGAATGGTGCCACCACTTACAGAAGCAGAAAAAGAAAACGATCCATTACTAATTGCAGTGGAACCATATTGTGAACTTCCAGCAGATAGTTTGGGATTCAAAGGTGAGATTCCTACGCTTAATGGTTTGGTACCATTTACACCGTTTGATTTTTATATCAAGAGAAAGCTGTTTTTGCATAACATGGGACATGCTCTTTGTGCATATATGGGCAAAAAAAGGGGCTATGAATACATTTACCAGGCAATAGCGGACCCAGTAATTTATGGTATGGTTAGCGATGCGATGGGAGATGTTGTGCAGGCACTACACAATGAATACCCGCAAATTCCGCTTGATGAGATTGAGGCAAATAGAAAAGATTTATTGTTTAGATTTGGCAATAAAGCACTTAAAGACACGGTCTTTAGAGTTGCCGCGGATCCAGTTAGAAAGCTACGCAGCAATGACCGTTTAGTGGGTGGGACGTTGTATTGTATTGAGCAAGGAGTTTCGCCAGAGAATATCGTAACCGGAATTGTTGAAGCATATCGCTACGATGATGAAAACGATGAGGGAAGTGTTAAAATTCAAGAACTTATTGAGAAAAACGGTATAAAGGAGACGATAAAAGAAATTTCGGATATAGAAGCAGATTCCGAATTAGGAAAGATGATTATAAGCAAGTGGAAAGTAAGACAAGAAGTATAGAATGTAAAAGAAATTCCTAAGATAAGGGCGAGTGACTCATATGAGTTATTCGCCCTTGTTTTAGGGAAGTGGGATAAAAATAGAAAATTATTGACAAGGGAGAAGAAATAGTATAATATAAATGTGTTCACGAAAACAAAAAAAGGAGAGTACATGAACAGACAAGAAAGCGACATCCTGAACAAAATAGCGGAAGAACCGTATATTAATCAGCGAATTCTGGCGAAGGCTAGTGGGCATTCGTTGGGTAATGTGAATCGTTCGATTAAGTCTTTGATTGAAGGAGGATACCTAGATGAGGATATCAAACTAACGAAGAAGGCTAAAAAGATGATTGCCGAAAAAACTCCCAAAAGAGCGATAATTTTGGCGGCAGGTTTTGGTATGAGGATGGCGCCGATAAACACAGAGACATCAAAGGGATTGCTTGAGGTCAATGGTGAGACATTGATTGAACGTCAGATTAGACAGTTGCAAGAGGTTGGAATAAAAGAAATTTATATTGTTGTTGGCTTTATGAAAGAACAATATGAATATTTGATTGATGAATATGATGTCACTTTAATTTACAATCCAGAATATTCATTAAAGAATAATTTACACTCCTTAAAATTAGTGGAAGAACATCTCGAAAATGCGTATGTGATTCCTTGTGATGCATGGTGCGCGATAAATCCATTTAGTGATATAGAATTATATTCGTGGTACATGATAAGCGACATAGAAGACATGAATAGTTCTGTACGCATAAATAGAAAGTTTGAGTTGGCAATAGTATCTGATTACGCTGGTGGTAACCGCATGATTGGAATTAGCTATTTGTTAAAAGAAGAGGCGCAAATAATTCGCGAGAGAATCAATCAGTTGTGCCAAAATGTTCGTTACGATGGTGCTTTTTGGGAAGAAACACTTTACGAAAAAAATAAAATGATTTTACAAGCGCGGATGGTTTCGGCAAATGATGTGGTAGAGATTAATACCTTTGAACAGTTAAATGATATGGAAGATGACTCGAACAAGCTAGGAACGGAAGCAGTTAGGGTAATCACAAAAGTGTTTGAGGTAGAAAAAGATGGAATCGAAAATATTTCTGTGCTAAAAAAGGGAATGACCAATCGTTCGTTTCTCTTTGAATGCCGAGGGACAAAATATATCATTCGTGTTCCTGGCATAGGTACAGAAAAGTTGATAAATAGAAAACAAGAAGCGGATGTGTATCAGGCAATTAAGGGCAAAGGTCTTTGTGATGATATAGTTTATATAAACGCAAAGAGTGGATATAAAATTGCTAGATACATAGAAAATGCCCACGAATGTGATGCCGAAGATGCTGATGACTTGAAAAAATGTATGACAAAACTAAAGGCCTTTCATGAGATGCAACTTAAAGTTGAGCATGAATTCGATATCTTTGAGCGAATTTCATATTATGAGTCGTTGTGGGGCGAAAAGACATCTGTGTATAGAGATTATGCGCAAACTAAAGAAAAAATATTTACATTACAAAGGTATATCAACCAGCATGCCAAAGTGAAAGTGTTGACCCATATAGATGCAGTTCCTGATAACTTTTTATCTAGAAAAGTAGGGGAAGGGCAAGAAGATATCCAACTAATTGATTGGGAATATGCGGGGATGCAAGACCCTCACGTAGATATTGCGATGTTTGCCATATACGCGTTATATGAAAAGAAGCAGGTGGATAACCTGATAGATATATATTTTGAGGGCAAATGTGATGACGCGACAAGAATGAAAATATACTGCTATATAGCGGCCAGCGGTCTTTTGTGGAGTAATTGGTGTGAGTACAAGCGCAACCAAGGAATTGATTTTGGGGAGTATTCACTGCGACAGTATAGATACGCTAAAGAATATTACAAAATAGTAAAAGAAGATATTAAGGGAGAAAATTAATGACAGATCATGAACAAGTAGCAAAAATTGTAGAGCAACAGTTAAATGGAGCGAAGATTTCCGATACCGAAAGAATGGGTGGACTAACTAACCGTACATATTTGGTAGATACAGATGCGGGGAAATATGTTGTAAGATTGCCAGGAGAAGGCACAGAAGAATTAATCAATCGCCACGATGAAAAAATCAGTACAGAATTAGCATGTGATATTGATATTGATGCTAAATTGTACTACTTTGACGCCGACAAGGGAGTCAAAATTTCTCAATACATTGATAATGCCGAGACGATGCATCCAGAAGATATGCGCAAGGATGAAAACATCATATTGGTAGCAAAGGTATTTAGGAAGTTACATGATAGTGGAGTTGATACAAAGGTTCCCTTTGATGTGATTGATATGGCAGAGACATATGAAAAGTTTATTAGTGACAATGGTGGGAAGTTTTACGATGACTACAACGATGTGAAAGAATATATCAATAAAGTAAAAAGTGATTATCTACCAAGTGTGATTAAAGCGCCATGCCATAACGATCCTTTGTGTGAGAACTGGGTAAAGCAAGGTAATGACAAGATGTATCTTGTAGATTGGGAATATGCAGGAATGAATGACCCGATGTGGGATGTGGCGGACATATCGATAGAGGCTGATATGGATGAAGTTATGGACACTTTGTTGTTGGAGACATATTTTGGAAGAAATGTTAAGCCTGAGGAATGGAAGGCATTTCAGATAAATAAAGTCTTAATTGATTACCTGTGGAGTTTGTGGGGAAAGACAAGGGCAGTTTTTGACGGTGAAGAGATGGAAGAATATGCGCGCGAAAGATGGCAACGCATGGATAAAAACAGAGAAAAGTTGGAGGGGTAGGAAATGTTTGTAGGAATAGTATCGGGAATATTATGGGGATTAGATACCGTCATTTTGGGAGTGGCATTAGCTATGTCACCATTTGCAACAACAGAACAAGCGATTTTTTTAGCACCATTCGTTAGCACATTTTTGCATGATGCATTTTCGGCGTTATGGATGCTTATATACATGGCGGCTAAGAAGGAATTAGGTAAAGTAGTAAAAGCATTTAAAACCAAAAGTGGTAAGTGGATTGTCTTAGGTGCGTTGATTGGCGGACCGATTGGGATGTCAGGGTATGTCGCAGCAATTAAGTATATCGGACCAGGATATACAGCGATTATTTCAGCACTGTTTCCAGCATTCGGAGTATTGTTGGCATACATCTTTTTGAAAGAAAAAATGACTTTAATTCAGGGGATTGGATTAGCAGTTAGTATTGCGGGTGTTATTGTGCTTAGTTATACATCAGAAAGCGCGGTGCCAGAAAACATGGTTATTGGTGTAATCTGTGCTGTTGCTTGTTCTCTTGCGTGGGCAGCAGAAGCAGTAATATGCGCACATGGGATGAAAGACCCTGATGTTAGCGATGAACAAGCCTTACAAATCCGTCAACTGACATCATCTATTTTCTACGGATTAATCATTTTGCCAATTCTATCGGGAGTTGGAATGGCCATTTCGTTAGTACCAACTAAGACAGCGGCAATTATAGTTTTAGCAGCGTTATTTGGAACAGCATCATATGTGTTGTATTACCGTGCTATCAACAAAATCGGACCAGGTAAAGCGATGGCTCTTAATATCACCTATATTGCATGGTCAATAGTATTTGCCCTTATTCTTCTAAAGGAAATACCATCGGCGAAAAGCATCATTTGTGGTATTGTCATAATCGGTGGATCGCTAGTTGCGGCTAATGGGATACAAGGATTGCTGAAAAAGGAAGATGAAGTAAACGAGTAAGATAAGAGGAGCGTTCCCTTGCTGGGGAAGCTCCTTTTTTGTGCAGAAACGGTAGAGGGGTCGGAAACGTATGTTTGCCTAAACTTTACAAATGCCGACACTTGTGTTATTATTAGCTAGGTATGGCAAAATATAACAAGATGTAGGCATCTGTAGCTCAGGGGATAGAGCAGTGGTTTCCGGTACCACGTGTCGGGGGTTCGAGTCCCTCTAGATGCGTTGGGAATAAATGTATCAAAATGAAAACGAAATGTTGTACTAGGGAGGGTCATAAAATTGAATAATTTTAAAGAGTGGCTTTCTGACAATCTCAGATATTTCATGTTAGGATTTTTTGTTATTCTGATTTTAGTACTAGCCTTTTTTGGAATTAGGTTTGTATCGGCTAAAATTGCCGATAAGCCACAAGAAGTGCCAGTTACACAAGGAACATCAGAAGTTACTGAAGAACCCAAGCAAGAAGATGAGTCAGAAGGAGTGGCAACGCCAACTCCAGCGGAAGAACTAGATAGTGACAATCAATTAGAGAAGAATGCACATCCGCAAGTGAATGCAATTATTCAAAGCTACTATAGGGCACTTGGAGAAAAAGATATTAATGGAATTAAAGATGTAGTTGATGAATTGGATCCAGCAGAGGAAGCAAAGATTACCAAGGATCAAAACATGGATGGCTACAGCAATGTTGTAGTTTACACGAAGGACGGACTATCTGAAGGTGAATACGTTGTTTTCGCCAGCTACAACTATAAGTTTAAAGGTGTTGAGGCGTTGGTGCCTGGATTAAGCCAGCTCTATGTGAGAACTAGAGAAGATGGCACTTTATATATATCCATGCAGGAAGATGACGAGAAGACACAACAGCATGTTACTAAGACTATGCAAGACGCAGACGTTGAAGCGCTTATTCAGGAAGTGAAAGAAGAATACGCCAAAGCGCAAGAGGACGAAGAGTTGCGGAATTTCATCGCCAACTTGGGAATTGCCAGTTCGGCAGCAGCTTCAGCCGAAGAAGGTTCGACGGTGACTATCAAAGGAAATTGTAATGTCCGGGCGACGGCAAGTGCTGATGGTGAAGTGATTGAGCAGTTGCAAACGGGAACAAAAGTTACGAAAACAGGAACAGAAGGTGAATGGATTCAGATTTCCTACGAAGGTAAGACAGGTTATGTGAGAAGCGATTTATTTGAATAGAGATGGATGTTTTGATTATATTAAAAAAGATATTTCTACCCTAAGTGGTAGAAATATCTTTTTGGTTTTAGTTGAATTATAATAGGCTCGTTTTTGACTTAGCCTTTTCGAGTGAAAAAGTAAATTCAGTGCCAATCCCTTCAGTGCTGATAACGTTAATGTTTTGACCATGGGCATTGACAATTTCTTTAACAATGGACAGCCCCAAACCAGTTCCCATTCGGTCTTTCCCGCGCGAGGAGTCGCTTTTATAAAAACGATCCCATATTTTTGAAATACTAGATTTAGGGATACCAACACCATAATCTTTAACGGAAACGAAGATAGTGTTGAAGCGTTCACGAGTCTCGATTTCAATAGTTGAATTATAGGCACTAAATTTGATGGCGTTGTCTATCAAGTTGTATAGTATCTGTTGAATCTTACCAACATCAGCGTTGACATCCAACTCGCCAGCGATGAGATGTTTTGCATGCAACTGCCACCAAAGGAAGCGGCGGTATCTTTAATCACTTGATTAATATCAAAGGTAGTAATGTTCAACATGAATTCGTGAATATCAAAATTATCTAAAATAAGCAGGCTTTGAGTCATCTTATTAAGACGGTCAGTCTCATTTAGAACAATGTCCAAATAGTGGTCTTGCTTGTCAGTTGGAATTGTTCCATCCAAAATAGCCACGATATAACCTTTAATAGAGGTAAGTGGTGAGCGAAAATCATGAGAAACGTTAGAGACAAACTGACGCTGATATTCACCGATGTGGTCAAGTTCGTTTGACATATAGTTCAAAGTGGCGCTTAGATAGCCCATTTCATCGTTGGACTTTACTGGGATATCATATTTCAAATTCCCCGCGGCATATTCGTTGGCCCCAAGAGTGATTTTCTTGATGGGGTCATATACCACGAAGGTGAAGATGGCTAAAATAAGTAATGAACATAAGAATAGTATCAAGAAAATTATATACACATTGCGAAGCAAATCTTCACGTTCATTATAGACCGAGCTAAGAGGGCGATGGATAGATATATACCCCTTCGTTGACATATCAGAAGTGATAGGAGCCATAACACTTAAAGTGTTGTGACCAAAATGCCCATAAAAATTATCTAGTGAATAGTAACTATTGCCAAAAGCAGCTGGATTAAAACTATCTAGTCGTTGTGGCTCCTCAGTATTAAGAGGCTCGTCAGTGCTAATCAATATCTCGCCACTTGGTCTAAGTAATAAGATAGTGGAATCCTGATAGACTGAAAGTGCTGAAAGGTTGCTATGCATTTCTTCTAGAGAAGCATAGCGGGTAAAATATGAAGCAGCCTCGTTGGAAGCTATGGCGATGGCCTCTTTATACAAAGAATTGGCATTTTGGCGGATAATTGTGCGTCCCAAAAGAGAAGAACCGAGAGTTCCGATAAGAACGAAACCCAGTATCCCCAAAATGATATAGCCAATAATAAATTTGATATAAAGAGTTCTTTTCATTAGGCCTTAACCTCAAACTTGTACCCAATGCCCCAGACGGTGTTGATAGCCCAGTTGGCATGATCATTTATTTTCTCGCGGAGTCGCTTAATGTGTACGTCGACGGTGCGTGTATCACCGATATACTCGTAGCCCCAGATGTGGTCTAGGAGTTGTTCTCTTGTGAAAACTTGATTTGGTGATGAAGCCAAAAAGTATAAAAGTTCCAATTCCTTAGGCGGCATATCGATGGTTTCACCACAGTATAGAACGGAATAGTTAGTCAAGTTAATGACCAAATCAGGGTATTCCACGAATTTGCCAGTAGGAGTTGTTGGCGTCGGCAGAGGAGTTGGCTCAAAGCGACGCAACACTGCTTTGACGCGAGCAACTAATTCCTTGGAATCAAAAGGCTTAATCATATAATCATCAGCNCCTAACTCTAGTCCTAATACTTTGTCGAAGATTTCGCCTTTTGCAGAGAGCATAATAACAGGNACGTTTGATTTATGCCGGATTTCGCGACATACTTGATANCCGTCCATACCTGGCAACATCAAATCTAGCAAAATCAGGTCGGGTTTGAAGCTGTCAAAGGTAGCTAGGGCACTTTCTCCGTCATTGACGATTTTGCTTTCAAAGCATTCCTTTGTCAAATAAAGGGCAATTAGTTCGGCGATGTGATTGTCGTCATCAACAATCAAAATCTTTTGTTTTGCAATCATTTGCAGACCTCCTTATTTACTTAAACGTCACAATGGTAACACCTGCATCCCCTTCACCGAATTCACCTAGTTGGAAAGAGGAGACATATTTTAATTTTTTTAAATAATTGTGAATACCTTTTCGTAATGCACCAGTACCTTTACCGTGAACGACACGGACAGATTGTAAATGAGAAAGGTAAGCATCATCAAGGTATTTATCAAGCTCAGCCAATGCCTCGTCTACAGTTTTGCCGAGCAAATTGATTTCGGGTCTAATTGAAGCTGATTTTTGCATTTTTATTTTGCCAGAGCCAGTCATCTGACTAATAGTGGAATTATCACTGGCGGGGTCAGCGACCAAGATAATGTCGGACAAGTTGGTTTTAGTACGAATGATACCAGCTTGAACAAAAAGAGTTCCCTTGGCATCAGGAAGAGTACTAACAGTTCCCTTCAAATTCATGCTAATGATTTTGACCATGTCACCGATATGCAAGTCAGAGGCTTTCGTCGACGAGCTAGGATTCTTTTTGGATTTAGAGGACATCCTGTTTTCAGTATCGGAAAGTTTGGTGCGAAGCTTTTGGCGAGCGGCTTCCATTTCTTTGATGGAGCCACTATCCTTGGAAACTTTATTGAAAAAGCGGATAGTTTCGTCAGCCTCGCTCTTAGCTTGACTTAGGATTTTGTGAGCCTCTTCGTGAGCCTCTTTTAAAATTCGTTCTCTTTGTTCTTGTGAACGGTCATATTTGTCAGATAATTTTTGCTTTAGGGTGGTTATCTCTTTTCTAGCAGACTCTATTTCAAGTTGCTCTTTTTCGATAGTTTTACGGCTCGATTCGAGATTAGAAATAACATCCTCAAAGGATTCGTTCTCTTCACTAATGTGTTTTTTGGCGTCATCGACAATGTAGCTAGGAAGTCCCAATTTGGTAGAGATAGCAAAGGCATTACTCTTGCCAGGAACACCGATAAGCAAGCGGTAAGTTGGGCGTAAGGTTTCAACGTCGAATTCACAACAGGCATTTTCCACACCTGCTGTTGAAAGGGCATAGACTTTTAACTCGCTATAATGTGTGGTTGCCATAGTCCTAACTCCCTTTTTTTGCAGGAAGGAGAGAATCGAGATAGCAAGAGCAGCCCCCTCAGTTGGATCCGTCCCAGCACCTAGTTCGTCAAAAAGAACTAGTGAATTCTCATCGGCAGTCTGCAAAAATTGAACGACATTACTCATGTGTGATGAGAAAGTACTAAGCGATTGTTCGATACTTTGTTCATCACCAATGTCGGCGTATACTTCGTTAAAAACAGCTAACTCTGAACGAGTTAAAGCAGGAATATGAAGACCAGCTTGTCCCATCAATGATAAGAGACCGGCAGTTTTAAGCGAGACGGTTTTACCGCCAGTATTAGGTCCCGTGACAATCAACAAATTAAAGTTTATTCCCAGATTAATGTTTATAGGAACAACCTTGTCCTTGGCGATTAGGGGGTGTCTTGCTTGGCGCAAGTTGATGCGACCTTGAGTGTTAAAGATAGGCTCGTTAGCATCTTGTTCCATTGCCAAAGCGGCTTTAGCAAAGATAAAATCAAGTTCAACCATGATTTCTAGATTATAGCCAATGATTTCAATATTCTCTGCTGTTAGTTGGCTCAAGTTTGAAAGAATTATTTCTATTTCAGCTTCCTCTCTTGCTTCTAATTCACGAATGTCATTATTTAATTTTATAATTGCCATTGGCTCAACGAAGACGGTGGAGCCGGTGGAAGATTGGTCATGAATCATACCAGCTACTTGACTCTTGTGTTCAGCTTTAACAGGAATACAGTAGCGCCCATTGCGCATAGTGACAACAGCATCTTGCAAATAAGTGCGTGCGGACCCGTTGACGATGCCATTTAGCTGAGAATGAATTTTTTCGTTGGCATTGCGAATCGAACGGCGAACTTGCTTCAATGTAGGAGAAGCATCGTCGCTGATTTCATCTTCTGAGATAATACATTTGCGAATGTCGGTCGATAGAGTAGTCAAAGGGTTTAAAGCCTCGAACATATTCTCAAGTGAGTCACAAGGAGCATCATCACGTTCTTGGCGACCATACGACTTAACGCGTGCGCAGTTTTCTAAGAGATTACAAATCAAAAGGAGTTCCTTGATGCCGAGAGTAGCGCCAATTTCTAAGCGCTTTAAAGCGGGGTGAATGTCAGTTGCTCCGCCGAAGGAAATATTCCCCTTTTTAAACATCCGATTAAGAGCATCGTGCGTCTGTGTTTGAGCCTGCCTTATTTCGTTGATATCAGTTGAAGGCAATAGGTCTTGGCAAAGGGTTTGGCCCATAGCCGAAGACGCATGAGAAGCTAGTGTTTTAATGATTTTTTTATATTCTAAAGTATTGAGTGCTTTCTGATTCATAAGTAGTCCTTTTTACGTTTGTTTAGTAGTCCTTTAAGTATACAAGAAGCAGCAAGGTCGTGCAACCATAAGCGTAGTGTGAAAAGAAAATGTAAGTTTTAAAACTATTCATAAATTGTTCATAACTATTTGATAGAATGAATTGTATTTATTTGAGGACAAAGCGGGAGACTTACGGATGAGTAACCACAGTTTCATTAAAGAAGTGACAAAGGAAAAACCAATAGATAAAAAGAAAATGTTAATCAAAGCGGGTATGCTAGTCATAGCTGCGCTTTTGTTTGGTGCAATAGCGGCACTTGCCTTTGTGTATGTGAAGCCTTTATTAGAGAATAATATTGAAGCGAGGAAAGAACCAGAACAAATTAATATCACGGAAGAAGATGAGAATCCAACACCGGCGGTGCCGACAACCACACCAACACCGACACCGACACCAGAGGTAGTCAAAGAAAAATCAGAAGACGTGCAGGTGGTACCAGTAGAATTAGGATTAGCAGAGTATAAAAAACTAAATCAAGANATGCGAGTGGCTTCAGAAAAAGCAGAGAAATCGCTTGTTACAGTTATTGGAATCAAGAGCGTGGTGGATTATTTTAATGACACCTACGACAATAAAGGACAATTATCAGGATTGATTATTGCTAACAATGGCAGAGAACTTTTGGTCTTGACAGAGTATCGAGTTGTAGATGGTGTAGACAAGATTCAAGTGACATTTCCAAGTGGTCAGATAGTAGATGCCCAATACCAAAAGCATGATGAGAATACAGGACTAACGATTATCAAGATTTTAGTTGAGCAAATAGATGAAGAGACTTTAAACAACATGGAGATGGCACCGCTGGGTAATTCTTACAAAGTGACTCAAGGAGAGCCAGTCATTGCCCTTGGAAGTCCGGCTGGTTATAGCGAGTCGATTGCTTTTGGAGCAATCACATCAGCGACAAACAAAGTGCCTTCATGGGACACAGAGTACTCGTTGATAAACACCGATATTCTAGGTAGCGAAGGCGGAAGCGGTATTTTGTTAGACTTGGATGGTGAGATTATTGGTATTATTGCTCAAGATTATAGTAATGAAAACAGTACTGTGACGGCTTTGGCCATTTCACCAATTAGGGCGTTGATTCAGACTTTATCAAACAACGGTGAGATTCGTTATCTTGGTATTAAGGGACAAGAGGTTACAGAAGATATATCTAAGAACACAGGAATTCCAGAAGGGATTTATATCGAACATCCTAAACAGGATTCACCAGCAATGCAAGTAGGCTTGATGAAAGGTGATGTTATCGTTAAGATGAATGATGTTGAGATTAAAACCATCGCCGAATATCAAAAGCAATTAGAGGAATGTACGGTAGGAGAATCAGTTAAACTAACCGTAATGCGAAACAATGCGGCAAGCTATGATGAGATAGTGTTTGACGTAATGGTACAAGCACTGTAAAATATAATATGGTGAAAGAATGAATGGCTTTTTCGCCTAGCGAAAGAGCCGTCTTTTTATTTGATGGAGAGGATTAATATGAAATTTATTAAAGATTTGAATGAAGGCGATAGAGTAGGCGATATTTATCTTTGTAAGCATAAACAAGCGGCGATGACAAAGAACGGTAAGCCGTATGAAAACATGATAATACAAGATAAGTCAGGCACGCTGGATGCTAAGATTTGGGATCCTAATTCGCAAGGAATTGATGATTTCGATGTGCTTGATTATGTAGAAGTGGTGGGGGATGTGATTAGCTTTGCGGGAGCACTGCAGCTAAATGTCAAACGTGTGCGCAAAGTTCATGAGGATGAATATGATCCAGCAGATTATCTGCCCGTTAGCGAGAAGAACCGCAACGAGATGTATAAGGAATTAAAAGGATACATCGAAAGTGTTGAAAGCCCGTGGCTTTCGCAGCTGCTTTCACACTTTTTTGTAGAGGATAAGGAGTTTGTTCAGGCTTTTGGATTTAGTTCAGCAGCGAAGATGGTTCACCATGGTTTTGTGGGAGGATTATTGGAGCATACTTTAAATGTAGTAAAATTATGTGATTACTATACTAAGGAATATAGTTATTTGAATCGTGATTTATTGATTAGTGCAGCACTTTTTCATGATATGGGTAAGACTAAAGAATTATCACCATTTCCGATGAATGATTATACTGATGATGGGCAGTTGCTTGGACATATCATGATGGGAGCAGAGATGCTTCATGATGCGATTAAAGAGATTCCTGATTTTCCTGCTAAGGTGGAGAGCGAATTGAAGCATTGTATCTTGGCGCATCATGGTGAATATGAATATGGATCACCTAAGAAACCGGCGTTAGCTGAAGCGATGGCTCTTAACATGGCAGATAATACAGATGCTAAGTTAGAGACGATGAAAGAGATTTTTGACAAAGCCGGAGATAACAACGAGTGGCTAGGTTATAATCGACTATTTGAATCAAATATCAGAAAAACAAGCAAGTAAAGTATGAAGCGGTTATGTAAATAGCCGCTTCAATCTTTAATACGACAGATGGGGAAAAGCAGTGAGTTGGAAAAAGAATGATACAGTAACGCTAACAATCGAAGATATGGGGCATGACGGTGCAGGGATTGGCAAAGTAGATGGATATACCTTATTTATTAAAGATGCAATAATCGGAGATGAAATCGAGGGCAAAATCATTAAAGCAAAGAAAAATTATGGATATGCTAGGATGATGAAAGTAGTTAAGCCTTCAGAATTTAGAGTTAAGCCAAGGTGTCAGTTTGCACGTCGCTGTGGAGGGTGCCAGATACAAGAACTAGATTACAAAAAGCAACTAGAATACAAAGAGAAAAAGATACTGGCCAATTTGGAGCGGATAGGTGGATTTGAAGATGTGCCGATGGAGCAAATTGTTGGCATGGACAATCCGTACCATTATCGCAATAAAGCGCAATTCCCGGTTGGAGCAGACAAAGAAGGTAAGATAATAACAGGGTTTTATGCTGGCAGGACACATGACATCATTAACAATCGTAAATGCTACTTGGGAGTAGAAGTCAATGAGAGCATCTTGGATATCGTTATTGAATATATGGAAGCTAATAATATTAAGGCNTATGAAGAAAAGAGTGGCAAAGGTTTGGTTCGNCACATTCTAATTCGCTATGGTTTTACGACCAAAGAGATAATGGTTTGCTTGGTGGTTAATGGCGATGATATTTCCAACGCAGCAGGGCTGATTGATAAGCTAAAAGAAATTGAAGGTATGACAAGTATCTGCTTGAATATCAACAAACGTCGTGACAATGTTATCTTGGGAAGTGAAGTGAAGATATTATGGGGGCAAGGTTATATCACTGATAAGATAGGAGATATTTCTTACCAGATTTCGCCACTGTCATTTTATCAAATTAATCCTATTCAGACAGAAAAGTTATATCGCCTAGCACTTGAGTATGCCGAACTAACTGGTGATGAAACAGTTTGGGACTTATATTGCGGAATTGGAACTATTTCGTTGTTCTTGGCACAGCAAGCGAAACAAGTTTATGGCGTCGAGATTGTGCCAGAAGCTATCGCAGACGCAAAGAAAAATGCCGAGATAAACGGTATAGATAATGCCGAGTTCTTCGTCGGTAAAGCAGAAGAGGTATTGCCAGAAAAATACGAGGCAGAAAGTATTTATGCAGATGTAATTGTTGTGGACCCACCGCGTAAAGGATGTGATGAGTCGCTGCTTGCGACAATGGTGCAGATGAAGCCAGAGCGAATAGTATATGTAAGTTGTGATAGCGCGACACTTGCCAGAGACTTAAAATATTTGTGTGCTAATGGATATGAACTTAGTCGTGTGCGTGGCGTAGACCAATTTAGTCACTCAATTCACACGGAAGTTGTAGCATCATTGAGAAAAGCATAAGAGGGAGAGAGAAGAATGAATTTTGTAATATCATATAGTGGCGGAAAAGACAGTGCCCTAGCGTTATACAGAATGATAGAGCAAGGACATACGCCAGTGGCAATGATTGCTACTGTGAATGTTAAGCAGAGCCGTTCGTGGTCACATGGAATGGCGAAAGAAATGTTACTAGCAGCTTCAAAGAAGTTAAATATCCCATTGCTCTTTGCGGAATGTGAGATGGATAATTATGCTCAAGTATTTGAAAAGTGTCTAAAGGAAGCTCGTCAAAAGGGAGCAGATGCTTGCGTGTTTGGTGATATTGATATAGAGGCTCATCGTGAGTGGAACGAAGCAAGGTGTCAAGAAGTGGGGCTTGATTGCATCCTACCGCTTTGGCAAGAAAGCCGAGAAGCATTAGTATATGAAATGTTAGAGGTAGGATTTAGAACGATTATTAAGGTAATAGATGGAAGCAAGATTGAGGATTCATTTTTGGGGCAAGATTTGACAATACCTCTTGTTCTAAAACTCAAAGAAACAGGAGTTGACCCGTGTGGTGAGAATGGAGAATATCACACTTTCGTATATGATGGACCCATTTTTAGCGAGCCTATCCCCGTAAAGGTCAAAGAAATAAAAGATATAGGCGTGTATAAGTCCATTGATATTACTCTCGCTAGATAAGATATAAAGCCAGACATTGTGCTATCAGCAGTTGTCCAACAAAATAGATAATACGGTTTAAAGCCAAGTAGATGAATTTGTCATTATAGTAATCCCAAATGCCAAGGAACAAATCAGAAATAAAGAAAAAGAGTCCACCAAGTGCTAACGAAGCCGTGGGCAGAGCAGGATTCAAAATGAAGATGGAGATACTCTTAGCCGCCATTAGTACTACTAGAACAGTATAAACAGAAAGCTGTCCCTTGGTTGGACCGAGATTCCAATGCTCCATTTTCTGAAAAAGACCTAGCACTATCAACATTAAAACCATGATGGCAAATTCAATCCATGAAAAGCCATATTTGGTAAAAAAAGCAATCAACAAGCAAGTGTGCATGGCACCGAAAAAGAAAATGCCAAAGCGATACTTTTTAACATCTGTCTTAATGTATTGCAGAAAATAATCAGCAGGAACGGCGAAAGCTAATCCCAAAGCCACAAGCATGCCGAATAAAGTTCGTGATGAAAACGCAAAAGAGATGGCAAGGACAGCGACATAAGTAGAGAGTGCAACTTTTAAAGCTGTAGCGGTCTTGAAATCCTCTTTTTGTTCAAACATGCAGTATACTGATAATGCTGGCAAGAACAAAATCCAAATCATAAAAATCATAGTCATCTCCAATCTTTTCCCAAATCAATAAATCCCTGTTTCTACAATGGTATCACAATAATTTCCAAAAGACAATTACCCGTAAGTTCTCTTGAAAAAACGCATCAAGCGGTGTATAGTTAAGACGACATAAGTGTAAGTTAATTGCACCGAAATTTTATTAGAAGAAAGCGAGGGTTTAATTTTGTACAAATTATATTGTCGAATATACCAAGGAATAATGAGGATAGTAGCATATTTACTACCGTGGCGTACGCCCGAACTAATAGAAGGTTTGGCGAGTTTTGATAAATTAACAGAAGTACTTGAAAGAGAAATGATTGAAAAAGTCTTAGTCGTAACGGATGCAGGACTTGTTAAGATGGGACTGTTAGATGAAATGCTAGAAGCACTAAAACAAGATGGTATGGAATATGTTATTTATGATGGAACGATTCCAAATCCAACGACAGGAAATGTCGAAGATGGTTTTAAGATGTATACCGAAAATAATTGTGAAGCTATTATTGCCTTTGGCGGAGGTTCGCCAATGGATTGCGCAAAAGGCATCGGAGCAAGAGTGGTAAATCCTAAGAAAAGCATAATGCAGATGAAGGGCGTGCTTAAAGTAAGACACAAACTACCAATCTTAGTTGCGATACCGACGACAGCAGGAACGGGTAGTGAAGCCACTTTAGCGGCAGTTATCTCTGATGCAGAATCACACATAAAGTATCAAGTTAATGACCCCGTTTTGATTCCGCACTATGCGATTTTAGATCAAGCATTAACGACAGGGCTACCACCTCATATTACTTCGACAACGGGGATAGATGCATTAACTCATGCTGTTGAGGCGTATATTGGTGAAAGTAATACTAAAAGCACAAAACGTTTAGCGAAAAAGGCAGTACGACTAGTATTTGCCAATATTTACACAGCTTATACGGATGGCAAGAATATGATAGCAAGACTTAGCATGCTTCGTGCAGCACACTACGCGGGAGTGTCTTTTACAAGAGCTTACGTTGGATATGTTCATGGCATAGCACATGCTCTTGGTGGACAATATAACTTACCACATGGCCTGGCTATCTCTATCGTCCTACCGTATGTACTAGATTATTATGGTGATTCGATAACAGTGAAACTGGCTGAATTGGCGGATGCAGCAGGGATAGGACGTGGCATGGATGTAGAGGGAAAAGCAGCAGAGTTTAAAAAACAAATTAAAGAGCTAAACACCAAGATGGGTATTCCCGAAAAAGTTAAAGAACTTCAAGAAAAAGATATTCCAGAACTTAGAAAACGCATTTTAAAAGAATCAAATCCTTTTTACCCAGTGCCTGAAATTCTTTTGAAAGATGACATTGAGACTATTTTACATTCGCTCATGGCGTAAGTATATTTAGGAGGAAAGTGTTTTGAGTGATATTAAGACAATACTAGACAAACAACGAAAGTTTTTTGACACGGACACAACGAAGAACGTTGAGTTTCGTATCAAGCAACTAAAAGCCCTTAAAGAGGCAATCAAAAAATACGAAAATGAAATCCTAGAAGCATTAAGGCTTGACTTGAACAAAGCAAATTTCGAAGGATATGCAACAGAGGTGTCCTTGGTATTAGCGGAAATCAATCACGCCATTAAACATATTAGAAAATGGTCGCGTCCCAAAAGAGCCAATACACCGATAGTGCATTTCTTATCAACTAGTTATATAGTAACTGAGCCATATGGCGTGGTGTTAGTGATGTCGCCTTGGAATTATCCGTTTCAACTAGCGATGTCACCAGTGGTTGGTGCGATGGTGGCAGGAAATTGTGTCATTGTTAAACCGTCGGAATATTCTTTTAATACATCAGAAATAATCGAGAAAATTGTTACAGAAATATTTACAGATGAATATATGACAGTTATTCGTGGTGGTCGTGAAGCCAATCAAACACTGTTAAATGAAAAGTTTGATTATATCTTTTTTACTGGCGGGCCAACCGTAGGTCGTATCGTGATGGAGTCGGCGGCGAATCACTTAACGCCTATTACCTTGGAGCTAGGCGGCAAGAGTCCGTGTATTGTTGATGAAACTGCTAACGTTAAATTGGCAGCAAAAAGAATTATATGGGGCAAACTGCTAAACGGCGGACAAACTTGTGTAGCACCAGATTATTTATTAGTCCATAAGAATGTTAAAGATGAACTTGTCCGCGAAATGATAAACTATATCGAAGTCTTTTATGGCGAGGAGCCAGAGAAGAACGTAGACTACCCAAAGGCGATAAATCAAAAGCATTTTGATAGAGTTAAAGGATTGATGAGTAGCGGAGATATTATCAGCGGAGGGCGAGTAAACGAAGACACTAGACAGATTGCGCCGACTTTGATGAGTGGTGTGACGTGGAATAGTGCTGTAATGCAAGAAGAAATATTTGGGCCACTACTACCGATTATGGAATTTGAGGAATTGGCCGATGTTATTGCGATGTTGAAGAATCATCCCAAGCCGTTAGCGTTATATCTATTTACCAATAGTAAAGCAAACGAGAAAATGGTGATGCAAAAGGTTGCTTTCGGCGGAGGGTGCGTCAATGATACAGTGATTCATGTGGCTAGCCATTACATTCCTTTTGGAGGAGTTGGAAACAGTGGTATGGGGCAGTACCACGGAGCAAACAGCTATGCAACATTCTCTCATCCAAAGGGCATCGTTAAGAAGTCTAATTTGTTGGATGTTTATCTAAGATATCCGCCATTTAAGGACCATCTCAAATTACTAAAAAAGTTAATGAAATAAAACAAAACTCGACCAATGAGGTCGAGTTTTTATATGCTAAAGAAGCGCATGCTTATGTAAAAAGGCTTAATTGTTCATTTTCATAGGGGCGCTTATAAGCGTAAGTGATATCCTTCATGTCATATAGCAAATCATTTTGCTTACACAGCTCAGTGAACAAAGACCACAGCTTTCGGCTCTTGGGGCTTGTGCAAACATAGTTATTGCGATATTTGCCAATATATTTTTCCTT